>NPID01002719.1_pt1 | contig 10048 bp, 8 predicted proteins | sample 8637491 | NCBI WGS metagenome assembly NPID01 (sample SAMN07420843, study PRJNA396082) | bioreactor metagenome | isolation source: sample BA6 brine-fed electro-methanogenic bioreactor BA | place: Japan: Kochi | collected 2016-06-14 | reverse complement strand
TGCCCTTAGCCCGGTAATAGGACATCACCCCCAAGTTGTAGTTTTCGACGCGAAATATCTATTTATTTTGTTGAAAACTCGAAACATATAAGCTTCCAGAGAAACACACCTCCCTTTTCACTCCTAACAACCCCTAAATTATTCTCTGGGAGCTTATTTTTATTTACTAATAAACATATTTTTATTTTTTAAACTAATAATGTATTAATTATTTAGATTATTTTTTTACTAATCTAAGTTCTAATTATACCAAATTATTCAAAGAAGTATAATTAATTCAAATTTAGATTGACCTGCTTAGATAATCATTTTTTTAAGGTTATAATATCCCCCATTAATTCATTCTTAATTTTTTTAAAATCAATTATTCTCCTTTTTCTGTGAAAAACAAATTATTATTAACCTGATAAAGTAATAATATTAATAAGATTTATAGTTTTAGGGAGGTTTTAGTTATTCATAACTACGACGTTTTGATTATTGGAGGAGGTTTAACCGGACTCAGAGCTGCTATTCAAATATTTGACTCCGACCTGGAGGTAGCGATTATAAGTAAAGTTCATCCTTTAAGATCTCACTCCGTAGCTGCCCAGGGTGGAATGAATGCTTCTTTAGGCAATGTTAAAGGACCTGAAGGTAGTAGTGATAGTTGGAAAAGCCATGCCTATGACACCATAAAAGGTTCAGATTACCTAGCTGATCAGGACGCAGTAGAGAAAATGTGCCGCCAAGCACCAGAAACGGTTATTGAATTGGAACATATGGGAACAGTATGGTCCCGTTTGAAAAATGGAAAAATAGCCCAGCGTCCCTTTGGAGGAGCCGGATTTCCTCGTACTTGTTATGCAGCAGACCGTACTGGTCACAACGTACTTAATACTCTTTTTGAACAGGTTAATCATAGAAATATTCCTATTTATTCTGAATTTTTTGTTACTTCTCTAATTCAAGATGAGGGTAGATGTGTAGGCTGTACTGCTCTGGAAATTCTAACCGGTGAAGTGCATGCTTTTGTGGCTAAGGCCGTGTTGATGGCCACCGGTGGCTTTGGTAGAATATTCAATAAATCCACCAATGCCCTAATTAATACCGGTGATGGTCAGGCCCTGGCCTTACGCGCCGGTGCACCCTTAAAAGATATGGAGTTTGTGCAGTTTCATCCCACCACCCTGTATGGTACCAATATTTTAATCACTGAAGGTGCCCGTGGAGAAGGAGGTGTTCTACTTAATAAGGATGGTAAGCGTTTTATGGAAAAATATGCCCCGGATTCCCTTGATTTAGCACCCCGTGATGTGGTAGCCCGTTCCATAGAAGAAGAAGTTGCCCAGAAAAGAGGATTTAAAGGGGATTATATTCATCTTGATCTGCGCCCTCTGGGTGCAGAACGTATAAGGGAACGTTTGCCGGGGATAAGGCAAATCTCAATGGATTTTGCTGGTATTGATCCTATTAAAGATCCCATACCAGTGCAACCCGGTCATCACTATTCCATGGGAGGAATAGATGTGGATATAAATGGACAAAGTCCAATTGAGGGACTTTATGCTGCCGGAGAATGTGCCTGTGTTAGTGTACACGGGGCCAACCGCCTGGGAGGAAATTCACTTCTGGAGACCGTGGTTTTCGGACGTCTGGTAGCAGATAAAATAATCAAAGATGTTGAAGGGTTTAATTCACCATCTAAAAAAATGGCAAAAAAGGCCTTGCAGGATTCAAAGGAGCATATTGAGTCTCTTATCCAAAATAATGGAGTAGAAAATCAATTTAATATTAAAGAAATGCTTAATCACACCATGACCACTAAATTTGGAATTTTTAGAAAAAAAGATAGGATGGTTAAAGGTCTAGATGAGATCAAAAAAATGCAGGAAAAGTTTTCTAATGTTTCCATAAAAAATAAAGACCTTAAATTAAACCATGCTCTTATAAGATTATTAGAACTGGAAGGGATGCTTTTACTGGCAGAAGTAGTTGCACTTGGTGCTATTGAAAGAAAAGAGAGTCGTGGATCCCATAAAAGAACTGATTATCCGGAACGTGATGATAAAAACTTCCTTAAACATACTCGGGTTAAATGGGATGGTGCTGATATGCATGTTTCCTACTCCCCCGTTCAATTAGGAATATTTGAACCAAAGGAGCGTGTATACTAAATGAAACTAAAAGTTTACCGGTACCGGGAAGGAATGGAATCAGCCCGATATGATGATTTTGAATTAGAAACACACCCCGGATTAACTGTATTAGGAGCTTTATTCCAGTTTCAAGAGCAATTTGATGATTCACTCTCATTTCACTATTCCTGTCGGGGTGCAGTTTGCGGTACCTGTGCCATGTTAATTAACAAGGTCCCCCGTTTGGCCTGCCGAACTCAGATAGAGCCACTTTTAGGTGGAGATTTGAATGTTCCCCTATTTCCTTACCCTGGTATAGGAGAAACCGTGCCCTGGGATAGAGAAAAAGAAGTTTTAGTGGAACCATTACCTCATTTACCGGTAATTAAAGATCTTATGGTTGATATGGATAAATTCTTTGAGTATTATAGATTTATCGAACCTGTTTTTCATCCCTCAGATTTAAATCCAGAAAAAGAAAGGTTGATGGATCCGGAGAAGGTTAAGCAACTGGAAGAGTATACTAACTGTATTCTCTGTGCTGCATGTTTTGGGGGGTGTCCTGCGGAAGGACAAAATCCAGAATACCTGGGTCCTGCTGCCCTGGCTAAACTCTACCGTTTTCATATTGACCCCCGGGAGGCAGAAGATGAATCTCGATTGAAAATTGCAGACATCCCCCATGGTTGGTGGGGCTGTGATTCATACGGTAACTGCCGTAAAGTATGTCCTAAGGGAGTTCCGCCCATTACAGCTATTGAAAAAGCGGTAAATGAACTTGAAGAGAAAAAATGAGTGATAAAAATACTCTCAGCCATCAGGGGTTTTTTAGATGAAATATTTATGCAGCAATTGTAAAATGTTCCAGTACGATGAGGATAAAGGGGATAAAGAAACCGGCCTTTTACCTGGAACTAAGGTAGAAAATATTCCCCATTCATGGAAATGTCCGGTTTGTGGGGTTTCAAAGTCTTATTTAGAACCATTAGATAAGAAAATTTCAAAAGAAGAAACAATTAAAGATTTAACCTATTACCGGGATATATCCCGGGAAATGCTCACTGGTTTTTGTGGAGTATACCCGGTGTGTGATGGAGATCCAGATCATATCTGTACCGGGCAAAAATATGGTGCTCCCATTGGTCTGGGAGGTGCGGGACAGGCCAAAACTTTTGAAGCAAATTATAAGGCGCTTCAGCAGTATCGGCTCAAGATGAGAGTGATTAAAGCCCACCATGAACCTGAAATGTCGGTTTCTATTTTTAATAAAACTCTGGATATTCCAATTATGGGAGCTGCCCTTTCAGGTGTAAAATCTAGTTTAAAGGATGCTATACCTGAAAATGATTTTTACTGGGGTCTTTTAAAGGGAGCTCAAAGTTCAGGCACTATAGGTATGGTAGGAAACACCCCCACCAGTCCTGAAGATCTGGGTGTTAAAGTAATTGGTGAGAATCTAGGCTGGGGAATACCTTTTTTCAAACCACAATCCCAGGAAAAATTGATAAGATTATTTAAAATGGCAGAAAACCTGGATGTGGTTGCCATAGGAGTTGATCTTGGAGGTGCTGGTTCAACATTCTGGGTAACCCCTGAAAAAAGAGTTTATCGGAAAAGTGAAAATGAACTCCAGGAACTGGTTGATTGTACAAAAAAGCCCGTTATATTTAAGGGAATTATGAACCCACAAGATGCACTAAAGGTGCTTGATTCAGGTGCGAGTGCCTGTTATGTGTCTAATCACGGAGGCAGAGTACTGGATTGTGGTCAAGGCGTGGCAGAAGTACTACCAGAAATATCTAAAGAGATTTCAGGAAAAATCCCTATATTAGCAGATGGAACTGTGAGGACTGGATTTGATGTACTTAAAGTACTGGCACTGGGTGCAGATGTGGCCCTTATAGGCCGACCCCTGGCTAGAATGTCCATAGCAGGTGGGGAAAAAGCGGTGAAAATGTACTTTGATTATGTTAAGGATGATCTTCGCCGGGCTATGATATTAACCGGTTGTAATACCCTACAAGATGCTAAAATGAACATACTGGATAAGGCCCAGTTTCATTAAAATGATTTTTAAATGTGAATTTAAATTAGAATAAAATAGATTTAGAAAAAATAAAAAAATTAGGGAAGTGATCCGTCCCTGCAGTAGAACCCTTTTGGTTTTTGGTTCGGCAAGTCGTATTCTGCCCATAGAGCACATTCATTACAGATACATCGTTTATTGGTATCAATGTCAGGACAACTTGCTTTACCAGTAGCACAGTACATTCCTGGAACCATTTCAGGATCAGGCATGGTTTTAGTTTCCATCATTTTAGGCATCATTTCCTGGACTTTCATGCCTTTTTCTTTAACACAAGCACTTTCTTCCTGGATAGGGCAGCTACTGCATAGGCATTTTTGCAGATTTTCCATGTTGAACTCGATTTTGCTCATTTAAACCCCACAATAGTATTGATAATTCTAGTTTATTCTGCTTCTCCATCCCGGCAATAGTAACCCATGGGTGTGCCTTCAGGTAAATCATATTCTTTCCATAGTGGACATTCATTGCACTGGCACATTTTACTGGTATCCAGATCGGGACATGATGCTTTTCCACTGGCACAGTACAAACCGGGGACCATTTCAGGATCAGGCATCATTTTGCTTTCCATCATTTTAGGCATCATTTCCTGGACTTTCATCTTTTTTTCTTTAGCACATGCACTTTCAGCCTGTACGGGGCAGGTTTTACAGATGCATTTTTGCAGGTTTTCCATATTAAATTCTACTTTAGAAATTATATCACCCTCCTTTAGCAATATATATTATGTTTATCGAGGTAGATAAATTCTTGGATATTTAATTAGTACAAATATTCCCCATTAATCCATTTTACCCCTGTAGCCCGGGACATGTTTCTATTAGTAGAAATTAAGTCATCATGGGAAAGATTTATTATATCCTTTTTTCCCACTATCCGGGTTAAGTTCGCTATTTCCTCTGTGGATAATTCAATGTAATTGGAAAGTTTTTTTACGCCTTGATTAATATCTAATTGTTCCATGAGTTTAGGATCCTGGGTAGTCACACCAGTAGGACATAGTCCAGAATAACATACCCTGTATTGTTGACAATTTATTGCTATTAGAGCAGCAGTAGCAATGTAAACTGCATCAGCACCTAAAGCCAGACATTTAGCAAAATCAGCTGAATTTCTAAGGCTCCCTCCAGCTATCAATGATATTTGATCCTTCATACCCATTTTTTTAAGGGTTTTATGAGCCTGAGGAATAGCAGCAAATACAGGTATGCCCACATTATCCCTAACATACAAGTTAGTAGCTCCTGTACCACCTCCAAATCCATCTAATGCAATGTAATCAACACCAGCATTTGCTAATACTTCTACATCTGAGTTAACATCACCACAGCCTATTTTGGTCCCAATTGGTACCCCTTTACTGATCTCACGAAGCCATGAAACTTTTTCTTTTAGTGATTTTGGATCAGTTATGTCGGGATGATGGGCTGGAGAATATGATGCTTCACCGGGTTTTAAGTTCCTGGTTCTGGCTATTTCATCCGTAATTTTTTCTGCAGGTAAATAACTACCTTTTCCAGGGTATGCTCCTTGTCCAAATCTGATTTCAATTGCAGCTGCAGATTTAAGGATTTCTTCATCAATTCCAAATCGACCCGTTGAGTACTGCACTATCCTATAATCTAAACCTATCTCCTTTTCTTCATCTATGATTCCACCCTCACCTGAATTAAAGGCAATTTTTAATCTTTCGGCTGTTTTGGAAATTACCAGTTTTACATTTTTGGATATTCCTCCAAAACTCATCCCTGAAATCATTAGGGGGGAGGTGAGTTTAAGAGGATTTTTAGATTTAGGGCCAATTATAGTGGTGGTGTTAACTGGTTCTTCATGATTAAGGGGAATTTTGTTTACTTGGGCCGGTAAAAAATATAAATCATCCAGAGAAAAAGGAAATTTTTTCAAAGAACCCATGGATCCCACTATGCTTTTTCCTTTTATGCTCTCTTCCTTGATATTTACCACTTTTTGATAAAAAGTAGGGTCTTCTCCGGAATGTTTTTTGCGCATTAAAAAGTCAGTATCGCCCACACATAATTTATCACAGTAATACAAGCCTTTAAGACCGTATTTAAGATATACGGGACATTTATTACAAAGACAAGTTTTTGGTTTAATATCACATTTACTTTCAGATTTACCACAAAATAGAATTTCACCTACACAGTCATGAGGATAACTGTTACATAGTCGGCATAGACATTTTTGACGATTTTCTTCTGAATCTGTAACCTTAACTCTGATATTTCCTAATTCATCTGACATGCTTTTTTGCCTCTTTGCTCTTTAAGGATAATAATAAATCTAAATGAACCTTCGCGGATCTGTTTCTATATCAACTAGAACCGGTTTTTTTGATTTTAAAGCTTTATCTATGGCATCCTCAAGCATTTCAGATTTTTCAACTTTGATACCTAATCCCCCGCAATTTTCGGCAAAACCGGCATAATCGCAGTCCTGTAATTCAGTTTGATAGTTAGAGTAGTTTTCAACCTTTTGCTCCTGCATTATCATTCCTAACTGTTTATTATTTAGTAAAAATACTTTAATAGGGAGTTTATATTTCACTGCAGTCATAAAGTCGGCCATTACCATTGAAAACCCACCATCACCAGTTATGCAGGCAATTTGGCGATCAGGATAGGTTAGTTGTGATGCTAGTGCTGCTGGTAAGCCAAATCCCATGGAACCCAGATACCCGGATAGTAATAGGGTCTGAGTTTTTTTCATCCAAAAGTTACGGCCTACCCACCAGCAATTCTCCCCTACATCCACAGTTATAATGGCATCATCATCTAATTTCTGGTTAAGGGCTTTTATAATATATTGGGGCCTTATAGGAGTTTTATCAGTAACTATTTCCTCTTCAAGTAGCTCAATCCAGCTTTGTTTTAAATTTGTCATTTCTTCGCGGTATTCATTATCCTCACGCTCCTTAACCATGGACGTGAGTTGAGGTATAATTTCTGCACTGTTACCCACCAGGCCCACTTCCACTGGATATTTTTTGGCTATCATTAAGGAGTTCATGTCAATTTGAATCGTTCTTTTTTCAGGTATCTGGGTTTGATCTGAGAAAGACGATCCTATAACGATCAATAGATCCGACTTTTGCACCAGTTCCGAAGCTGCGGTGGAACCTATGGATCCATGGCTTCCCATGTAAAGTGGGTGGTCTTCATCTATAACCCCTTTTCCTCTAAAAGTAGTTATAACCGGAGAATTTATCTTCTCTGCCAATTCAATTAAATTATTTCCCTGACCCATAGTTCCAAAGCCAGCAATGATTACCGGCCTATTAGATTTATCAATAATTTCAGCTGCACTCTTTAAAAGTTTTTTAGAAGGTAACATGCTTTGGCTGGCAAGGTTGCCTTCAAATGATTTAATTTTGGTTTCATAGGGTAATTTTTGGATATCGTTAGGTATACTTATATGGGAAACGCCTTTTTCCAATAAGGCATGTTTAATGGCATGGGTAACTAGAGAAGTGGATTGTTCTTTGGACATTACCGCTTTATTAAAAACACAGATTGGTTCAAAGAAGGAATGCTGATCAATTTCCTGTGTAGCGCCGGTTCCAATTCTATGTCTTTCCACTTGACCGGTTAAAGCTAAAACCGGTGCATGATCTAGTTGAGCATCATATAACCCTGTGGCCAAATTGGTAGCACCCGGACCAGCCACTGTTAGACATCCTGCTATATGTCCAGTTAATTTTCCATAGGCAGAGGCCATGAAGGCAGCTGTTTGCTCGTGTCGAACTTGAATATATTTAATCCGGTCATTTTTCCGCAATGCATCTACCACACCCAGAGATGATGTGCCTGGAATTCCAAAAATATATTTTACACCCCATTCAGCCATTTGATCAATCATAACATCAGAAACTGTACTTTCAGCCCTTGAAATAGTTTCTTTTTCGCCATCTAATTTCACAAATACCTTTTTTGGAGAATTACATACCGGACATCTCCAGCCTTCAGGTAAATCCTTAAATTTAATTCCTTCCTTTTCCTCATCATAAACATAGTTACATACTGTGCATCTATATTTTGCCATGAAAAACCCCCAAATTCTTATTTTATATATTTATTGTAAATCAAATACCCTTAAGTTGATTAAAATAGATATTTATATTCAATATTACTAATAGATGATGGTAAAGCAAGGTGAATTTAGTGAATGATCAAATTAACAGCATAATAATCATTTTTACTTACCTATTTGCTATTATAGGAAGTATAATTATTGTTTATGGTGGTTTAAGGGCAGCTATTACTTTTTTTTATCGAGAACTTAATCGTACTACTGAAGATTTTTATAAATTTATAAGAATACAATTTACTTCTAAAATTGTGTTAGGCCTGGAATTTTTTATTGCTGCCGATTTATTAGCTACTATTCTAGAACCCGGATTAAATGAAGTAATCATATTGGGTATTACAGTTAGCATCCGAACCGTAGTAGGTTATTTTCTGGATAAAGAAACAAAAGAACTGCAGAAAGAATAAAAATCTAAATATGAATTTATTTAACATAAGGGTCTAGGGGGTTTCAAATGCCTGAGAAGTTCCGTAAGGAGTATGATAGTTTAGGAGAAGTTTTGATACCTTCAGATAAGTTATGGGGACCTCAAACCCAGAGATCTCTGGAACATTTCAGTACAGGTACTGAGTTAATCCCTCGAGAGATGATTGAAGCTTATGCTATTATTAAGAAATCCTGTGCCTTAACCAATTTTAAATTTGGGCTTTTAGATGAGGCACAGAAAAAATTAATTATCACGGTATGTGATGAAATTCTTGCTGAACAGCACCAGGATCAATTCCCCCTCCATGTGTGGATGACCGGTAGTGGGACCCATTTCAATATGAATGTAAATGAAGTAATTGCCAACAGATGTTCTCTGCTTACAGGAAATGCCCTGGGAAGTAAAAAGCCTCTGCACCCTAATGACCATATAAATTTATCCCAATCCTCCAATGATACTTTCCCCTCAGCCATGCATATTTCTACGGTTAAAGCACTGCAGGATAGATTATTACCATCCATTACCGGTTTACGTGATTCTTTAAACAAAAAAAAAGAAGAATGGAAAGATATAGTTAAGATTGGAAGAACCCATATGCAGGATGCGGTTCCAATCACCCTGGGCCAGGAATTTTCAGGATATGTTGGACTGTTAGATGATAACTTAAATCGCTTAAAAGCAAATATGTCAGAGTTACATTATTTGGCCTTAGGAGGAACAGCTCTTGGTACCGGTATAAATGCTCCTGATGGATTTGATAAAAAAGCAGCTTTTGAGATTGCAAAAATAACCAGCTTGCCATTTAAAACTGCTCCCAACAAATTTAAAGTTCAGGGATCCCATGATGCTCTGGTGATGGTTAGTGGTACTTTAAAAACTCTGGCCACATCTTTATTTAAAATTGCCAATGATATACGTATTCTAAGTGGTGGTCCCCGCTGCGGTATACATGAACTGTATATTCCAGCTAATGAACCTGGTTCTTCCATCATGCCCGGTAAAATCAACCCTTCTCAGTGCGAAGCACTAAGTATGATTGCGATTCAAGTTATATCCAATGACTTAGCTGTTACCATGGGGGGAGGGGGAGGTTCTCTGGATATGAATGTTTACAAGCCACTCTTGATCTACAATATTTTACAGTCCATAGATTTACTAACCGAGGGTTGTAATAATTTCAGGAAGTATCTGATTGAAGATATGAAGCCAGATCTTAAACAGATAAATCTCTTTTTAGAGCAATCCCTCATGTTAGTAACTGCCCTTAGCCCGGTAATAGGATATGATATTGCTAAAAAATTTAAAAGA
>NPID01000395.1_pt1 | contig 10048 bp, 9 predicted proteins | sample 8637491 | NCBI WGS metagenome assembly NPID01 (sample SAMN07420843, study PRJNA396082) | bioreactor metagenome | isolation source: sample BA6 brine-fed electro-methanogenic bioreactor BA | place: Japan: Kochi | collected 2016-06-14 | reverse complement strand
GACGAGCTTCAGCTGCCTCAGGTCGGATACTGATACCTTCGACAGCCTGCTGTTCAGAGAGTAAACCTTACTTCTCAGCGCATCCAGACTTGCGAGGAGGGACTTCATGGACTGGGACACATCGCTGGCGAGGCCGGACCAGAGTTTTCTGAGAGCGTCTTCCTTCTCCCCTATTGCGTCCATGTCCTGCCTCAGCCTTACCAGGGCCGCCGTTTCGTCGGCAGCCCGGTATTCGGCGTAGGTGGCCCGTTCAAGTGCTGCAAGCCTGTCGGCTATTCTCTGTGAGAGCCTGCCCCTCTCTTCGTACTTCTTCTGGAAGCTCTCCACCAGGGTGAGTGCGTCATCTCCCTCACTGACGAAGGGCTCTTCATTCCAGCCCGGTTCAGGTGCGGGCATTTCACCAGCCGCCCTTGTAAGTCTGTTCAAGCTGATTTCAGTTTTGTCACGCTGTCTTTGAGTTTGCCTGCCCGTTTCTTCAAGCTCTTCAAGCTCTCTGCTGTTCTTTTCCTTTTCCGCCGCTGTTTCCTCAAGCTCTTTTTCAACTTCGCGAAGTTCGTTCTGCCACAGGCTGGCCTTTTCCTCTGTTGCCCTGTATCTGAGCCAGTTGTCCCTCTGTCTTCGCTTCTCCTCTATCTGTTCTTTCAGTGTCTTTCTTTCATTCTCCAGGCTGTTCTTCCGTTCGATGGCCCTGAGCACTTCACTGTCTGCCTCGATCTGTTCCTTCAGGGCGGCGATCTCCTCCCTCAGGGCATCCAGGTCGGTGAATCTTTTCAGGTCGGGCTTCGGGACCCGTTTCAGATCGATGGTTATGAAGGGGTTCCTGAACAGCTCCTTTTCTTCATCTATACAGATGCCCAGGTGTTCAAGGTTTTTTATCAGTTCTTCTCTACCGGCGGTCTCTATTCCCCCGGTGCCTTCGGGAAGCTCCAGTATTTTTTCATTGAAAAGCCTGAGGGCGGAGAGGGTTTCGGGTGAAGCGTTCTTCAGCGACGAGACCGCCAGACTGCCTATGTGTTCCAGCCTGTTTTCAAGCTGTTCCAGCCGTTCTTTCGCTTTACGCTGCCTTTCCCGGGTTCTTCCTTCGTTTGCCCTGGAGGCGTCTCTCAGGGCTACCTCCACCTCTGTAAGCCTGTGCTCAAGGCTGTTCATTGCGCTGGCTTCCAGCTCTTCCATGTAGCCCTGTGTGCTTTTCTCGAGCTCACTGAACTCTTTGATCTTCGTTTCCAGGGAGCCGGTTCTTTTCTGCAGCTCGCCTTCCCTGTGGGCATTTCTGTTCAGGCATTCTCTCAGGGCGGCTTCCTTCTGCTTCAGCTCTGTGAGGCTTCTGTCATGGCTCTCTATCTCGTTTCTGGCTTCTTCCCTTTCCCGCTTAAGGGCCTCTACGGCGGTGCTGAAGAGGCAGGGCAGTTCCCTCTGCACATCTCTTCGGTTGTCATCCAGCTGGAGTATCTGAAGGGCATTCTCGGCGCTGGCCTTCAGGTCGGCCAGTGTGCGGGCGCTCTTACTGACAAGCCTGTGTTTCTCTGAGAAATCCCTTGTGAGGTCCACTTCGGTGCTCTTCAGCTCCGAGGAGTTAACATCTATGAGGAACTTCTTCAGCTCCTCCTGGCTGAGATGGGCAAGGTGAAGCAGGTTTCTGAAAATCTTCCTGAACTTGCCGTAATCGGTTCTGTTCTTCACTGGAACGAGGCCGAGAAGCGGTGCCTTGCCCCTTCCCACACCTGTGAGGGCTTCCATCAGTTCCGTCGGGCTCAGGGTGGCGTAGTCCCTGGATGAGAGGGCCGGGGCTATTTTGCTCTGGAACTCCAGCACTTCTCCGGTATGGGGGTCGATGTAGTCGTTCCTGTCATAGCTGCCCCGGTACACGAAACGCTGGAACTCGTGCCTTTTCAGGGGGCCAAGGCCCCTTACGCCCGTTACCATGTAACCCGCAGGGGTAAGGCACTCGAAAAGGATGTAGCTTTCAGTCCCGGGAAAGTAATACCTGCGGGTTTCATCCATTGGGCGGGAGAAGTGCATCTGCTGCTGATTGTCTATGTAGAGGAACTGGAGGGTGGATATGAGGGTGGTCTTGCCCACATTGTTCTGCCCCACCAGATGAACCGGCAGGCTGAGGTCTATCTCGCCGTAGTCGAACTTGCCGGAGTTTATCATTACCAGTCTCACCGGCCTTGCGGACCGTTCATTCATCGGCTTTGCTCTTTTCCTCGGCGGTTATCTCGGCGCAGAGGTCAAGGAACCTGTATGATGGTTCCCTGAAGATGATACCCTCTGCCCCCTGCAACTCTATGAACCCCAGCCGTTGCATCCTGTTCAGCAGGTTCATGAGGGTCTCCTCGGAATCGACCCCGGTTTCAGCCATGTACTTCCTGTAGCGTTCTCTTTCGAGGTGGGGAAGCTTGTTCAGTGGTACAGGGGACTCGAACAGGGCCTCGGTAACGCTTTCGCCGTTGTCGGACACCCATTCCGCCAGTATGAAGAAGAATACCGCCGCCTTTGCGCTAAAGCTGCCTCCGCCGCTGCCCTGGAGGTAGAAAAAGTCCCTCTGGTGACGGGTGAGGGTGAACCCCAGGGAGGCAAAGAACTCCCTGTACTCCTTCTCATTCTGGCAGAGGGTCCGATAGCACTCGCCGTCAGCGTGGTACACATGCCTGCCGGTGCGCAGCCTTTCAAACAGTTCCTTTATAAGTGGCAGCTCTTCCTGGCTCATTCCTTAGCCACCCCCAGGGGAACAGCCTTCATTCTCACTCCGCGAATCATGTACTCCCTCTTTCCCGAACCTCTGAACACTTTTCCCGGAGGGTCGCTGAAAACTCCACAGTAGAGCCTGAGCACATTCGAGGGGTCCTCCCCGGAGCAGTTTTCTTCAAGCCAGCTGAGCACATCTTCCACGGGAAGCGAACCCTGAAGCTCCCTCCACACATCGTCAATCGACCGGAACACAGGCGGCGTGATATTCCCCGGAATGCTTACACTTACGCTCTTTCCGGGAGTATACTCCATAAGCTCGCATATGAGTGATCTGAGGTCGGCGTCTGAAAGCAGCCCGGAAGTTCTCCATGTGAACACAGGCATCCGCTCATCCAGTGCCATGGAGGCAACCCCTTTTCTCTCTATCCTCTCAAGTGCCGCGGAGGCGCCCCTGGCAAACTCGCTGTCCGCCTTCAGGGACTTGTACAGCGGGAGTATGTCAGTGAGGGCATTGTGGAAGTCGGCTACTGTCTCCCTGCGCATCCTGAGCATTCTGGCCCCTGCTCCCCGAAGGACATCTTCCATCTCTCCGTGCCGTGCAAAACGTACGATACCCGCGGCAATTGTCTCCTCTAGGCCGTCCAGCTGCCCCTCCATGCTCTTGTCCACACTGATAAGGTCCTGCATCGGCATCAGATACCTGTTCCAGAGCCTGTTGACCGTTTCGAACTTCTCCAGCGGGCTTCTTCTTTCGCCGCCGGATTTCATTCTCATGCACTCGGCAAGTATCGCAGAGTAGTTGTCCGACGAATCCTGACGGAGCCTCTCCACCGTTTCGGACACATCTGAGAGGGTCTGAACCACTCCGTTCCTGTCGCCCTCCTTCACGAAGGAAAGAAGCTCTTCCCTGGAAGACTCAAGGGCCCGAAGATAACCATGCAGCACCTCAACCGAGGTAAGCCTCTGCTCACGAAGAAGAAAACGCAGAAGCGCCCTGACCGGGTGGGTGAGTTCCCACCTGGCGGTTTCCCCGGGAACCTCATCTATGATCATCAGGTCATGGAGCTGTGTAATCAGATGGTCGGGGGACGGGTCTTCATCACCTAGATGCTGACACACAAGTCTGTACAGCTCTTTGTCGGAAAAGCCCCGCCTTGTGTAGAACAGCTTCTCCAGCAGGGCAAACCACTTCCCGGCGAACCTGAAGAACGAGGCTGGTTCCTTCCTCAATGAACTCCCTCCGTTTATTGAAGAACTATATGGGATCAGTATGGTCTCAGGAACCCTCGTTACTCGATTGGAATTGACCTCTCAGACCGTCAGGCTCTTCTTCACGATCATCGCATCTGGTAAACTTCTGCACTTATCCAGTCATTCATGTGTCTCCAGAGGCGGGTTTCGCAGAGTTTTCGCGTGTTCTGTTGATCGTATCAACTTGATCGTAATGGCTCCCCGGGAAGCATAGTTATTAGCGTATTCTTCACTAAATTAAGGGCTTCTTCAACATTCCACTGAATTCCAGTGCGCAGAATCGGAATAACATCGATGATGAAGTCAGGATCACTTTGCTTTTCAAGGAGATTTTTTTCAAACATTGCCCTGGTGACCCTTCCCTGCTCCTCGGACATGTATCTGCTGAAACAACCTACAATACTGAACACATCAACATCAGAAGTACTGAGCGCATACCAGAGATCGAAAAGGTCTCGCCCTTTCTTACGCTGATACAGTGCCCTCAGCTTTGTGCCGAGCATTTCTTCCAGTGAGTAGCTCTGAATGAGTGTCTCTCCCTGGAACCATTGATTCACAACGGAAAATGGCAACACTTCCAACGGCAGTTCATTAAAATGTTCTCTGGTGTTTATCTCAATTTTAAGACGGAGCTTTTGGGATGGGTTTTCCTCTGAGAGATACCTGTAGACCAGATTGACCCTTCCTTCATGAAATTGCCTTTTCGGCTTTCCAAGCCACCCATTGAGAACCGACTGGATCATATCGAGGGTTTCGCCTATCGGCTCTTCCTGTCGTTGAACCAGATCAATGTCTTCGGAAAACCTCGGTGCCGGAGAAAAGTGCAGTTTGTATAAAGCAGTGCCACCGCGAAAGAGAATCCTGTTTCTCAGAAGTGGTATTTCGAACATCTCAACAAGAGCCCTGCTGATGACAAGATCCTGTTCCATGGGAAGGGGAAGTCCAGGGAGCGTTTTTCTTCCAGGCTTCAATGGACGAGGCTGGAATCATATGTCCGGGTCAACCTCCGAGTTTACAATTACCTTCCATTTCTTTGAACGGAAAGCATTCGTCTGTGAAGCCGCCCTTCGGAGCGGCGTGTATACCTCAAATCTATCACTGGTGTGATGGTGCAGGTAACCGGCAAGTTCCTGTTCACCGAAGGAGTCAAGTACATAGCCCAGCCTCTGGCTCCAGCTCAAGGGGCACAGTGAGGAAGTGTAGACAAGTTTCTCCGGGTCGATCTGCTCCGCTAATTCCAGAGCAGCGGTTGCAGCATTGCTCAGTCCGGCTGCGTGCGAAGGGTGCCCCATCAGGTCAAGGGCGGTAAGCTCCGGTGAAGACAGATTAATCGTTCCCGTTCGGGTGTTCTTCAGGTTAACGGGCATCTGCGAAATGTTGCTTTTCTCTATGTAGCGAATCCTTACATCGTGACACCTGGTGTTCCTTCTGGCCCTGGAAACCATTACCTGATACTCCTGAGGCTTCTGATGAGCAGCTCCGTAAGCTTCAGCGGCGGAAAGCAGACAGACATAGTAGTCCTCATTCAGCCAGCTCATCATTGCGTCAATGAAGTATTCCGCAGGGGGGCACCCTGAGCTTCTGTACTCAAGGGGCACGACAACATGAAACCCTCTCAAGGGGGTTGCTATGTGTTTTTTCCCTCTGAGTTTACGAATGCCCTTCCTTAACGAGTCCGGGCTGCAGTCAACCGATTCAACAGCCTGGGAGGTTGAAAAGCAGTACAGGCCATCACTTATCAGTGAATCGATGTACTGGGAAAGCAGTTTCATGCCCAACAAAAACCTCTTTCAGTATTGGCCTTACAATACAATTCTTGCTGAGTATAACCATTATAGGCTTATTATGCAAGCTTTGTATTTTTTTTCTTTCAAGCCTGGAGAAGCCCGGTAATTTGCTTGGTTGATCTTTTTGCCGGTTTTCTGTTGCGCTTTCGCTGCGTCCCGGTTTTCTTTACTGCTTAGGCACTATGCAGAGGAAGTCCAGGTCGGTTGAGCCGGTGTTGGCGAAGTTGTGCTCGTCGTTGGGCTCCACAAGGATCACCGTTCCCGGGCCGATGTTCACTGTTTCCGCGCCGTGCCTGGCCTGGCCTGTGCCGGAGAGAACATAGACCTCGTGTTCCCAGGAATGGGTGTGGTAGGGGGTGTGGCCACCGGGTTTGATAGTGAACCTTCTCATTATGAAGTTGGGGGCTCCGTCTTCTGCGGAAATTATCACCCTTATCTGCACTCCCTGGGCGCCTTCCGTGGTTACGTCGGAGGCAGGTATGTCAGTATCTTTCCTTATCATCATATCTGATGCTCCCCTTCTTCCTGAACTTTCACGCTTATGGAAAACTCCGGCAGGCTTCTTGAAACATGCTTCTTCACCGTGCATAGCTCCGCTGACCTTACAAGGGCGGGCAGGTACTTCTTCGGGAAGTCCTCCGGCACCTGAATGTCTATCTCCAGCTTCTCGATGATTTTCGTTTCGGGGTTCTTCACCGTTCTCTGAACGAGTTTCATGTTCTGCCACGGCAGATCATGGGTCTGGCAGAAGGTGAGGGCATATATCCCCGCGCATGTGCCCATGGAGGCCAGGAAAAGGTCGAAGGGCTCCGGGGCGGTTCCCTCACCTCCGTTGCGTTGGGACTGGTCTGTCCTCACGGTGAAACCCTTATAGTCCGCGTCTACCCTCTTCCCCCCGGGGAAGGTTATCTCCATATCCATTATTCCTCCGAACACGCTGTTTTGAGTACTGGATTATTCTATTCGCATCCGGCGGTGAAATCCAGTTCAGGGGATTCACTGGGGTCCTCCTGATCGCCTGGGGAAGATTTACAGGATTCGTTTCTGAAGGGCTGCAGGACCGCTCCAATTTCCAGCTGGTTTACTCCATGGGGAACCGAGCGGGCTTCCCTTCAGATCTCAGGCCAGAAGCTGTTCTCGAACCAGATGTCCTCCATCAGCGCCCTATCCATGGAGGCGAGCAGTTCCATGTGGCCATGCTCCCAGGTTGCCAGCCAGTCGAAGAGTTCCTTCTCGACTGTGGATCCGGCGGCATCGCGCTTTTCCAGGTAGAACCTTTCGGCTTCCTTCTCAAGGGCTATAGCAGCAGCAATTGCCGCGGCCTCGTACCCCGCCGCCTTTATCTCTTTCCTGACCTTGTCTTTGATGATCTCTCCGGTGTGGTCGTCCACCTGGCCGAACTTGGAGATTGCCGCCAGCTTGCCGCTGCTGACCAGTGATGAGTAATGCAGCTTGAGGGTTTCCTCGTGCTTCTTCTCCTCTTCGGCCATCTTGGTGAATACTTCCCGCACGGTGGCGCTGTCTGACTTCTCCGCAACGCTTCTGTAGAGGACCTGGCCGCGCTTCTCCAGCAGGATGGCTTCCTTGATGGCGTTCAGTGTGCCTTCGTTCATCTTATTCTCCTTCCATTGCTTCCGCTGATGCGTACATCTTTCATTGAACATCGAGGGTTATCAGTTACAATGCAAGGGCCGGCAATAAGTTCCTTCCCGGCTTTGATGGAAGGACTGTTTTCCAGGAATGACTCAGCCGGGGAATATCAAGTCCTAAGCCTTCAGTTCCGAGAGCCACCGTGAGAGCTTCCTTATACTTATGCCATCCACATCGGTCTCAACGGGAAGGTCCCTTACCAGCAGCAGCTTTTCAGCGGCGGGCAAGCGGCTTCCAAGAAGCCTGAGGGAGGCCGGAACAGTGCGGTCGGCGGTTTTAACCTCGATCAGGGATCCCAACTGGCCATCTGACACTATCGCGAAGTCAACCTCCTGTTTGTCCCTGGTTCTGATGTAGTGAAGGGCAACTTCACTGCCGGTGACCGCTGACAGGAAATCGGCGTGCTTTCTGATGCATATTGCCGTGGTGTTCTCAAGAAGAACTCCCTCATTTCCCTTTACGTAAGGGGTGTGGTAGAAGTAAAGCTTGGGCATCTTCTGAATTGCCCTTGCAATGTTCCTGTGATAGGGTCTCACAAGGAACACCACATGAAGGGCTTCCAGTATTTCCACGTACTTCTTGACTGTGTTCGGCGCAATCTGAAGGTCTTCCCCTATTGAAGACCAGGACAGCGGCGAACCCACTCTGCTTCTCAGCAGTTCCACAAGTAGGCGCATGGCCCTGATCTCATGAAGTCGGCTGAACTCCACCACATCCTCCCTTACGATATCGGTGAAGTACTGTGACTGCCAGCGCTTCATGAAAACCCCATCGGAGGACAGAAAAGGTTCCGGAAAGCCTCCCAGCTCCTGCAGCAGCCTGAGGCTTTCATCCGGGGAATGGGAATGTTTCAGCTCCGCTACGGAGAACGGCCACAACCTATGATGAAAATACCTTCCTGCAAGTGAATCCCCCGCCTGCCTGAATGTGTCCATTCGTGCGCTTCCGGTAACGAGGATCGAAGTCCCCGGGTGCCTCGTGTCATACACACCCTTAAGAAAACGCTTCCATTCTGGCATTTTATGAATCTCGTCGAAAACGATCAGATCGGCGTCCGCCGGCCAGCTCTGACGCTGAATGGCCTGTGCGTCTGGAATACTGTCGTAGTTGAGATAACAGGACCTTTTGAAGTGTTCCCCGGCAATTTTTCTGGCAAGCCATGTTTTGCCCACCTGCCTTGGCCCGGTAAGAAGCACGATCTTCTTACGGAGATCCTCAACGACGATCTCTTCAATGTGCCTTTTCATAATGGCAATTATGCAACACTTTGCGGATTTGTCAAGGCAATTCCGCAAAGTCCTTCAGTTTTGCCGGTCTTCAGAGTGCTCTTATGGGGAATCTGGTAACATTTCTTTCCAGTTCGGGGTTGAACCGGTAACATTTCTTACCGGTTTACTCGGGCGCCGCGCTCCAGGATGTTTCCAGTGTGTCAGTCTCGGCTCCGCCGCTTTGGGTGAACACCACCCAGGTGGTGATGTCGCCTGAAACATGGTCCGGCGGATCAAAGGTACCGGTGATGTTCAGGCCGAACTCCCAGCTGTTCTCCCCTGTTATCTGCAGGTACTGGAACGAATCGTCGGTTATCTCGGTATCGAAGCTCCACGCAACCGTGGTGTCAGGGCGGCTTGCCATGTCATAGGTAACCTGGAAGGCCATGTTCTGTATCTGGCCGTCATTAACTGTGAAGGTCACTTCCGTGCTGTCGAAGGCCGTTCCCTGCCAGCTGCCGTTCTGAATGGTATGGCTTTCAGAGGGGCTGCTGCCGCATGCGGCGAGTAAAAGTGCAGCCGCCGTGATGAGTTTTTTCATGTTCTCTCCGTTCCCGCTGGTTGCTTCAGGACAAGGTCCTCACCGAACGAAGTGGCCCAGTCATCCACGATCAGTTGAAAGTATAGACCTGCGGCCTCTGAGCCGGTTCGTGAACTCGGTGAACCATGCGTTTCGTTTCCGTCGTATGACATATGTGTAATAAGATAGAAATGAACTAATCCGCTGACGAGTGCCCCAGGTGTGGCTGCATTTTCCTTCTTCCTGCATGCCCTGCCGTTTCGACGGATCCGGATATGGCTTCCGTTCATGCAGCTCATTCATGAAGTACAGGCACCACCTCTGCTCAGGGCGAGCGCTTCGCACCGCCTTGAAAAAAGTTATAATATTTCCCATTGCTCAGAGGGGTGGTGCAAATGAGGTTCTCAGACGCCTTCGACAAACGGTTCCCCCTGCACTGGCTCAGCTATGTGCTGCAGAGCCTGCTGGCCTCAATAAGCATTTTTCTGGTTCTGGTTGCACTGAGGCAGCAGAACCTGGTCGTTGCCGCCTCACTTGCCGCCACGGCCTTTACCGTCTTCACCATGCCCGGGAGCGTTACCGCCTCCACCAGGAACGTACTCGGCGGCCATGCGTTCGGCCTTCTTTTCGGTTCGGTGTTCGCCCTTCTCTCTCCTGCGAGCCCCATACTCCAGGACGCGATGTATGCCCTGGGGGTGGGCGGAGCCATGCTGGCCATGGCCTCCACCAACACTGAGCATCCCCCGGCGGCTGGAACCGCCCTGGGGGTCATTATTGCCGGGTTCTCATGGAACATCGTGATCGGTGTGCTCATAGGAGTAATTCTGCTTGCGCTGATACACAAGCTCCTGAAGCCCTATCTCAGCGACCTTATCGCACCG
>NPID01002647.1_pt1 | contig 10060 bp, 13 predicted proteins | sample 8637491 | NCBI WGS metagenome assembly NPID01 (sample SAMN07420843, study PRJNA396082) | bioreactor metagenome | isolation source: sample BA6 brine-fed electro-methanogenic bioreactor BA | place: Japan: Kochi | collected 2016-06-14 | reverse complement strand
TCCCGAGAGGGAACTGTTAAATCCAGAAAGTTTAATATATTCCCAACTGCAAGTTATTTAGAGAGGAAACTAATTTTCGAAAATCATCAAAGGGATATGTAAAATGGAGTTTGAACTGGAATCTGGCAATAAAATCAACGGAGTATACGAACTGGACGGTCACCTGGCCACCTGCAACCTTAACCCCCAGGTAAGGGTTTACGGGGAGAAGCTGGTGGACTATGAGGATAAAGAGTATCGCCTCTGGGATCCACGCCGTTCTAAACTGGCAGCTGCCCTTCTTAAAGGACTGGGAACCTTCCCGATTAAAAACGATTCACGAGTACTCTACCTTGGGGCTTCAGCCGGCACCACCCCCTCCCACATCTCGGATATCATCACCAGGGGAGTTATATACTGTGTGGAGTTTGCACCCCGCATGATGAGGGAGCTCCTCACTGTTTGTCGGGCCCGGGAGAATATGATCCCCCTGCTGGAAGATGCCCATAAACCCGCCAATTACCAGGGACTGCTGGAAAAGGTGGACTTCCTTTACTCTGATGTGGCCCAGCCTAACCAGACCGAGATATTCATGGACAACATGCGTCTCTTCTTGAGGGAAGAAGGACAGGGCATGATCATGATCAAGGCCCGGAGCATAGATGTCACCCGCAAGCCCAAACAGATTTTCCGGGAGGAAGCATCCTTTTTAAAGGAGCATGGCTTCCGGATAGTGGACAAAGTTGATCTGGACCCTTACGAAAAAGACCACCGCTGCCTGGTCTGTGAATTTGCATTTTAACCTTAATACCGATTCTAACACCAAATAATTCTAAAATCGAAGAGAACACCCTAATAAAAATAGAAAGGGAACACCCGACAAGATTACTTTGGTAAAATATGAAAAAATGGGAATAAATCCCAGTATTTTATCCTTTCCTGGTTTAATCAACTCTTTTACCGGCATCAGGACCCGGTTGCACTGAATATATTTCAGTTACCTTTAGCAAGACTGCGGCTTTAGGCGCTAGTTGAGTCATGACACTTTTAGCCCATTCCACTGCATCATCAAAGTATTTACCAGACTCATGTATTTCCACCATGCCTTTAAACTGGTAGGGGCATTCTGATATGTCTCCCACAGCCACTGTGGCCTGGGGATTGTTTTTAAGATTTTCCAAACTTTTGTTCATGAAGTTGGCCACCAGTAGGATGTTTTCACCATCTAATGGTTTGGCAAATCCAATTGGAACCACATTGGGAGTGCTTTTGTTATTGGCGGTGGCTAACCAGACTATGTTGTTTTTTTCTATTGCATCCATCATTTCCTTGTTCATTACCATAAGATCACCTGTAATGTGTCTTTAATTAACATTCACCGAATAGAATAATGTATTTAATGGTCAGCAAAATATACTAACTATATTTTAGTTACCCTTTTTCTATCTAAAACTCCCTTAAAAAAAACCATTACTGCCCTTTCAAACCTAAATTCCCCGAAAAATTAATTCAACTCAGTTTCAGCTGATCCACCACTGAAACCACCTCGTTAGCCTGTTTCTGAGTCTGGTTCTGGGACTGGTAGGTGTAGGTTTCGTAGATCATGGCGGGAATACCGGCCTGTATCAAGGGGAGAGTTACATAGGCCGGACTGGTGGGATTTGGTGGACTGTACACTTTTAACCAGTTGACGTGACTTTTAATCTGCCTGGCGATTGATTCTGCCCTGCTGGATTGTCCCGGGACAAATAGGAACCATTTTTCCTGGTAATGGCCTTCGTTGGAGTGGACATCAATCACCAGATCAGGGGAAGAATTTTTAATATTAGGGACAGCGTAGTTGAAGGCCAGGGACTGACCATTAGCCCTCCCCTGGTCGTAGTTATCGGCGTTCTGAGTGACGTTTACCTGGTAAATGTAATAGCAGTAGTTAAGGGAGTGGTTCCTGTTTTTCAGGGCCTCCTTCAGGGCCAGGTGGGCCTGGTATTCCAAGGGGTGGACACCCACCACGTAGGCTATTTTATAGGGGGACTGGGGATTACCGTAGGGTCCTTCCCGGGTAACTGTCCCGTATTCTGTTTCTCCCAGGACCACCCTGCTGTAGGTGGTTGCTGCGGAGTTTTTCTCCAGGGAAGGGAGGGGGAATAAATAAAAAGAGGATAGAACTGCGACACCAAACACCAGGATTAGCACCAGGATTAATTTAATTTTCCCCATTCTCAGTTCTCCTCAGTTTTCAAATGCCCCATGGTTTTAAACTTAAATTTTCCTGGCCTAAGGTATGGTTACACTGGCTGGTAGTTGTCCAGTTGATTTGTACTGGGTTAAAACCTTGGCATACATGTTCAGCATGGAATCCGGGGATAAATCTGGTTGACCAGATACAGTGATACCAATGTAGTTGGGTGTCTGGCCACTGTTATCCATCCAAGCACAGGTTCTCTGGGCCATGCTCAGATAATCTGCCTGGGCGATGGTGGCACTGGTAACTGTCCCGTAAGCATTATCCGGACTCTTGTACTGGTTTATGGGAATATTACCAGTTTGCCCGGTGTTTATCATTGTTATGCCCTTGGCCAGGATGTAAAGGCACTGGTTCTTGTCCAGGGTTACTCCCTGGTAGGTTATGGTGCTGAACCCCACTCCCACTCTTGAGATTTCACTGGCCAGGCCGGGTACCTGGGACACCGGGAATCCAGTAGCCAGGGATATTGTTTCGGGGGCAGGGGTGGTGTTGGTGGTGTTGGCCGGGGTGCTGGAACTTCCCATTTTCAGGAGTATTCCTCCCATTATTCCCAGTATTACCACCAGAGCCACTACTGCCACGATCAATGCCGTGTTAATAGTTTTTGATTCTTCTTTTTCGGGTTGAGTGGATTTTCTACCAAAGGCTGCTTTTTCCGGTAATTTAGCACCGCACTGTTCACAAAAAGCAGCGTCGGCATCGTTATCATATCCGCAGTTTTCACATTTCATTTCATCTTGCCCCCCACATGGGTACTCTTGATTATACTGTGTTTTATCTTTCCTATTCTTGATTTTTTCCCCACACGTTAATATAAATATGATAATTGATCATAATAGGGTGAGGATTAGAAACTGGAATGTTTCCTATGACCCCCATAAAAAAATTATTCCCCCATCTAATCCTCCCTTTTAAAGATCCTTTCAAAAGTATTTATTTAAAAAAAGAAGCTGGTTTGCCCTAAAATGTAAGAAAAGTTTAAAAAATGAAAAATAAGTTTAGGCCAGCAGGTGATATACCAAACCGCCCAGGTACAGCAGTAAGAAAGCTATACCAAACAGGAATACCCCCATGAACATGTATTTATCAAAGGATTTTGGGCCTTTGTACTCGGTGTTGTCGGTTGAAACCTGTTCCTTGGAAATATTCTGTGAAACATTCTTCACTGCCTTTTTCTTCTTGGAAGACTTCTTCTGAGATTTTTTCTTTTTCTTAGCCATCAGATTATGCTCCTAAAATTGATTTAAAATACCAGGTTAACCTAAAATCCATCATATCCTCCCCTTCACCCCAGCCTGGACCCAGGTACTCTCCGGACCCAGACCAGTAAAATCATTTTTAAATTATGGTCGGTCCGACTTTTAAAAGCTATGGGATTAAAAACCCCGGTAATACTTTAAGCAGGTTATCTACATAAATCTGGTGGTGAAAGATAGATGCTCCTTAATTCTCTGAACTAAATACCCACTCCTCCCCACACGTACCTGTACGTTTCAGGAGAATTTTACCAATGCCCCCTTTATTCATTAGGGTAAAAACCATGGATTTGTATTTAATAGAATTAAATGCTGGAATTTGATGTATACCCATAACTATACAGGTTATTTCAGATTTCTGTAATACTCAAAGGTTTTAAACACATAATAGGTTAAGTAACGACTGTCATGGCCAAAGCTTTAAATAATAGCTCCACCAACCAGTTACTACCCTGTTGCTTTTAGGTGTGAAATCTAGTGGAAAACATCCACGTGTCAGGTTATTATTACCCATTCAGGGCGTTCTAGAGGGCCCGTAGCTTAGTCTGGCAGAGCGCTTGGCTCTTAACCAAGGTGTCGCGGGTTCAATCCCCGTCGGGCCCGCTTTATTTTAATATAATATATTCTGATATCCAGATCTTACACCCGTTTAGGGGAATGTTCTTTTAAGAGGAACAGCAAAGCCATAGTATGATTGCAGGGGTACCCAAGCGGTCAACGGGGGTGGACTCAAGATCCTCTGGCGTAGGCCTTCAAGGGTTCGAATCCCTTCCCCTGCACTCCTTTTATAATATATTTCATTATTAGAATCATTTTTAGAATAACTATACTCCATTTTAAAATAACTTATACCCCCATTAATATCCATTCCTATATTTTCATTTAATCCCCCTGAATGACTCCTTAAACTCTAAATGAGTCAAAACATTTTTCATTCCAGCAGAAAAAAACTCTTCTTTAAATTAACATATCGGGATGGGTTCTGATGTGAGTTTGTTCAGAGGACATTCATTATAAGTGTAAAACTATCAATGCATTCCTATTTCAATAGGGAATATAATACACAAAATGAATAAGGCCGGTATCTTAAATTCATTAACGTATTAAGTTCTTAAGAGTAATCTGTTTAATATTAACATGCCTCCAATTGCCAAACTTTAAATAATAGTTCGGTAAACCATTTACTACCCTGTTTTTGTGTAGATTATTATGTGAAAATGTGGGACCCCCACAAAACTAAACTTCTTCATTATCAGGCATTCTAGAGGGCCCGTAGCTCAGTCTGGGAGAGCGCCTGGCTTTTAACCAGGTGGCCGCGGGTTCAACTCCCGTCGGGCCCGCTTATTTTATTATTTCAACTGATTATTTTAAGCCTATTTTTATTCTCAATTGATTAATAAGATATTTTTTTGATTAAATTATCTATAATGCCTCAAATGTAAAATTCAACTTAAAAAGGGATTATTTTCTATATAAATAAATTTTCTCTAAAAAAAATAAAGTTGAGGCTGCTTTTCTGGATTAAGTTCAATTTCACGTTTTCCATGTTTATCACTGCCTTTATGTTGGTTGAATAGAAGATTAGCCCAGCTTTGGCAGTTAATGAACCACCAGTCATGCTGAAGGTTCCCTGCCCTTACTTTACAATAAAATGTATAAAATACTGGACAAATATATCAAAGATAGGGGATGTTAGGGTAGACCTTCTCATTTCCCATGCATAAGGGGGTTTAAAAAAAATGCAACGCAATACCTATATTTTAATTGGAGTCGTTATCCTGATCTTTGTTGCTGCCGCCGGAGTTAGTTATCTTTTATTTCAGCCCGCGGTGAACAACTCGCCCAATGTTACCAACAACACCACAACCACAGTGGTGAACCAGAATACCGCCACCCAGCAGAACCAGAGCACCACCTCGGGTTACATATCATCAGCCCAGGCCAAGTCCATTGCATCCAACTACCTGAATTCCAAGTCTGATTATAAGGGCCTGGGAGCGGGCACACCTTCCCTCAAAGGAAGTGTGTACTACGTGCCCATGGTGGTAACCGTGGAGGGCCAGCATTCCGTGGGGACTGTGCTGGGTGATGTCCTGGTAGATGCAAAAACTGGAAAAGTCCTGGGAACAGAAACTGTGGATATTACCACCGATGAAAAGGTAAGAAACCCACCATAAGGGATAGACTTAGATAAAATGGGGATTCGGGGATAATTCCCTTAATCCCACTTAAATTATTTAAAAAAAACCTAACTTAATTTTTTTAAAAAAAATAGTATCTACTTTTCGCAAACTTGGACTCCCATTTTAAAGGCCTTTTCACAGTCCTGGGGGAAGATTTCCTGGTATCTTTTCAGTTTTTCTTCTGGATCGAAACGTGAGGACACGTACTTAGAGTAATCATCAAACTGGTAGGTGTCGGTGACCAGTAGGGATTCTGATTCACCAATTATACGTTCAACCAGTCTTTCAGTGGTTTTAAAACACTCCTCATAACCGATCTCCTTTAACACTTCCTCGGTTACACCCATGGTGTAGATAAAACCGACTGGTATCCTGCGGGGAAAGAGGGTTGACCCTTCCTTATCGTAAACCAGGTAGGGGAATATGAGGCGTTCCAGGAAGGATCTCATCTCCCCGGTGGCTGTTCCCAGGTAAATAGGGGATGCGAGGATGAGGGCATCAGCTTCTTCAATCCTTCCCAGGACAGGTGTTAAGTCATCCCGAGCAGCACAAGTACCATAACTTTTCCCATCCTTTAATTTACAGGCAAAACAACTTTTACAACCTTTATAGTCCAGGTCGTAGAGGTGTATGATTTCAGTTTCTGCTCCCCTGGATTCAGCCCCTTCCAGAGCTTTTTCAACCAGTTTAGCTGTGTTACCCTTCTTTCGGGGGCTTCCGTTAATTCCCAAAACTTTCATGGTATCCTGTCTCACTTTTTATTATGTATTTGTTGAACCCCTCTAAGATAGGTTGAACCCTACGATATGTTGAACCTAAGATAATGTTGAATCATCTAAGATAATTATAGTTAGTTGATATAGTTAGTTGATTTCCATCTTGAACCCGGTATAAGTGGCAAAAAAGCCATCCGTATCAGCGTACAATGGTTTGAAACCATTGTTTTCCGCATCTTTCATGGTTTTCTTAAGAAAATCTCTTCCCCAGGCGGTTATGGACTCTGAACATTGCAGACTGTACCACCGGAAGGTGCTGTGGTTGTACAATCCATAGAAGGTGTTGGCCAGCCTCTTCAAGGCTTCCTGCTGTGCATTTAGAATCTTTCGTTCTCTATCATCCCTGGACTGTTTCATCCGGGATTTGATTCTTATTCTATCCTTTAAAATTTTACCCATGGCCGCCGGGATGAAGCCCACTGGTTCCTTGTGGAACTTGTGCCCGTACTCCGGGCAGACATGGCAAGTTCCCCTTTTATAATCCGGGGTGAGAGCATCCGGGGATATGTTCTTGGAAATTATTATACTGGGGTACAGGCTCCGGAAATCAAAGTAGACAATATTCTCGTGCAGCCCAGTTACTGGTTCCTTAACGTAGCCTCCCACCACCTGCTTACCTTCCCTCTGGGTTAATTCCTCGGGTGAAGGTCGGTTAGGTACTAAATTCCCGGTTTCAAATGATTTCCGGATTAGGTACCATTCCACCTGCTGCCCGCTGGCCATGCGGGACACATCAAAGAGGGGTTGGCCCACGACCCGGGTGAGTTCCATACTTATGGGTAACATCTCCTCTCCGATCTGGGTAACCGCCACGGCATCGTCCAGGGAGTAGTGGAAGAGACGTTCCAGTCTCTGGTCACCTTTATCCCAGTAAAGGTGGATTTCATCTCCTGGGAGGTCGTATTTTTCCTGGCCAAAAAGCTCCAGGTAAACCCGTTCCAGGGTGTGGCGTTCTAAGTGCAGGTAGCGGCGGACATAGGAGTACAGGTCAATGTGCACCCTGCCCCGGATCATGGCAGGGTTACCGAAACCCAGCCGGGTGAATCTGGGCTGGGATCCGTCTACTCCCAAAGGGAGGGGTACTCCCAGCTTTGCCGCCCGATCCATTATGTAGGGAAGGTCAAAGGCATCGGAGTTGTATCCCAGGATAAAATCAGGATTTTCAGACTGGACAGTTTCCACGAATTTCTCCAGTAATTCTTTCTCGTTGGCCACTACTTCCACAAAGTCTCCCGGAGGGCCTAGATAGGAATCTGGGGAAGGGTGAATATCAGAGGCAGGTGGGATATTTTTATAGGATACCACTTTCTGCAGGCCCTGGTTACTGGAGAAACTGATCATGATGATGGGGTCCAGCTCGGCCTGGGGCATGCCCCTGGGATTGTAAACCTCGATATCAAAGCTTAAAACTGAGAATTCTGGTAAAACGGCCTCGGGGATGATTTTAGGGGGATTTTTCACCTGGAAAATGCAGGGTTGGGGCGTAGTTGGTGATCCTTTTACAGGTCCCTGTTTTAAGACCTTACCTTCTACTTCCACAACATTCAAAGGAGATAATCCTTTATCTATGAGGTACCTGCGGTAAAAAGGAATATCATGTTCTCTTACCTCCTGGACCGAGGTTAAATTCCCTATTCTATCCCTTAATTTAGGGATATCCTGAGGATGTTTGAAGGTTACCTTCAGGACCTCTTTCCTTTTCCCCTGATCCTTTTTGTAAACCTTTTCCACAGAGTTAAGTCCTAGTTCACTTAAATCCTGGGTGCAGACCTTAATATCTTGGGGAATGACATAGATGTAGGGTTTGAAACTTTTATCCCAGGCTATGATATGGCCTTCTTCTTTTTCTCCCAGGAGTTTGCCGAATAACCTTATAACTGGTACACGGTTCCGGGTGATGTAATCAATGTCCAGGAGAACGAATTTTTTAGTCACTGTACCGGGAGGTATTCCTTCATGTACGCCCATAATCCTCACTTCCAGTAGGGACTATGGATGGGTAAGGTCAAGGAATTTGAGGTAGAGGGGGTGATAAGTAATCTACTTACCCTCCCCCCTGCATCGTCGAATAAAAAAGAGAGGGTTTTTTTTAAACCGGTAACTGTTTAATGCTCCCCACTGTAGAATACAAAAAGGTTACAGTTCCTTTTTCTTTTTCAGTGTTCCGGATAAGTTTTATAATGGTATTTCTCCGGATTTGGTTGAGATTCTCTGCTTGGTCCAGATCTGCTTCATTGAATAAAGGATTATCCTCTGGCCATTCATCAATCTCTGGGGGAGGGGATATCTCCCTAAGCCATAGATCGACTTTAGCTTCTTCTCGGGTTAATCCTTCCGGCCAGGATTCATCTATTAAGATTCTGAATCCATCTTCCACTCGGGGAACTTCAGATATTTTTTTAAGTCTTAACATACACATCTCTCCTGTTATCATTAAACTGATCAATTTAACATTATTAATCATGATATATAAAATTAACGGAAGTTGAGACAGAAGAACATACTCCTTCGCCCACCAGAAGTAACCCCTTTACTATAAAAAAACCCGGAAGGAATGTTAATCGGGTTTTTACCCGGATTATTCTATAAATAGGGAAAAAATTAAAAAAAGTTAAAAAAACAGGTTTAAAAAAAAGTTATATGGTTTAAAAACGGATTCTATCCTTATTTTTGGGAATCCCATTTTTTACCTTAATCCAGGTTTGATCACGATATAATTCATATTCCCTAAAACAAGAGGGAACACCCTGGGCCGTGAGGGGATCCGGACCATCCATGAGTTGGAAATGGAGGTGAGGAGCAGTAGAATTACCAGAATGACCTATATTCCCCGTTAGATCTCCGGATTCTATGAAATCACCATTTTTAGCTTTTACCGAACCAGTCTTCATATGCCCCAGGAAGATCCATACTCCCTCCCACTCCCATTCACCCTGGATTATTACAAAGTTACCGGCAATATCCTGAATACTCTGTTTTCCAGGATCGAAGAACCAGGCATTCTTCAGGGCAATGGAAATATCACGGAGGGGTTGTACGGGGTCCCGTTCCGGGTATCCATCACGAGAGGCAACCACCCGACCCGGTATGGGGGCATAGATGGGTTTTCCGTAGGAGTAACAATCATTTAAATGCACCCGGCCCAGGATCTGATCCAGGGTACTTTTCCGGTGGAATTTAACTGATTTTTGGGTCCAGTCCACCTGCAGGAGGTCGAAAGCATAAGTCGAGGCAAAAGAATCTGTACCGTGACTGGGAACTTTAGAACCCGGACTGTTTAAAACCATCCACTCACCCTCAAGGGGGGATTCTAGGGGTACCGGTTTCATACCTCCATTATCAGGTCTTCCCGCCACTCTCATCATGTCCCTGGTTTTTGCATCCTTATTTTTAAGTTTTGGTGTCCCTTATCTATTCAATAGAGGTACATTCCCAGGTTTCAGCTTCCGTATCTATGGTGGCGTACAGTTCTGTTTCCACATCATTGAACAGCTCTTCACAACCGAACTCCAGGTCTGCTGATTTTTTAACGGCATACATTCTGCCCCGGGCACTCTTAACCACTATATCACCCTCACGGGTTATTCCTACCACTAATTGTTTGATTTCCTTGGCCATTTT
>NPID01015269.1_pt3 | contig 10068 bp, 10 predicted proteins | sample 8637491 | NCBI WGS metagenome assembly NPID01 (sample SAMN07420843, study PRJNA396082) | bioreactor metagenome | isolation source: sample BA6 brine-fed electro-methanogenic bioreactor BA | place: Japan: Kochi | collected 2016-06-14 | reverse complement strand
TTCTATGTTATACTAGAATAGAAGGCAGCGCTTTAGGATGCCCCCCTCATCCTTTGCGCTGTCTTCATTTTTACATCAAGTGTGCTGGGTCTTCAATTATCGGGAAAAGATTTCAGGCTTTATAGGGGGGAAAAGAATGTTATTGTTACGCAGCTGCCTTTACCAACGTGACTTTGAATGCTGATTTTGCCACCCATGCCATCCATCAGAGATTTTGCGATTGGCAGCCCAAGGCCAAACCCTGGCAGGGTTTCTGTTTCTTCTGTGCGGTAGAACCGCTCAAACACATGCGGTAATTCTTCAGAGGGAATGCCCTGTCCATGATCAGCAATCTCTAGCGTCACCTGATTTTCTCTCCTTCTTGCCGAAAGAACGATTTCGTCCTGTGAATATTTGATGGCGTTATCCAGCAGGATTAAGATTACCTGTTTAAAGGCATCTCTATCTGCTATCACATCAAGATCAGGTGAAATATCAAGGATGATCCTACGATTGGGATCCAGATGTTTGACCTGGCGTGTCACTTCTTCTATCAATGGCTGGATCATAAGTGACTCTGCTGTCATACTTCTTCCAGAATCCGCATGGGCAAGCATTAACAATTCATTCACCAACCGGATGAGACGTTCATTTTCATCAACCATGTCTCCCAGAATATCCTGTTCCTCATCCGGAGGGATCGGAGGTTCGTGCAACAGCAAACCCAAATTTCCGCGAATGGTGGTTAATGGTGTACGCAGCTCGTGAGAGACATCTGATACAAAATTCCGCTGCTGTTCTAAAGAATGTTCAACTTTTAGGTAAGCGTCCTGTAATTGCGTCAGCATCCGGTTAAATGTGTTGGCTAACAGGCTTACCTCATCCTGTTTCCCAGTGTGTTCAACACGGCGGGTAAAGTCTCGTTGTTCTCCGATGGTACGGGCAGTTTGAGTTATGCGATCAATGGGTCTCAGTGCCAAGCCTGAGAGCCACCATCCCACCCCAAAAGCGATCAAGATGGTTACCAATCCAGCGAAACTCAGGGTTGTTGCTAAGGAATTTAATGTGCGGTTGCGTTCTGTGAGAGAACGGGCGACCTGAATGATGTAAATCAAACCGCTATTGTTGGTTATTGGGTGGTTGTAGATCAGCATTGTTTCATCGTTCGCCGTTCCGGTTTCAAAAACACTTTCATTTTGCTGCAATTGTGCAAGAGCTTTGTTACTCAGTGGGAGTGCATCTTCTGTCAATCCGAATGGACTGGCAATCAAATTTCCGTCAGAATCCAAAACCCTTACAATTTCACGCTCCCGAACATCCCGAAAGGCTTGTTCGTCTGTGAATTGATTGAACGGTCGGGGCGCAGGCGGTTCTTGCTGTGTTGGTCGGGAACCAAAGGGGAATTGTATTGAGATTAATGCATCCACAAATTTGTTGCTGCTCATCACCAGATCAGATTCAAGGGCATTCAGCGTTTCCTGAGCCTGGAAGGTGTAGAGTGCAAACCCAAACACGATCAAAGTTAATGCGAGGATAGTGCTATAGGTGAGTGTAAGACGCAATCGGATGGTCATTGGTTCTCCCTGATAACATACCCCACCCCGCGCACAGTATGGATCAAGCGGGGTTTGCTGTCCTCTTCCAGTTTCTTGCGAAGATAACCGACATAAACCTCCAGAACATTATCGTCACCGCCAAAGTCGTAACCCCAAACCTCATTTAATATTTGATTGCGCTCTAAAACAATGCGGGGATGGCGTAAGAACAGATGGAGTAAATTAAACTCTGTCACGGTTAGCTCAACGGGTTGATCATGGTAGATCACTTCTCTTGTTGCAGGATCAAGAGAAAGCCCGGCAAACGCAACCTTTTGATTTTCTGGTTGGGCAGCAACACGGCGGAGCATTGCGTGAACCCGAGCGATTAACTCGGAGGGGGCAAAGGGTTTAACCAAGTAGTCGTCTGCACCGCTTTCAAGCCCTTCAACCCGGTTTTCAATCGCGTCGCGTGCGGTGAGCATCAAGATCATAATTTGATTGCCTGTGTCGCGCACCTTATTAATGAAAGTGATACCATCCATTTTTGGCATCATCCAGTCCAAAATAACCAGATCGGGACATTCAGCGGAAAGTAAGGTTATTGCTTGAAGCCCATTTGTCGCTGTTAATGTTTCCAGGTTTTCGTAGCTTAATGTGCGCTGGAGCATCTTTAACAATTTTGGGTCATCATCAACAATTAAAACTTTTTTCATATTGTCCTCATCATATTCATTTTCAATATAGCTGATTTTACTGTTAAAAAGCTGTGAAACCTGAGTGGGAACTGGTTTTTCTTGAGTTTTCACAATGTTTTCTAAGGATTCGCTCGATGCACTCAACGGAATAAGAGAAAAATTTCAACCAATCCTCTTACCAGCATCAGATAGCATTTACATTGATTTTGAGAATGAGTGATATGGAAAAATGTCCATCATCGGGATTTCTCAACAACTTATCAGGAATTTTTCAGGTGCTTAATAGGTTAGACCAATAAAATGGACTTAGTTCAGGTTCAAACGCATATCCTGACAAAACGGGTTCTTTATCCCGGACAATTCTCCTCCAACGTCTTTTCTGGTTGATTAAGTTTAGGAAGGAGGTGATCAATAGAAGAGAAACGAAATCGGGGAGAGATTTTCCCTCCCCGATTTTTGTGTCGAAAAATGAACCATAAATCTAAAAAATTTTTACTGCCAGCCCTGTTTTCTTATACTCAGTTTATTCAAAGCTTTTTCTTAGTTTTTTCACAGCTTGAAATTATAGAATCTCCATTGATAAACAAAATACGGATCCAATTTAAGAAAAACGGAGGACATGAATTTAGAGAAAGGTGTTTGATGGTGAAGCTTGGTTCAAAGGAAAATCAAAAATTACGCAAAAATCTTACCTTAATCTTAGTTGTGATTTTCGGTTTAATTGTCTGGGGATGCTCAGCAAGCAGTGGCAAAGAAACATTCTCTACCACATCTCAAACTGAAGAAGAACCGATAGAGTTTGATGTATCTGACTCTGTCAATTCAGTGGAAATGGTGAATGCAACCTATGAAGTAAATGAGGTGGCGTTTTCAGATAACACATATTATGAAGATCAAATCATCTCGATTTATCAATTGGTTAACCCATCCGTTGTTAACGTTACCAGCGTTGAGTATGTCTTTGACCGTATGCTTGGGCAATTGCCGGAAGAAGGTGTGGGGTCGGGTTTTATTTACGATGCAGAGGGGCACATCATCACCAATTACCATGTTATCGCGAACGCGGATTTATTAATCGTGACACTCTCATCAGGTGAGAAGTTTGAGGCCAATGTTGTGGGGGTAGACACAGTCAACGACCTGGCGTTGCTTAGCATTGATGCAGGAGGTAGTTTGCCTTCACCTTTGCCGTTAGCAGATTCGGATACTGTGCAGGTTGGTGAATCCGTGCTTGCCATCGGAAATCCCTATGGCCTCGAGTGGACATTGACCACCGGTGTGGTGAGTGCCTTAGGCAGAGTTATCTTAAGTTCTGAGGAAGGCAAGTACATTGCAGAAGCTATCCAAACGGATGCTGCAATCAATCCCGGGAATTCAGGCGGACCTTTGATCAATCTGGAAGGAAAAGTGATTGGGATTACCTCTCAAATTATTAGTGAAAGCGGTTCGTTTTCAGGGCTTGGTTTTGCCGTATCTTCAAACACGATCCAGCGTATTGTTCCTGAAATTATTGCCAATGGCTCCTATCGCCATCCCTGGTTGGGGGTGGAGCTGATTGATCTGACAGATTACTCGGTTGCCTTACTCAAAGAAGCTGGTATGGCGTTGACTGTGGACAGCGGCGTTCTCATTGTCGGTATTGAAAATGGCTCTCCAGCAGAAGCAGTGAATCTGAGCTCAGGCACCCAGCGGATGCGTTTTGGTCCATATATCATCCCTGTTGGCGGTGACATTATTACCGGTGTTGATGAAGTTGAGGTTGAATCACAGCAAGATCTGATGGTTTACATTGAAACGAACACCAGGATTGGCGATACGATCACCCTTTCTATCATTAGGGAAGGCCAGATGCAGACGATAGATGTCACGCTTACTGATCAACCATCTAGTAATTAGAAAAAAGGGCACATCAATGCAGAAATTTAATCAGATCATTCGTGAATTCAATCGCTTCGAATTAAAATACCTCATCACTCTCTCAAAGGCAGAAGAAATCAAGAAAACGATTCGCAGGTATATGGTTTTGGATAGGGAGCATCATGCTGATGGGNNGGTCTCTAGCTTATATTACGATTCTCCAACCCTTGATTGTTATTGGGAAAAGGAAAATGGAATCAAGTTCCGCCGAAAACTCCGTATTCGACATTATGAGACGGTTGAGGATTTGACGGATGATTCTTTGGTGTTTGTGGAGATAAAGCAACGGGTGGATCGGGTAACTCAGAAAAAACGGGCAGTTCTGTCTTATTTAGATGCGTTGAGGTTAGGTAATGACCGACAGCTTGTCGATTGTATTTCAGAAGAACGGGGAGTGGTGAATGAAATTTATATGATGCTTTGGCAGAAAAACCTGATACCTGCCATTATTGTTCGCTACAATCGTCAAGCCTTTAATGGCTCATCTTTTGATATTGGCTTACGGGTGACGTTTGATACAGATATTTCATTTCAGCCTTATCCATTACATTTGCATGATATCCACTCAAACATACCCTTACTCACGGCATCCCAGGTCATCATGGAGATAAAACTAAATGAACGCATGCCGATTTGGCTAACAGAACTGATCTCTGCCAATAATCTACAAATTAACCGTATCAGCAAATATTGCCGAAGCATTGAGGCCGGATGGGAGACAATCAATAGGCTGCGTGAACTTCCTGTTGCTGAGCGTTCAGAGGAGGTACTCAATTCGGCTTTCTCAATGCCAGTTTTTTGGAAAAGCATTTATTTAGAAAATGGAAACTCAGTAATAAAACCGAACATAAAGGAAAACGAACATGGAAATATTTAATATTCAGGATTTAACCAGTGAATTTACTGTGTTGGAAGTGGTATTAGCATTTTTACTCAGTTTCTTGTTGAGTGCGTTTATCGGCTGGATATATAAACGTACACATCGAGGTACATCTTATACACAGAGTTTTGTGTTTACATTAGTGATCAATGGGATGGTTGTCGCATTGGTGATGATGATCGTAGGGTCTAGTATTGCCCGCGCTTTTTCTTTGGTTGGCGCATTATCGATCATCCGTTTTAGGAATGCCGTTAAAGAAACGCGTGATGTCGGGTTCATCTTCTTTACCATGGCTATTGGCATGGCGGTGGGCACAAAATTCTACACCCTGGCAATCCTCGGCACAATAGTGATCAGTTTGATGNNGCGCTTCGACTGGTTTTCACGGAAAATGGCTAATCAGATTCTACGTGTACAGGTGCCAAGCGATGTTCCCTTTACAGATCTATTTGAGAGTACGTTCCTTAAATTTACAAGTACCTCTGAACTGATCGCTGTAGATACGATCCAAAATGGAACATTTACCGAGTTAACTTATAGCGTTGGGCTGAAGAAACCCGCTTATGTCGATAAATTCATCTCAGCGATTAAATCTTTGAATAATAACAATAAGGTCACGCTCATTGCGGGATATAACGGAACGGACCTTTAGATAGTTGAGAAGATTTGAGTGAGAAATGGTCAAAAAAATTAAACGAAACCGAATGTTGGTCCTACTGACTTTTATGGTGTTATTCATCTTAACCATAGGTTTGGGGAATCAACCTGTCCTTGCATTTTGATTGGGAGTGATGATGAAAAAACTAAACAAGATGATTGTTTTTATATTGCTGGTGATTATGCTGGCTGCTTGCTCAGGGAACACGGTTGAAACAGTGATGGAAGAAACAGTTGTTACAGGTGAAGGCTTTATTGACAGCGATTCCTCTACAAAACCGAGTGTTGTGGAGGAGGCAATCGCAATGGTTCAAGTCGAATCTGAGGATTTTGATTCTGACGACATGATGGTTGCTGCAAACCAGGAAGGCACTATCTTGATTTTTTTAGATGGAGATCAGACCAGCAGTAATGGAGACAGCGTCTCTATCGAAGAGAGGATCGTGACCATCACTTCGGGTGGCAGCTACGAGATCAGTGGTTCCCTATCTGATGGTCAGATAATAGTGGATTCACAGGATGATGCAACGGTCAGGCTCATCCTGAACAACGCTGAAATAACCTCAACCATCAGTGCGCCGATTTATGTGCGCGATGCAGAAAAAACCGTGATTACACTAGCTGAAGCAACTAATAATTATCTCGCTGATAGTGCTGAGCCTGTGTTTATAGATGGGGATGAACCCAATGGGGCAATATTCAGTAATGATGACCTGACAATTAATGGGTCAGGGTCACTGGTTGTCAATGGGAATTATAGACACGGCATCGTCAGTGACGATGACTTGAAGATTGTCAGCGGCATAATAACAATCAATGCGGTGGGGGACGGCCTTCAGGGAAGGGATTCGATTACGATAGGAGGCGGTCAGATCACTATTTCTGCAGGTGAGGACGGTTTACATGCCAACAACAATGTCGATGAAGGACAAGGGAATGTCTCAATCGAGGGTGGTGTGTTTGAGATTGCTGCTAATGAAGATGGCATTCAGGCAGAAACACAACTCGGCATCTCAGGAGGTGATATTGCGATTACTTCTGGCGGCGGTAGTATTAACAGCAACAAGACAGCAGGTTGGGAAGATTGGGATCAATTCCATAAATCTGATACTCAAACGGCAACATCTGAATCTGATAGTGTCAGCGCTAAAGGATTAAAGGCTGGGATCTCTCTCTTGATTTCGGATGGCACTCTGGTGATTGATTCTGCAGATGATGCACTTCATTCCAACTCGGAAATTGTGATCAATGGTGGAAATTTCCAATTGTCCTCAGGGGATGACGGAATTCATTCTGATAGCCGTTTGGTGATTAACGGCGGTGAGGTTGTTATCGGCACATCCTATGAAGGTTTGGAAAGTGCCAGCATTTCCATAAATGGTGGCGAGATTCATGTGGTTGCCCAGGATGATGGCATCAATGGGTCGGATGGCAGTGCCAGTGGAATGATGGGTCCGGGTGCTGGCGGAGGTGATTTTAGCGCTGGAGATTGCAGCCTGATAATCAATGATGGTTATGTGTATTTGAATGCAGACGGTGATGGGATCGATATTAACGGGTCGATAGAAATGACGGATGGCATCGTCATCGTCAATGGCCCAACTGGAAATCAAGACGGACCTTTTGATTACACGGGTTCTTTCAATATCTCTGGGGGCACATTTGTCGCTGTAGGTAGCGCAGGGATGGCTCAAGCGCCAAGTGCCACATCAACACGATTTGCTTTTATCTATAATTTTAGTACTGTGCAACAAGCCGGCACCATATTTCACATTGAATCCAGCTCTGGGATAAGTATTTTAACATTCGTACCTGCCAAAGCTTATCAGTCAGTGATTATTTCATCACCGGCTTTTACTGCCAATGAGAGTTATATGATCTTTTCAGGCGGCAGCGCTGTGGGTGAACAAACAGATGGTCTTATTGCAGGGTCAACTTATACTCCTGGTTCGGAGGTTGAAACCTTTACCTTCTCTCAGACGGTCGTTGCGTTGGGCAGCGTGGGTGGTGGTTGGGGTGGATTCTTGGAGGGAGGAGGGATGCCACCGGATCAGGATGCGAGAAGACGCCCATGAAATATTTTCTCTCTACGTGTCAAAATTAGAGAATATGTGTATTTTCTCGTTGTGCTGAAAAAGCTAGTTGATGTTAAGGCGATTGGTTATGAATAATTTTATAAAAAATAATTTTAATTGCATATTGTTGTCACTGGCAATACTCTTTGTCATGATGACTTTAACCGGCTGCGGTTTCAGTGTAAAGGAAATGGACCAGAATCCCTCTAATGATCTGGAACCAGATCGTGAAACAAATTCTGAAATTGGGAGCAAGGTGGAAGCCGAGGATGGAAATTTAATTCGGCCTATCGGATGGGGGATGGAAACACACAGCAAGGAAGCCGAACCCAATTATGAAGTGGTTTTTCCACAGGATTCTGTCAACAGGATTAAAATCACCATTACGGCTGATAACTGGAAAGTGATGATGGATGATATGACTGAAATGATGGGCGAGTTTGGCAGCAGCTACGAAAAGATGCAAGGGAATGCCCCTGACTTGCCTGAAAATGCAAGGCCTGATGTGGGATGGCCTGGAATCACCCGGGGTGAAGAGATTACTGAGGGTGAGAGACAGCAATTCCCTGAAGGTCTGGCTGAAAGACCTGGAGGTGGTGAACCGCCTGATGGATGGATGGTACAACCTCCAAATGGTGGTGGAGCGTGGCCTAACGACATGAACCCGGAAGGCATTGATAAAAACCCGGTGTGGGTTACGGCGACTATCGAATTTGATGGTCAGATATGGGAAAATGTCGGCATCCGCTTTAAGGGTAATTCCTCCTTGCGTGATGCATGGTCTTCGGGAAATTTGAAGATCCCATTCAAGCTGGATTTTGACCAATTTGAAGATGATTTCCCGGAAATCAAAGACCAGAGGTTTTATGGTTTCAAACAGCTTTCACTCGCCAACAATTTCAGTGACGATTCTTTTTTACGTGAAAAGGTGACGGCAGATATCTTCAGAGAGTTTGGGGTAGCCGCAGCTCATACTGCTTTCTATGAAGTTTATGTTGATACCGGCGATGGATTGGCATACTTTGGTTTGTATACATTGGTAGAAATGGTAGAAGATACAGTTATCGAGCAACAATTCTCTGATGGTAGCGGTAATCTCTATAAACCAGAAGGCAGCGGGGCGACTTTTAAATACGGAAGCTTTAATGAAACGTCGTTTGATAAAGAAACTAACCAATCGGAAGCGGATTACAGTGATATACTCGCAGTGTTTGACGCACTACATGCAACCAATCGGATGAGCGATCCCTCAGCCTGGCGTGAGGGGCTGGAGTCAGTGTTCGATGTGGACACTTTCTTGCGTTGGCTGGCAGTAAATACGATCGTCCAAAATTGGGATACCTATGGTGTAATGAGTCATAATTACTATCTCTATATGAATCCTGAAACCGATCTTGTCACATGGATCCCATGGGACAACAACATGGCGTTGGCTGATTCTTTTGGACGGCGAGGTGGATTATCTTTGAGTCTCTCAGAAGTGATGGAGAATTGGCCGCTGATCCGTTTTATTATGGATGATCCTGTTTACAAGGCACAATACGAAGCTAATTTGGGTGAGGTGATTAAAACCGCTTTTGACCCCGAAGCAATGAGTGAAGCTTACATCTTCTATCATGACTTGATTTCCGAATCTGTAATGAAGGAAACCCCTGAAGCGACCATGTTACGATCTAAGAACACCTTTGATGACACATTACAGGAGCTCATCGATCATGTCAATCAACGTTATCAGACGGTGCAGTTATATTTATCAAATAGATGAGGTCGTTTACCTTGATCAAAAAGGCTATCCCNNTCCCATACCTGGGATAGCCTTTTGGGTTCTTGATGGTCAATTCTTGATGTGCGCTTTATGCCTCTCGGAACTCGCCTTCCACCACATCTTCGTCATCCTGATCGGAGTCACTTGATGGGGCTTGCTGCGGGCCGTCGGCTGTGCCGGGTTGAGCGCCGGGCTGCTGGTAAGCTGCCTCTCCGATGGCTTGCAGGTCTGTTTGCAGCGAGTCCATCAGCTTTTGGATACGGTTCTTATCTTCGCTCTGAACTGCTTCGCGCAGGTCTTTGATCTTGTTTTCCACAGTGTTGCGCTGGTCCGAGGGGACCTTTTCGCCCATATCTTTGAGCAGCTTTTCAGCCTGGTAAGCCAGTGAATCACCCGTGTTCTTCAGCTCGATCAGCTCTTTGCGCTGTTCGTCTGCCGTGCGGTTCTTGGCTGCTTCTTCCACCATCTTTTCAATATCTGATTTATCGAGGTTGGTCGAAGCGGTAATGGTGATCTTCTGTTCTTTGCCTGTGGCTTTGTCCTTGGCAGTCACGTTCAGGAT
>NPID01015731.1_pt1 | contig 10070 bp, 8 predicted proteins | sample 8637491 | NCBI WGS metagenome assembly NPID01 (sample SAMN07420843, study PRJNA396082) | bioreactor metagenome | isolation source: sample BA6 brine-fed electro-methanogenic bioreactor BA | place: Japan: Kochi | collected 2016-06-14 | reverse complement strand
TCGATTCGGACAGTCTGCAATCCAATTACCGTTTGGGTATTCAGGGCGAAAAATGGGGTTTCCAGCGGACCGATGTAATGCGCCGCTATCCCTATCCGGAGTTCCCGGGGGAGCGTTTTGTCCCCGAATCGCTTGTCTGGAACCGGATAGCGCGGGAATACCGGACTCGTTATGTAAACGAAGCCCTGCGCATCTACTATCCCGAATCCGACAGCCTCTCTTCCTCGGTACTCGCCATACGGGCACGCAGCCCCGAGGGGACCTCTCTTATGTACAACGAACTCTCCACGGCCCCGATCCCTCTATCAGACAGGGTAAAGGCGGTAATAAACTACCTCCGTTTTTCTCTGCACGGCCGAAAGAGCGCGGTCCGGATACTGAAGAATACACTGCATCCCCTGGCGGGACTGTGCCTGCTTCCTGCGGCATACCTTCTGTTCCTGCGGGACCGGAAGAAATTAAGGAGATCCGATGCTTCCCGATAACAGACTTGAAGGTGATACTCCCACCCGGCAGGCGCAGCTTGTCATGCTTTCCATGCTGAAAGCGGTGGAGGCACTATGTGCTTCGAACGGCATATCCTACTGGCTTTCCGAAGGAACCCTGATCGGAGCGGTCAGGCACAAGGGGTTTATCCCCTGGGATGATGATCTGGACATCTGCATGATGCGTGAAGATTTTGACCGGTTCAGGGAGATTGCTCCCGCCCTGCTGCCTGCCTCGATGTTTATGCAGTGCCGTGAGAGCGATCCGGCCTTCCGGGACGGCTACATTAAAATCCGTGACAACTACAGCACCTTCCTTATGGAGGGAGAAGGCAGGCAGGAGTACCATCAGGGTATTTTCCTGGATATTTTCCCGATGGATTACTACGCCGAGCATCCCGCTGTATTCCGGGCGGCACGGCGGATAAAGCTGCTTACGAAGATCCTCTCGGGCAGGGATGCGGCCCTCCACCTGAACGAATACCGGCGCCTCCGTTTTTACCTTATCCTGATGCTGAGGCCCCTGCGCCTTTTGCCCCTGCGCTCCCTGCGCAGGCTTATGAAAAAGCGCTTCCTTGCGCGCAGCCGAAGGCTTCTCGGTGTTGTTGATGGACGGGTAATAAACTACGGGCCCGAACTGGACTGGTATGTGTTTCTGCACCCATCGGAAGTATTCCCCCTTACCCGCCTGCCCTTCGAAGACGGAAGCTTTCCCGCTCCTTCGGACTGGGACGCGGTTCTGCGCAGGCAGTACGGAGATTACATGACCCCGCCGAAGTATCCCATGGTCCATGGGGATTCGATCCTTCCCGCCGTTCCCTGCGGCCATCCCGCCTCCCTGCCCCGGTCGGGGGACGTTTAGGATGCCCCGCAGACTCCTGGTGGTTCTGCCCTCCCTGGAAGGGGGCGGCGCCGAGCGCTTTACCGTAACCCTTTTAAGGCATATTGACCGTTCCGTTTTTACACCCCATCTGGCCCTTATTTCGGCCTCGGGCGTCTATCTGAAGGATCTGCCGGCGGATGTGGTGCTCCACGACCTCGGTAAAACCAGAGTCTCCCGCGCGCTCTTTGCTCTTGTCAGACTGATATGGCGGGTAAAACCTGCGATTGTCTTTTCCACCCTGGGCCATATGAACCTGATAATAGCCCTCCTGAAACCGGCCCTGCCCCGCTCCCTTCGTCTGGTGGCGCGGGAAGCCAACCTTGTAAGCAAAAACCTGGAAAGCGAGCGTCACAGAACCCTTTTTACCTTCCTCTATCGGCGACTCTACCGCCGGTTCGATACTGTAATAGCCCAGACGGAATTGCAGAGGGAAGACCTGGCCGATAATTTCGCGGTCCCCCGGGAAGCGCTTACGGTTATTCCCAACCCCGTGGATGTGGAGGCCGTTGGCAAGGCAGCCGCTTCGGCAGCTCCTCCGGCCAGCTCGGATACCATCCGGCTCCTTGCCGTCGGGAGGCTTAACGTCCAGAAGGGCTTCGACCTTCTCCTTAAAAGTCTTGCCTTGCTTCCCGCCAATGTGGTGCTGGAGTTTGCCGGCAAGGGAGAAGAGGAGGATGCTCTGCGCGGGCTTGCCGCAGAGCTGCAGGTCGAAGACCGAATTACCTGGCACGGCTTTGCCGCAAACCCCTATCCCCTCATGGCATCGGCGGACCTTTTTGTTCTCCCCTCCCGCTATGAGGGCTTTCCCAATGTGCTGCTGGAGGCCCTGGCCGCAGGCACCCCTGCCGTCGCCTTTTCCGGCTCCAGCTCCGCCCAGGAACTGATAGTTCCCGGTTTCAACGGCACCCTTGCCGATCCGGAAGACCATACCTCCCTGGCCCGGGCCATCGAAAGAGCCATCATTCTTGTAAATGATGCGACCGGTTTTGACCGTGAACTGCTTCGGAAAGACATGGAAAAACGATTCGGGGTTAAAGAGGTGGTCCGCCGCTATCAAGCGGCCATTCTGGGGAGCCCGGTGTGAAAGTACTTTTTGCGGCCAATTCGGCCTGGAACCTCTATAATTTTCGCCTTCCCGTTATGAAAGCCCTCTCGGATGAAGGCTTCCAGGTCGAAGCCGCGGCCCCGGTGGACGGCTGGGCGGAGCATATCAGAAACGAGGGTTTTGCCTTCCATCCGGTTCCCATCTCGCGAAGCGGTACCAATCCGGTTTCGGATTTTCGGACCTTTCTGGCCTTCAGAAGCGTCTACCGGAAAGCGAAGCCCGATATTGTGCTGCATTTTACGGTCAAACCGAATATCTACGGAACCCTGGCCGCATCGTCCCTCGCCATCCCCTCCATCAATAACATATCGGGCCTCGGAACGGTCTTTATCAGGAAATCGCCGGTCACAAGGCTGGTTATGTTCCTGTACCGCTTTAGCCAGAAAAAAGCCTCCCTGGTCTTCTTTCAGAACCGCGACGACCGGCAGGATTTTATCGACCGGGCTCTTGTGCCTGAGAAGATTACCGCCCTTCTACCGGGCTCGGGTGTGGACACCCTGAAGTTTTATCCCGCAGCATTGCCGCCCCCGCCATTCACCTTTCTGATGATCGCCAGAATCCTTCGGGACAAGGGCGCCTTCGAATTTATCGAGGCCGCGGGAAGGCTGCGGGAAAGCTTTGGTGATGCGGTGCGATGCATTATCGCCGGGGGCCTTGATCCCCATAACCGTACCTCCCTTACAGAGGCCGAACTTGAACCGTACCGCCTGACGGGTGCGGTCGAGTTTGCCGGACAGGTTGAAGATATCCGCAGCATAATCGAACAGTCCCACTGCGCGGTGCTTCCTTCCTATCGCGAAGGAACTCCGAAAAGCATGCTGGAAGCGGCGTCCATGGGCAGACCGCTCATAGTTACCGATGTTCCCGGCTGCCGGGAGGTTGTCACCGGGGAGGTAAACGGCTATCTCGTTCCTCCGGGGGACAGCAGGGCCCTGGAAGCGGCCATGGAAAGGATGATGACCCTTCCCCCGGAAGCCCTTCGAGGCCTGGGTGAGGCATCCAGAGAGATGGCCGTAAAAAGGTTCAGCCTGGACATTGTTACCCGCCGTTACAGCGATGCGGTTCGCTCAATACTGAACATGGAGCAGAGAAATCGGTAATGGAAAAAATACGTGTACTCCACATTATAATTGATACCGACATAGGCGGAGCAGAGCGGATGCTGGAAAAACTGATCGCCCATACCGACAGGGAACGATTCGAGCCGGAGGTACTTTCCCTCATGCCCGTGATGGAGGTGGGAGAAGCAATACGCTCCATGGGAGTCCCGGTCGAAAGCGCCGGCATGCGTTCGGGCATCCCGACCCTCTCCCAGCTGCTGAAGGTATACCGGTGGATTAAAGAGCGGAAACCGGCGGTGGTACAGACCTGGATGTACCATGCGGACCTGATCGGCGGTATCGCCGCCCGACTTGCGGGCGTCCCGGTGGTGTGGGGTATTCATCAGAGCAATCTGGATCCGAAGGTAAACAGCCGGAACACCCTTTTAAGCGCACGCCTGGGCAGGGCTCTGAGCCGCGTGGTGCCCCGATCCATCGTCTGCTGCTCCTTCGCCTCCGAAAAAGCCCATACCGCCTTCGGATACCATGCCGGAATCATGAAGGTGATCCATAACGGCTTTGAAATCCCGTCCCTTATCTCCCCCGAAGAGCGGTACCTGAGAGATGAACTGGGAATAGAAGCAGGCAGCTTCGTAATCGGGATGGTTGCCCGTTTTGATCCCCAGAAGGACCATGAAACCTTTATCGAAGCGGCGAGACTGCTCTATGAAAAGCAGCCCAACGTCCGGTTCATTCTCTGCGGAGAGGATGTAAGCCCCGAGACCCCTCACCTTAAGAAGTTGATTTACCGGAAGCCGGTCCACGGTTTTGACAGGGCTCTTCACCTGATCGGACGCAGAGCCGATATGGAGCAGGTCTACGCCGCCATGGATATACTCGGCACCTCCTCGGTCGGCGAAGGGCTCCCGCTGGTGGTGGGAGAGGCAATGGCCCGTGCCATCCCCTGTGTTGTCACCGATGTGGGCGATTCTGCCTATGTTGTGGGTGATACCGGTATCGTCGTTCCCCCGAAAGAGCCCGGCAAACTCGCGGAAGCCTGGGAAACCATGGTGCTCATGCCCGCAGAGACCTTGGCGGAACGGGGTCTTGACGCCCGGCGGCGAGTTGAAGAAGTTTTGCACATAAAAAGGGCCGCAGCCGCGTATCACGCCCTGTATGAGACTATAATGGAAGATAGAAACTGATCGGAAAATTGAATAATCCGCGCCCTTTTCCGCTGTATACAAGTGGAGGTGCGGATTGGGAGAACCAGCCATGATATTGGACGATGAACAGCTGGAGAAAATCGGAGAGTACGTTAAAAGCCGCCTGCATGAGTGGCTGCCGGAAAAAAGCGCCCGCGAACTGGACCTGCTTGAACGGTTCGCCGTAATCGAAACGGAACTGAAAAACCTGGGCCAGCGTATGGACGAGCGCTTCGAGGCCATGGATGCCCGTTTTGATGCAATGCTGGCCCGCTTCGAAGTCATTGACGCCCGTTTCGAAGCCGTCAACCAGCGCTTCGAAGCCATGCAGCGCCAGATGGATTACCGCTTCGATGCGATGCAGAAGCAGATGGACGAACGCTTTAACGCGGTAGACCGGCGCTTTGTCTCCATGCAGTGGTTTATGGGCATCGGCTTTACGGTGCTCGCCCTTCTTATGAGCGTCTACCAGTACCTCTGAGCCGCCCCGCGTGAGGCAGGCGGAGGGCGGCGGAGCCGGTCCTTCCGGCCCCGGGCGGAAGGACGGAACCCCGGAGCGCAGCCGACCCGGGCCGAAGGGCCGGGGCACGCCCGGCAGACACAGACAACCTGACATTTTACCAAACGGATAACAACTATGTGCGGACTTACTGGAGTACTCCTGCCGCGGCCTGCGGGGGAGGATGAGAAACGGATTATTGAAAACATGAACGGCTGCCTGGGACACCGGGGGCCGGATGCGGTGGGGTTCTGGAGCGATCCGGATGCGGGGCTCCTGCTGGGCCACCGGCGGCTTGCCATTATGGACCTGAGCGAAGCCGGGGCGCAGCCGATGGTGAGCGCCTCGGGGCGTTACGTTATCGCCTACAACGGCGAGGTTTACAATTTTGGCATCATCGGTCGGGAACTGGAGGCCGAAGGCTTTAAGTTCCGCGGCCATTCGGATACCGAGGTAATGCTGGCGGCGATTGAACACTGGGGGCTGGAGAAGGCCCTGGGCCGCTTTGTCGGAATGTTCGCCTTTGCCCTCTGGGACAGAGAGCTGCGGCGGCTTTCCCTGGTCCGGGACCGGATGGGGATAAAACCGCTTTTTTACTGCTATCTTTCCGGCGGGGGGATCGCCTTTGCCTCGGAGCTGAAGGCTCTGAAGGCCCATCCCGGCTTCGACGGGGAGCTGCGGCGTGATGTGCTCCCCTCCTACCTGCGCTACAACTACATTCCCGATCCCTGGACCATCTACCGGAGCGCCTTCAAGCTGAAGCCCGCTACGGTGCTCAGCCTTGACCGGGACTCCTCTGTCCTGCAGACCGGAGCCGCCGGTCCTCTGGCTGGACAGGTGTACTGGGATGCCCGGGAGGCGGCCCTGCGGGGCATCGCATCTCCCTCGGCCTTGAGCGACGAAGAGGCGGTGGAAGGACTGGAGGAGGTGCTGGGCCGCGCGGTCTCCGACCGCCTTATTGCCGACGTACCCCTGGGGGCCTTCCTCTCCGGCGGGGTGGACTCCTCGGCGGTGGTTTCCCTTATGCGGGAGTCGGCCTCGGGAACGGTGAAGACCTTCTCCATCGGTTTTGCCGAGGGGCAGTTCAACGAGGCGGACCATGCGAGAGAAGTGGCTCGACATCTGGATACCGATCACACCGAGCTTTTTGTCAGCCCCGCGGAGGCGATGGAGCTTATTCCCCGCCTTCCGGCCATGTACGATGAGCCCTATTCGGATTATTCGAACATTCCCACTTACCTGGTAAGCGCCCTGGCGCGCCGGTCGGTCACCGTATCCCTGTCGGGGGACGGCGGGGATGAACTCTTCGGCGGCTACAACCGCCACATGCTCCTTCCCCGGCTCTGGGGACGCATGTCCAGGGTTCCCGCACCGCTTCGCGGGGCCGCGGCAAAGCTGCTGCTGAGCCGGGCGCCCGAGAGCTGGGACCGTCTGGGCAGGCTGCTGGGCCGCGGTGCCGGCGGAAGGATGCCGGGGGATTTCGGCTACAAACTCCACAAGCTGGCCGATTCGCTTAAGGTCTCTTCGGCGGCGCAGCTCTACCATTCCCTGGTCTCCGAGTGGAAAGAGCCCGGGGATGTGCTTCTGCCCGGAGCAGGGAGGTTTGCGGACGGGGGGGCTGGATCCGATGTTGAGGATGATCCGGCCTGGGAGCAGTTTCCCGGTCTTTCCGAGGCTTCGATGTTTCTGGACCAGATCCACTATCTGCCCGACGATATTCTGACCAAGCTGGACCGCGCGAGCATGGCGGTAAGCCTGGAGTCCCGTGTTCCCATCCTCGACCACCGGGTGGTCGAGTACGCCTGGAGCATCCCCCTGGAACTCAAGATCCGCGGCGGGGTGGGAAAGCTGCCCCTGCGAAACCTCCTCTACAAGCGGGTCCCGAGGGAGCTTATCGAGCGGCCGAAGCAGGGCTTTACCGTCCCCGTGGGGCTCTGGCTCCGGGGGCCGCTCAAGGGATGGGCTGAAGGACTGCTCGATCCGCAGAGCCTGAAAGCGGAGGGCTTTTTCCGGCCCGAAGCGGTGGGCGCCCTGTGGGCGGAACATCAGTCGGGCAGGCGGAACCACGACGGCAGGCTCTGGCCGCTTCTTATGTTTCAGGCCTGGCTGGAGGCAGAGGGATGAGCGGTTCCGCAATTTCGTCCCGCCATGCCATTGTCCTTGGACTCTCTCCCGCCGGGCTCTATCTGGTGCGAGAGTTTGTCGATGCGGGCCTCGCGGTTACGGCTGTTCACGACGGGGCGTCCGGCAGTCTTGCCTCGAGGTACCTGCGGCGGTGCAGGATTGTCCGATTAGAAGGCGACGGAGAGCTTGAGGAGTTCCTTCTCGCGGAAACGGCCGGGGCGGTGCCGGTCTTTCCCACCGCCGACCGCTATATCGCCTTTCTCTCTTCCCGGACGGAGCTCTTTTCCGGGCGGCTCCTATTCCCCGGCTGCTACGCGCCGGACCGCTTCTCCCTCTTTCTGGACAAGGAGCGGTTCTACGGGGTCTGTGCCGATGCGGGGGTCGCTTTTCCGGCCCGCCTTCCCCTTGCCGAAGCCGGGGACGGTTCGGCGGTGGGCTTTCCCCTCCTGGTAAAGCCGGGTCGGCTCCACGAGGTGACCGATGTAATGGCGGGGAAAAAAGTCTTCCGCTGCACCAGCCCCGAAGAGCTCGCGGAGCTTCGCAAAAGGCTTCCCGCCGGCCGCGGGGGATGGATTGCTCAGGAGATTGTCGAGGGGGCCGATACGGACATCATCTGCATCGGCGGGGTCCGCCGGGGTGCCGACGGGAGCCTTTCTGCTCTTATTGCGGGGCGGAAGCTCCGCCAGTTTCCCCCCGGCTTCGGAACGGCCAGCGCTCTCCATATTTCATCTGATGCCATGCTTCCGGAGCTCCTGTGCTCAACGGAGCTTATTCTGGAGCGGCTGGGGCTGACCGGCTTTTTTGAGATCGAGTTCAAGCGGGACCGGAAGGACGGGGTGTGGAAGGTCTTCGAGGTAAACCCCCGCAGCGCCCTCTGGTTTCAGGGGGCGAGGGCGGCCGGTGTGCCCCTGGCCCTTGAGGCTCTGGAAGAACTCGGGAGATCCGGAGCGGCCGGGGTTCCGGTCGGCGGGACAGTCCGGAATCCGGAACCGGGACCGGAGACAATCCCCCCGGTACTCTGGAGAGCGGGCGTAAAGGATCTTGCTGTCCGGCTCTTCTACCTCCTCCGTCGCGGCGGCAAGCGCTTTCCGGCCCCCGACCGCTCCCTGGTGCGAAGCGCCTGCGGCGCACGGAATGCCTGGGCCTACGGGGAGCGGGGAGACTGGGGTCCAGCAGTGCGGGAGCTCTTTTCCCTCTTCCGGAAAGTGTTAAGGAGAATTGTATGAGCGCCGCCGCAGAAGAGCGGGGCGCTCTGGTCATAAGCCTGGATTTCGAGCTGCACTGGGGGTTTTTCGACCGCCGGGGGCTCGATGATGCTACGGTGCGGCGGCTGGAGGGAGCCAGACGGGCGGTGGAGGCCATGCTGGAGGCGTTCTCCGCCCGGGAGATCCGCGCCACCTGGGCGGCGGTCGGTTTTCTTCTGGCTCCCGACGGGGAGGCACGGGAGAGCCTGCTGCCCGCTCCGGCTTTGCGGCCGGGGTACCGGCGCAGGGAGATGGACCCCTACGCGGTAGAGGTAGGCTCCGGCGAGGGGGATGATCCTTTTCACTACGCTCCTTCGCTTGTCCGGCGCATTCTGGAGACCGGCGGCCAGGAGCTGGCGAGCCATACCTTCGGGCACTATTACTGCCTGGAAGAGGGGCAGGGGGCGGAGCACTTTGCCGCGGACCTGGACTCCTTCGGCAGGGCGGCGGCGGCTTACGGGGTTTCCCCCGTATCGATAGTGTTTCCCCGGAACCAGCACAACCGTGCTTACGGAGGCCTGCTTTCGGCTTCCGGGTACCGGGGGTACCGCGGAAATCCGCACCACAGCTGGTATGCGGCGACAGAGGAAAAGCGGGCCAACAGTCCCGTGCGGCGGGCGATGCGCCTGGCGGACAGCATGGCAGCCTTGAGCGGAGACGGCGGATACCGCCGCGGCGAGCTTGTTCCCGACGCCGACGGGCTGGTCGATGTGCGCGCATCCCGCTTTCTGCGCCCCTATTCCCCCAGGCTGGGAATTTTGAACGGGCTTACCTTGAGGCGGGTCTGTTCGGATATCAAAAGCTGCGCCCGCAGCGGGAAGGTCTACCACCTCTGGTGGCACCCCCACAATTTCGGTATGGACCTGCGGGAAAACATGGGGCGACTGGAACGGATTCTGGACTGTTTTTCCCGGGAGCGCGGGCGCTCGGGAATGGAAAGCATGAATATGGGCGATATTGTGGAAAAAGGCATTATGTGTTAAGGATTTCAGCATGAACATACTTGTTACCGGAACCGCCGGTTTTATCGGTTTCCATCTCGCGCGCAGGCTTCTGGAACGCGGCGATACGGTCTTTGGAATAGACAGCATTAACGATTACTACGATATACGGGTAAAGTACGGACGGCTCGCCGAGAGCGGCATAGACCGGGCGGCCGCCGACAGCGGGGAAGCGGTCACCAGTTCACGCTACCCGGGGTACCGCTTCCGGAAGATGTCCCTCGAAGACAAGGACGGAATAATTGGCCTGATAGGCGGTGGCGCATTCGATGCGGTGGTAAACCTTGCGGCCCAGGCGGGGGTACGCTACAGCCTGGTCAACCCCCACGCCTACGTGGAGGGCAATATCGTCGGCTTCCTCAACATCCTTGAGGGCTGCCGTCACGCGGGACTTGGCCATCTGGTCTACGCATCGAGCAGTTCGGTCTACGGCCTGAACGAATCAATGCCCTTTTCCACAAGCGACAACGTGGATCATCCCATC
>NPID01002807.1_pt1 | contig 10084 bp, 2 predicted proteins | sample 8637491 | NCBI WGS metagenome assembly NPID01 (sample SAMN07420843, study PRJNA396082) | bioreactor metagenome | isolation source: sample BA6 brine-fed electro-methanogenic bioreactor BA | place: Japan: Kochi | collected 2016-06-14 | reverse complement strand
GCATCGTTTGTTAGAGTATAGCTTCCAAGAGGAGCATCAACATTGGTTATCACAATCGAATATTTCTTCGTTCCACCGCTTATATTGTCCAAAACCCACTGGGAAGCACTCCAAGGCCATGTGCCTGTATGATCGACCGAAAATCCAAAATTCTCGAATTCAACAAGATTTCTCGGCATGTCAATTACCGAAGCACTTTCATCAACGAAGGTCTGTGATGAAGGCAAAATCGGAATCAGATGATCCTCAAAGTCATCCACGATTTCTGGCCAATTATCAGTTGCTTCTGCCAGAATTCTAACTTCAGAATAGTCTCCCGGATTGAATTCAAAAGAGAATGGTCTGCTAATACCCACCAAATCACTGGCAGCTACTGTAGTGTTTGAACTAGTTTCAATAAGAGTCTTTGACTCAATCTCAACCCAGCTCCCTCCATTCTTTCCCAATAGAATGGCCTTAAGACCAACCTGATCTGCTTGAAGAGACCCTTCGTTGGTCACAGTAGCAATACCTGTGAGAGTATATGTGTCAGATACCTCGGGAGCAAGCCTTGTGGCAGTAAGCGTGTATTCGACTGTAGCGGAATCGTCATGTCTCAGGTTACTTATAACCGAAGGGCTAGCTTCTTTAGACAGCTCCCAGTCGTATTCGGTTACTCGTGAAAGGTCAATCTTTCCGTCAACGTCTACTTTCAATATTGGTCTCAGTTCAACCACCGGCTCAGTATAGATGATTGCAAAGTATATACATGGAGCAGTAATTCCGATTTGAGAGAAGTACTTACTCTCCTTCCGCAAAGCTTCTGCATATGCCGAGAAATAGATTTTAGTCGTGTTTGGCTCTAACGACTCTAAAGAGATTACAAATTTCGAAGTTAGTTCACCTGGATTATGTATGTTGTAATTAGGGAACAGCTTGGGATTCAACAACCAACCCCCAGGGTTTCTTGGCAGGTCAGCAATTGTTAAGGCTGTTGCAACACGGGTCTCAGTAAGAAGCCACCCATCTTCAGTTCCTGAGAATTCAACATGAAGAAGCTTTTCATCATTATCCACCCAATAGTCTATTCTTCCAATTACTGTGTTTGAACCTACTATCAGATCAGCACTATAGACTCCATTAGAAGACTGAGTGGTGAATATCACTTCTTCTTGCGAATTGCTTGGCGGAACGAGCCTTTCAACTTCTGTTTTCGGTACCATACAACTTGAGATTATCAAGATCGTAGAAATAACTAGCAGCGTAAATGAAAGTTTCCTCATATCCTATACCTCCTATGCTCTTCCACCCCAAAGCTCTCAAAATAACCGAGAAAAGAATAATCATCTAAATTACTTGTTAAACCATTATAATTCACCACCTATCAAATGACAGCCGTTCGACTAAGAATATACGTAACACATAAGGGCTCATTTATGTAAATTGTAAGTTACTAGAGAGCTGGAGCTGCAGATCTCATATTCCATGTGAATGTCATATATAGCCGCTAATGAAGGTCTTGAAGGCGAAACACGTTTCTGACGGAGCCTTGAAGAAAACGGGGGAAGTAGAATGAACATGTATTGTGATCGTATGATGGAATCACGCATACAATTACAAGCGATCGTAATACATTCAAGAGTAGTCTCTATATCATCATTTCACCGAGACTTCTCTAAATAGCTTCGTTGGATAATTTCTTGTCTAGCTGAATCTATAGAGGTAAGGTTTATCGATGTATTTTCGCTCGATTATTGACTGAAAAGAGCCACAATTCGATGCAATTATCGAGGAAATTGCAGTTTGCAGCTCGTGATGATGAGTACTTTGGCTAGTAATTTCCGTATATCTCAGAGTCATGCCGTGTTGGACCAAAGACGAGTCTTCGGGGACAGATTCGATCTTTGGCACCTTAAGGGTAACTATTAATGAGTCTTGCCTAGACAACTCTCTGTTGTTATATCTTTTGAAAAGAATTGGCTAACTTAGCCTAAGATCTGGGGCGATTCAAGATACCTATTATTATATAATTGATGTGAACATCATTATCATCTTGAAAATCCCAAACTGACCGGAGGCTATTTCATGAATAAAAGAATACTCTTATACTCTTACCTCTATTAATCCTACCTTTGATTTTGGCGACTTCTGGGTGCCCGTCTGTTGACAGCAAATTTGTTCTAGAGATTCCTAACATTATCGTAGATGAAGGAGAAACCCTTCATTATGATCTAGCAGCTTTCGTTTCTGGCTATGATGTTTCTTTGCTAGTCTTTGAAAAGGTATCGGGGGTTGGATTCGTTAGCGATTCCGAGTTCATTTATGAGCCATCATATGAAGATGCCGGTGAGAAAGAAACGGTAGTAAGAGCGACGAGTATCAGCGGCAAATCCGCTGAGTCTAGTTTTGTCATAACCGTGAACGATGTGAATCGACCGCCAGTAATTGCAAAAGCGGCTGGTCCAGAAGAGATGACAGAAGACATTAGCATCACTTTCAGCTGGACGGGAGAAGATCCGGATGGCGATGCGATTGAATTCGAGTGCAGAAAGAACAAAGAGGAATGGATTAACAACGGCTCGGGTAGTTCTCACACCTGGAGTGGCTATGCAGAAGCTCAGCATATATTCGAAGTTAGAGCGTTGGACTCAAAAGGAACATTTTCAAATGTAATCTCGTGGATCTTCACTTACGAACCTTCAAATAGACCTCCGATTCTGCAAATACCGGATCAAAGGGTTAGTGAAGGAAAGACTCTTCTGATAGAGCTTGCTGATTATGCTGAAGATCCTGACGGTGATGATATCTTCTTTGAGCTCCTTGAAGGTGTAGGAGCGGTTGAAGGTTCTATCTACGAATACGCGCCTGATTATGATGTTCTTCGCCAGGATCTCTTATCAAGCTCCTCCACAGAGGTTCTTGGACTGGACGTGAAGATAAGGGCCAGTGACGGAAAAGACGGCCAATCTGTTTGCACATTCATTGTCTGGGTATACGACAACAACAGTCCGCCTGTTCTTAGTATTCCGGACCAAGTTGTGGAAGCGGGGAAGATTCTGACCCTAGATCTCTTGGAATATACTGAAGATCCAGATATATTAGATAGCTTCACATATCTTGTTCTTTCCGGGGAGGGCTATACAACTGGAAGCTATTACCGACTCGTTACGAAAGAAAGCGATTCCGGAAGAAGAGAAGTGACGATTGAAGTCAAAGATAGCAAGGGAGCTACTGATACCAGCAAGTTTGATGTTCAAATCAATGCATCAAACATACCTCCTGTTCTGACTAAGATCAGCGGTTCATCTGGAAAGGTTTTCCACAAGAGTAGCACTTTTGTTTGGGAAGCCGTCGACGAAGATGGGTACATCAGTGACTATTCATTTAGAAAGGATAGTGGCCCTTGGACAAGCAATGGGGTGAGCAACTCGATAGAATGGAGCAATTACTCTGTCGGAAACCACTGGTTGGAAGTTAGGGCAAGAGATAACAATGGGGTTTTTTCAAATACAGTAACTTGGAGCTTTGAATACAGCTTACCAGTCGAGTATGGCACGTTCAAAGTTGCGAATTCTTGGGGAATCGGTGACTGGGAAAATGTTCCCGATGGATTCCTATACATTACATATGAAGCAATGAAGAAGAACAGAGTATATTGCTTCGTGACAGTTCCTAAAGACAATTATTCTCCCAGAGCGATAGCTTTGTTCGAGATCAATCACGATGTTAGAGACGACTGCCAGATATATGTAGGGGTAGGAGATCCGGCAAAACCAAGGATAGAGAAGCGATTTGATGATACTAGTCACAGAGGAGGTGAACACCCGTTCCCCAATAGCAAAATGGTTCTTGATATCACAGAGCTTCTTCCCTTTCGCAGCGAAGACGTGTACTTGAGAGTCTTTGATAGTTCAAAGACCGAGGTTACAGGTTCGGTTAAGTATTTTGCTGTTGAGGTGTATTCCAATTACGATACAGGTGCTCTTTCAGCCAGACATGTATCGAGCGATGCTCCGCTGAATACTGTAAACGGAGCCAGTATTTTCGCCAGGGTGGAAAACATTACAGTTTTAGCTGCTGAATTTCTGAACACTGCCGGGTTGAGTTTTTCCAAGGCCATTCCCAATGAATTTCTTGAGGAGATGAAGGCTGAACTCGGAGTCTATGAAGAAGGTAGGGACTACAATGAAATTGTCATGGGATTCGGTACAGGACTCAGGCCATCCACAGAGGAAGAATGGGTTTCAATTGGAAGCAAATGGAGCCTATTGGAAAGTGTCGTTGATGGTGCAACTCTTCCTGCTTCAGTTGATAACTCTTCTTCAATGCATTTTCCGCCTATTGGAGATCAAGGATCAGAAGGATCTTGTGTTGCCTTTTCGCAAGGATACTATACGGCAACGTTTTACGAAGCAAGGGATAACGGGTGGAACCTCTCAGGTGCTGGCTGGTCCGGGAGCTCGCCGACTTCATCCCATCTGGACAGAATAATGAGCCCCGACTTCATTTATCACTTAGTAAACAACGGTGTCGATAAAGGCGCGGCTTATATTGACGCTCAAAGTGTAATCGGAAATATCGGAATAGCTACATGGAAAAAAATGCCCTATAGTGTCTCTGACTCCATTAGCTGGCCAAACGAATTAGCATGGAGAGAAGCCCCGAAGTATAGGAATGGGAATTCGGAAAACAACCTGGTGCTAAGAGTAGAGAATGACAGTGATATTCAAACCCTAAAGTCTTGCCTGGCTTCAGGTTGGCTTGTTTCGATATCTATTGACGCGAACAAGTACGCTTCTCTAAGCCAGAACGACGTCTGGACTTCTCAGAACTACTCAGTCATCAGTACCAATCATGCAAATACTATTGTAGGATATGATGACAAAATGCCCGGGTACTGAAGCAAACTAGACCTTGTTATTGTCAACTTGCGGGGCTGAAAGAATCGTTAATTCCTTATTCTCTAAGGAACATCGTTGCTCTACGGCTGGAGTTCCAGACAATGTTGGGATTATGGAAATAGTTGGAACCTGTATGTCTATCGCTTTGCTTGAGACCACTATTTATGGTATGAATTGTAATGATGGCTGTGTAAATTCTGAACTTGATCAACAAGTAGTGAAATTGAACCTTATTTTGCCGGTCTGTTTCATTCAGCAAATACTCTATGAGTACTACGCAATGCGCTATTATGGTTGAAAATAGTTGACATTGGTTTGCTGTAAGTGGTAGAATAATCCCAGACAACTTTTGCTTGCAGTATTTAGTGTATAATTGGCAATGTCGACGACTGTCTATTAATTGTTTTTATGCTCAAATTTCCGTTTACAGGTGCTTTTGTGAGAAGGGTTTTGTCAATTCGATTTGAGTTATTCAACAATCTGAGGATGTTCTTTAAGGTTGATATACTCTAAGCTTTGTGAGGAAGAAAATATTCACAACCAAACGCCTTATAGGGGGTGTGTGCAGTGGCAAAGAAACTCTTGAAATTAACCACATTGCTGTCTATTCTGCTCCTTGTATTCATGCTAACTGGCTGTCCAAAGCCGCCAGCAGAAGAATACACGTTGACTATTGAGAAGACTGGCAATGGAACCGTTACTGCCGATCCTGCACCCAATACAAGCGGCAAGTACACAGCGGGAACAAAAGTAACCCTGACCGCTGTTGCCGATGCAGGATGGCAATTTGTTGAGTGGGTAGTCGGTGAAACAAAGGAAACAGAAAGTTTTGTAGAAGTCACGATGGACGCCGACAAAACTGTTAAAGCGGTCTTTGAGGAAGAGGAACCAACGAATAAGTATACTCTTACGATTACAAAGACCGGTGAGGGAACCGTTGTTCCGACCGAGGGAGTGCACGAGTACGACGAAGACACTGAAGTCGTTCTTACGGCAACTCCTGCAGCTGGCTGGAATTTCAGCAAGTGGGTTGTTGGTGGTACAGATGTTTTCGAGAATCCGACAACTGTAGTAATGACTTCCAATAAGGCTGCGAAAGCAGTATTTGTGGAAGAAGAACCAGTTGGTCCTTTCCCAAAGATTACCAACCTCAGCCTCACGACGGAAGACTTCATGGTCCTGCAGCCCTGTACCGAGAATCTTGAGATAAGATTCCAGGTTGCGGTTAGCGGTCCTGAAAGTGCACTGGTAGAAGCCGAGTACAAGGTTATTCATGTATCTTCAGGAGAATTTGTAGCCGTGGAAATCCCAGAAGACAACTGGGGAGCTCCATGGACTTACACGATTTCCGACAACTTCCTGAAGGACAACATTGGCAATCCCATTCCTGGTGGTAAGTACGATATCACCGTAGGAGCAACTAACACTGAAGGAAACTTCTCATCCGAAACAATCTCTTTCTATGTGAAGTACGAGCTTTCGAGCCTTGAAGATGCCTGGATAGTCGATTCCGAAGACAGCCAGATTAAGGTTGTAGAAGGCAAGTGTGTTGTTGGTGAAGGAGATCCAGCGACAATTGGAGCCACGATATTCTTTGACTCCAAGATAACGGTGAGAATTTACCTGGTTGAGACTTCAGACACAGGCACTCTTGATGAAATGCTGACCAAGGGAGTAAAGATTAAAGAGAAGGCATTCATTGCTGATTCAGCAGTCACGGAAGATGTGGAAATAGAGCTTCCTGACCTTAAGCCACTTATGGATGCTGGAACAGAGTACAACCTTCTCGTTCTACTCTTCACTCCCGAGTGTGGAGCTCTTGGATGCGTATCGTGCGGAATTGAAGACTGGACACTTCTGGACTGCGATCTAGTTGAAGACACAGTTCCTTCTATCGAGTGTCTCCCATGTACCTGCCCAGATCCTTGTGATCCTTGCTTTGTAGGATACAACCCGGGAATCCGCATAAGCAATGTTCTTAGTACAACTCCGGCGCTCTTCGATATCAGTTTGACGATTGGCGAGGAAGTCATCGAAAGTGATTTCACTTTCCTTGAGCTCGCAGATGCTCTTGAAGTGAGATTCTGGATTGAAGAGGGCACACTAGATGCTACTCCAAGTGGCAGCACAGAGCTGTACTGGACAGTAGTTACTCCTACAGCAGTTGAACTTGACGCTACTTGTACAGTAGTTATAGACTTCGACAAACCAAAAGCGGAAATAGAGATCGATAACTGCTGTGTAAATGAAGGAATAACCGAAACAACCTTCACGGTTACCTTCTCCGACAATATAGGTCTTCAGAGAGCCAAGATCTGGGGGTCCGCAGGAATTACAGTTGAACTACCGGCTGGCAAGACAGTTGGTGACTGGTTTGCACTCTCCGGAACTGAAGTGACCGTAGCTGGAACGATAACCGGTATTGACGGTGGATACACCCTCTACGCAGTCGTTGAAGATGACTACTGTATAGTATCCGAATGGGAGAAGGAATGCGGAATCAACGTTCCTCCTCTAGTCGACTTCGGACCCTGGTGCCACCTAACCGAGTGCCCACCAAGCTGCGATGCGACCGAGATCGAGCTTCAGTGGGGAATCGTAGACACTCAGGGTGACTTCACTGGCTTTGAGATCATAGTGAGCCATGGAGAAGTCGATACCGTTGATCCTCTGCAGATGGAAGGGCATGTAACCTGGACTCTTGGAGACATCGACTGTGAGACAGTCACAGCGACTCTCGTTGCTAAAGATGACTGTGAAGGCACAGAGAACTCCAGCACCAAGAGCTGGACATCGCCATATCCGATGGACAATGTTGAGCCAGAAATAGATCTGACATTTGCAGATTGTGGCGAACCCGAAGAATGCGCAACCTCTTGCGTCCTTGCCTGGGATGCCTCTGACGCATGTCTTGACTTTGTCTTCATCATGGTCAAGCAGGGAGAACTAATCAAACCCGATGATGGAATTTCTCTGACAGTAAATGAGCTCCATTCCATTGGTGTGGATTCAGATAGCAGTTACTACGCAACAACAACTGCAATGGGCGAAATCGAATGGGAATTTGAAAATGCTGTTGACTGTGAGAACCTGGAAGCAATTGCAATTGCAGTTGATACCTGTGAAAATTGGAACTATGACCTACTAGTAAGTGAAAACGTGATAGACAACATGGAGCCATATGTTGAGCTAATTGTCTTTGGCCTTGGATTCAATAAACCATCAAAGACAGAGGTTCTGGGCGAACTGAGCGAGTTTGATCTTGATGAGTTCGTAGATGAAAATAGCCTTGACTTCTATTGTACAGACGCTACTTGTCTTGGTCTTGTCTGGATAGTCGAAGAGAACTGTGTCGACGATGTCTGGATGACGACAAACTACCCGCTCAATCCATGTGGCAACGAAATAATGGAAAGACCTGTAGGAAACTACACGTACGATCCGAAGCATCTCAGCTTGTGGTGGGATACTCTGACACCGGAAGACTGCGGGCTGCTCGACAGAGACGTGACAATCGGATTTATTCCATTCTGTCTGCCATTGATCGACTGTGACACATTCGAGGCGACCTTGACAGCGGACGATATCTCCGAATGCACGGATGAAGTCAGCGATTACGCTTCGATTACTGTTGACAACTACCCGCCAAAGACAACGCTCGAATGGGATCTCACACCGTGTTCAACAGAAGTAACTCTTACATGGTCGATTCAGGACGAATCATTCCCATGTGGTATTTGTGACAACGATCTTGGTTGCCCGGTAGGCGAGCTTGTGCTGAACGTTGAGGGGTATGAAGAAGAAGGATCTCTTGAAATCTTCTTGAGTTCAACCGGAGAAGCAACTTATGTAGGCGGCATAGATCCGGAATGGGAGATTGATTTCGATTCTAAGACTTTGACAGTCTCTGGTACTATTACTGGATCTAACGAGGAACTTGACTGTGTTGAGATCGAAGTTGAGCTTTATGCAGCCGGGTGCTGTTGTGGCGGTCTCACATCACTCAGCGAGCCGATGGAAGTGCTATCTGAAACAGTAGACAACGTTAAGCCCAAACTGGATGTTACACTCAGTGGCCTAACTGTGACGGAGCTTCCATATTGCAAGGGTGAATTCACTTCAGACGCAACGGAAGTTACGATAACAGTTCTCGCGACAGACAATTGTTTTGATGAACTCGTTATCGAAGTTACTCATGGAACGATAGATGGTGAGGTAACTCCATGGGCGACCAATCTTCCTGGTCCATTCTCTGTAGTTTGGAATCTGGAGAATCTTGGAGAACTGATTGATTGTGAAGAAGTTGAACTAACTGTGACCGCATACGATGAGGCTGCATGTGATCCTACCGAATTTGCGACATCCTTCATAATCGATAACATGCCACCAGAGATTGTTCAATTCGTGTTTGACGCAGAGACACTTACTTGTGGTGCAACATCTGTATTGATTGACTACTGCATCTCGGATGAGTGTTTGACATGTGGAACTTGTATCGATATTATGGTTGGATACGTAGAGCTCAGTGAACCAATGGCTACAGGTCCATACGCTGGACTCACAAGAGTTCCGATATCTGCGCCATGCGGATGCGACATGCCACTGTGTGGAACTGTAGAGTGGACCCTTGAAGGTATGGATTGTGGTGAGACTCTGGGTGCTACCCTCGTTGCCTGGGATACTTCCGGTAACAAGAGTACGATGTATATTGAGATCACGGATGACCCAGACGATGACATACCAGGGTTCGACAACAAGCCTCCTGTCATAAACGTATTTACATTTGATGGGAGCACTAGCGAGATCAGTTGGGACGCAACAGACAACTGCTTTGACAGAGTCAGTATCTGGGTAAGTCACGGTACGCTACCAGACATTTCGGTAGAACCAAATGATGAGTTCGTTGAATCCCAGACTGAGATGTCACCAACGATATTCTCTGATCAGGGTATTTCGATGTCCCCTGCTGGGACGACTACCTGGGATATAAGTGGTTTTGAGAACGCAACCCTAGTCGCAACCCTAATTGCATATGATTACTGCTGTAATGAGGGACTTGCAGTGTATCCTCCCGGTGTTCCACCAGTAGAATAGGAAAGTTGCTCAAGTTTTAGAAATTGTTCTAGATAGAGAGTACCCGCGGCCTTGGCCGCGGGTTTTTCTTATGATGAGAGATTCGCTTTTGTGATATAATTTATCGTAAT
>NPID01001679.1_pt1 | contig 10087 bp, 9 predicted proteins | sample 8637491 | NCBI WGS metagenome assembly NPID01 (sample SAMN07420843, study PRJNA396082) | bioreactor metagenome | isolation source: sample BA6 brine-fed electro-methanogenic bioreactor BA | place: Japan: Kochi | collected 2016-06-14 | reverse complement strand
TGTTCCTCTGTTCCTCTGTTCCTTGTTCCTCTGTTCATTCTCCACTATTCCCCAGCGATATTGTATGTACAGCCACAAGGCCTGCCGTTTCTGTCCGCAGCCGGCTGTTTCCTAAACTAACGCAAGCATAACCGGCTTTTATTGCCTCTTCCACTTCTTCCGGACTGAAATCCCCTTCGGGGCCGATCAAAATTATGGCATCTTTCCCTTGAGTATAGCAGGATTGCAACAAGGGATATTCCCCTTCTTCCACATAGGCGATAAACTTCTGTCCGGGGAGATCTTTACCCAGGAAATCCTTCATGCTGCAGGCTTCATTCAGCACGGGGTGAAAAGCTTTCACCGATTGCTTCATGGCCGCGGTGATTACCTTGTTGAGGCGCTCAGTTTTCACAACTTTCCGTTCCGAACGCCGGCAAATCAGTGGTGTGATCTCATCGATGCCAATTTCAGTTGCTTTTTCGAGAAACCATTCGAAACGATTGATATTCTTGGTAGGCGCAATGCCCACATGCAAGGAATAGTTTTTCTTTCCGAAAGTACCGACTCCCTTCCCGGCGGGGATTAGTTCTTTTATCACCCTGAGTTCGCAGCGCCTGGGATCGGCATTGACCAGCTCAGCCGAAAACATGGATCCTTTGCCGTTGGAGAGCATCACCGTATCGCCTTCCTGCATCCGGAGCACACGAATGCAATGCTTCGATTCCTGTTCGTTGAGGGTATGGAATTCCCCTTTCAGTTCCGGTGTATAGAATAGGTGCATGAGCCTTTATTATTGAACGATGATCTTGCTGTTCACATTCATTTCCCCCGAAACAAAGCTGATCACGTAGATCCCCTTGTTCAGTCCGCCTGCATTGAAGCGGGTCATCGAGGCTTCTGCCTCAATAGTCTCAGCATGGACGAGCCTTCCATGCATATCCCTGACGTTCATTTCAATACCTTCATTGTGCGTGGGCAAAACAATATTGAAAATCCCGTCGGAAGGATTGGGGTAGATCAGGATGTCGTCCTGATCACTGATATCCTCTCCTGTGCCCACCGAATTGGAGATCGTAATATTGTCGATATACATGTTATTCCCGTATCGGCCAAAGCTTTCAAAGGCGATCTTTACGCCTGTTTGCCCGGCGTAGGCCGAAAGGTCGATGATATTGCACGTATTGCCATATCCTCCCATACACCAGTCATCGGCGTTTTGGGGAATGAAAGATTCCTCTGACTCCGGTGCTGTTTCCAGGTCTTCCAGGGCCGCTGACCATAGCCTGGTCCAGCTGTTCCCGCAATCCGTCGAGATCTTCACGATCAGGGTGTCGGCCAGGGCATAACGATAGGCATAGGCATGTTCGAAATACAGGCCCGGGTTGCTGTAATCGCTGAAATCCAATGGTGGTGAAATCAGCAGGTCGCGGGGGCCAAAGGCGTAATAGTCAAAAATATTGATCCAGGCCGCCTGGTTGCCCGGGTTTGTTCCGACTACTTCTGTCATCTCCCATGTGATGTTCATATCCGGGTTTTCAACCATCCATCCTGCATCGGTAAAAGAACCACCTTCAAAATCTTCACTATAGGGTAGAGGCATGCCTCCGATGATAATATAATCCGTTTTGGTCAGGCTTTCCTGCCCGTTGCTGTTTTCGGCGATCAGGGTAACCGTGTACGTTCCCGGGCTGGTAAACTGCACTGCCGGGTGTTGAGAATGTTCTGTGGTGCCCTCTACGTAGAGGATATCTTCCGGGAAGATCTGCCAGGTCCAGGTATCAGGGCAATTCCCGCTGAGATCGGTGAAGTGCACGATGTCTGTTCCGCAGGGCATGAGCACATCAGCAGAAAATTCGACTTCCGGCAGGATCTCATCGCTAACAGTGATATAGCCGGCCACATAGGTGGAATCTTCCCCGAGATCGTTCCANNGGGGTACTGTACTCGATGCCTTCAGGGTTTTGCTCTGTTGAAGTGGAAGGGCTAGCCCCTTCAAAACTCCACTCAAAATAATGGGGCATCCCGGATGATGCATCGAAGAAGTTTACGCCACAATTGGGCGGTACAATGGTATCGCTGCTGCTAAATGCAGCTTCCGGTGTGGCAAACCACAGGTCGGAGCTCCACATGCCCCGTCCATAGGTTCCTGCACGGATCACATCTTCCGAAAGGCTGTCGGGATGGTACCATATCTCGATCTCCCTCACAGATGCATCAACCGGCAGCCCCTGGTTAAACCAGATCCAGTCGGACATGGATGCGTCTTTATGGAAAACCCCGAGATCTGAAGCCAGATAGAGGGCTTCCTGGCCTCTTGTATAAAATGCGATGGAAGTCATGCTCACATCCGGCAGGCTCCCGCTGATATCCGTCCAGCTGATTCCTTTGTCGGTACTTTTGTATACCCCGGATCCGATCAGGATATAGAGGGTGCTTTCATCGGTGGGATGCGCTTCGACGTCATTAATACTTCCGGAGGCCGGAAGATAGGCCGACAGGTCGTACCAGTCGGGATCACCGGCAAAGGCTTCATCGGTGCGGAAGAGCCGGTTATCGTAGCGGGCGGCATAGAGCACATCGGTATTGGCCGGGGATTGTTCCAGCACGGCCATGTTTTCACCGTTATTACCTGCCAGGTCGTAAGAGATCCGTTTCCAACTGATCTGGCTGCTTCCGGCCTTGACATTTTCGCAGCGCCATACATTTTTATACCCGATAAACATCACGTTGGGGTCGTACTCATCCAGGATAAAGGGCGTGACCCATGCTCCGGATTCATCGATACCGTAACTCCCTTCGCTTGCAACCACGATCTGGTAATTGTTGTTGTAGTACCGCGCTACATCGCCATAGTACAGGCTGGCATAACTGATGGAAGCATCCTGGTGGTCGATGATGCATTCGAAACCATCACCCCCGCGGGTGAAATCCCAGCCATCACCATCGTATGTAGAGGTGCCGTTGTCCTGGTATCCGTTGATCACCAGGTCTCTGACCGTAGCGCTTTGCCCGATCTTATACACCTGGCTGATGGCCATGCCGTCGGTGATCACGGTCCAGTTTGTGCCTCCGTTTGCGGTCCAGTAAATCCCGCCGTCGTTTCCGGCATAGAGGCGGCCGTCGGCCGGGTTATACTCCAGCACATGAAGGTCGGCATGCACGGCCGGAACTCCGCAGTCGCCCCACCAGTGGCTGCTGATCTGCCAGCTGTTTCCTCCATCGGAGGATTTGAAACAATTCACACCCCCGGCAAAGATGATGTTCTCGTTGAGGGGATCAGCAGCGATATCGAGGTCGTACCAGGCCTGTCCGCCGCTTCCGCCATCACAGCCCCAGCTCATGATATTCGGGGAATTCGACATCTCGGTGAAACTATCGCCTGCATCCGTCGACCGGTAAAGGGCTTTGAATTCGTTTGAGGTGGTGGTCAGAAAATATACCACCTGGGTATTGGCCGGGGTAACGGCGATCACCCCGCGTGTGGCGGAAACCAGTCCGCTGGTAGTCTTGATCCAGTTGGTTCCACCGTCGGTGGTTTTATAAAAATCACCTCCCTTGCTGGCGTAGAGGGTCTGAGGATCGTCTGTCTTGAAAACGATTTCCTTGAAATTTCCATTGATCTGCTGGATCCAGGTTGATCCGGCGTCAGTTGTTTTGTATATCCCGCCGGTAGTGGCAATATAGAGGGTGTTCGGATCCACGGGGTGGATGATCATTCTTCCCACGGTGAGGTTTTCAATGCCGGTGTTGGCGTTGTCCCAGCTCATTCCCCCATCGGTGGATTTCAGTACACCGATCCCGGAAGCATCACCGGCATCGCGGTCGCCGGTGCCCATATAAATAATATCCGGGTTGGAATAGTCAACGGCAATGCTGGATACTCCAAGAGTCGGGAGATTGTCGCAATAGCTGGTCCAGGTGGAGCCGCCATCCTGGGTGATCCACAATCCTCCTGCAGGAGCCCCGGCAAAAATGATCTCCGGGTCGGTGGGATGGAAGGCAATGGCATTCAGGCGGCCAAGCCCGCGGTATCCTTTCCCGTCAGGGATGAAAAAGGGCCCCAGGTTTTCCCAGTCACCCGAAGGGGATTTCGCTGCAGGGTTGGTATCCAGGAATTTATAATATTCATTCCACACATGGTTTTCGGGTAAACGATCCCCATCGGGGGTGATTCTGAAACGCATATTGTATTCCCATCGCTTGAAAGGTTTGTACCCATTGCTGCGGGTAATATCACGTCCTTCCCAGTAAGTATAGAAGGCTTTTTGCACTTCAAAGAAGTTCACGGATGGATCCGTCATCATCTCAATCCAGTATGGATAGCTGGAATAATCCGGAGTATTTTGTTGAGAGTTGTCCTGTGCACTGGCAAACAGGCTGGAAGCAGTAAAAAGGAGGAGTAAGAAGAGTGATTTATTCATGGGTATGAGGTTTAGAACACACAAAGTTACAATTATTTACATCAGGCAGGAACTGGAATTTGCGGGCATATTCACGAAATAATGCTTTGCTGTTAAGATTTTTTAAGTTTTTATATGGCTATGCTGTATACTAAATCCGGCCAGCTTTCATTATCCCTTTGAACAACAATGCATTTTAACCCAAAAACAACCCAGCCATGAATTTTTTGAAGTACAACATCCTGCTCAAACTGGTGATCATTCTTGTCATGATCCTGTTGCTATTGATCCCTGCGATGATGATCAGGGGCCTGGTCAGTGAACGCCAGCACCGGCAGGCGGAGGCCATCAGTGAAGTGAGCTCCAAATGGGGCGGTGAACAAACGCTTACCGGCCCTATCCTCAGTATTCCGTATCATAAATATGGAACGAACTATGACGGTGATTCATACGAATACCTGCATATCCTGCCGGAACAACTCAACTACCAGGCGGTGATCCTTCCGGAAAAACGGCACCGGGGCATTTATGATGTCGTTGTGTATAATGCAGATATAACTGCAAGCGGTGATTTTGGCAGCATCGATCTGGAAGCCTACGACCTGGATGCCTCAAAAATGTTCCCGGAGAAAGCATTTCTCAGCATCGGGATCAGTGATCTTGCCGGCGTTGAAGAGCAGGTAAAGCTGGAAATGAATGAAATTTCCGGGCTGTTCAACCCGGGTACGATCAGTAATGATGTGATCAGCAGGGGGATCCATGTGCCGGTCAGCCTGGCGGGAGACAGTATTCCCATGCAGTTTTCCCTGGACCTGAAGCTGAAAGGCAGCCAGGTGCTTTCATTCGTTCCTATGGGTAAGGTCACAGAAGTGCGCCTGACCTCAGACTGGAAAGATCCCAGTTTCAATGGATCCTTCCTGCCCGATGAATCCAGTGTGTCGGATGAAGGCTTCACCGCCCGCTGGAATATCCTTCACCTGAATAGGGATTTTCCGCAGGCCTGGAAGGGAAGCATGTATAATGTACAGGAATCTTCCTTCGGGGTTGACCTGATACAGCCGGTCGATAATTACCAGAAAACAGAGAGGTCAGTAAAATATGCCATACTGTTTATTGTATTTACCTTCCTGGTATTCTTCTTTGTGGAGGTGCTGGCCAGGAGATTCATCCACCCGATACAATACATCCTGGTCGGGATCGCACTGATCGTTTTCTTCTCGCTCCTGCTCGCTTTTTCCGAACATATGGCCTTTAACCTGGCTTACCTGATCTCGGCGGTTTCTGTCCTTAGCCTGATCTCGGTTTATGTGCTGGCGATTATTAAGTCTGCTCGATTAACCTTTGTGATCAGCGGATTACTCAGCATACTATATGTTTTCATATTCATCATTCTGCAGATACATGATTATGCATTGCTGACCGGAAGCATCGGGATTTTCGTTGTACTCGCGTTTGTCATGTATTTTTCGAGAAAGATCGACTGGTACAGCATTAAAATAAACACTTCGGGGGAAGAAGAAAAGCTTGGGGATTCCCCTGAAGCATAATGAACCCATGATTGATTGAAAAAGGGAGGCTCCGCCTGTTTTACCAGGTCAGGACCTCCCTTTGTATTTAGGAAATGTATGTAAGAAACCTGCTTGTTGCAGATCAATCTTCCGCTTTCGCGGCTTTTTTCTCAAATCTTTTCAGGGCTACCAGCACCAGGCGATAACTGACATAGATCAGTACGGGCCAGGCGATGAGCCAAAGTATTTCGGTCGTATACATGGTTTTCTGTTTTTACGGTTAGTAAACGTGTGTATCCTCTTCCATTTCATCTTTTGTGATCTTCTTATTGCTGATGGCTCTCCAGGCATACCAGATATAAGCGATCACGAAAGGTACCATCAATGAGACATAACTCATGGCGGTGAGGGTGTAATGGCTCGAAGAAGCGTTCTGAATAGTCAGGGAACTCTGAATATTGGTATAGGAGGGGTAGAAGGCGGTATTATTGAAGCCGGCTACCAGGAAAAGGGCAAATACGGTCAGTATGGTCCCGATCCCTCCCTGCCAGATCGCTTTGGTATGGCATTGTTCATAGTCCATGAGCGGACGGATAATGCCCAGCAAAACGAAAAGCACACCCAGGACGAAGATGATCAGCACCACGGGCATGGCGAGGAAGTTATGCAGGTATTTATAGGATTCCAGTGAAACCACTCCTGTTTCCGGGTTCACTGCATATCCTTTCATCAGCAGAAGATTGGCGGCAAAAAACAGGAAAAATACCAGGAATGGGATGGCATTATTGATGAGGCTTTTTTTCAGCCGTTTGTTGATGTTCTCCTCATCTATGGCGCTCATGAAGTACTGAACGGCCAGCATCCGGGCCAGGAAAAATACCGTGAGCCCGAGCGAGAGGTTGACGAAGGTTTCATAGCGGGTAAAGTTAAATGCCAGTTCCAGTCCACGATAGGGGCTTTCCCATTCAACCTGGTTTAAGAGGTTTAGCTTGAAGGGAGAGCCTGTAAAAAATGTGGCCACGGCGGTTCCGATCAGGATGGTGCCCAGGAATCCGTTGGCAAAGAGGAAGCCTTCGTAGGTTTTGCGGCCAAGCACATTCCCGGCTTTGCTCCGGTATTCATAGGATACTGCCTGCACGATAAAGGCGAACAATATGAGGATCCAGACCCAGTAAGCCCCTCCGAAGGAGGTTGCATAGAACAGGGGAAAGGATGCGAAGAATGCCCCGCCAAAAGTGACCAGGGTGGTAAAGGTAAATTCCCATTTACGTCCCAGGGCATTGATGAGAATAGTCCGTTCCATGGGGGTTTTCCCCAGGCGAAGGAAGAGGGTTTGTCCTCCCTGTACGAACATCAGGAATACCAGTATAGCAGCAAGAAGTGAAACGATGATCCACCAGTACTGCTGTAATGCTAAATGTGATAGGGTTTCAAACATCTTAGTGTCCTCCTTCTTCTTTAGGTCCTTTTTTAATTACGGTTAGCATGATCTTGAGCTCAGCCAGGAGCAGTATGCTGAAAATTGCCACAAACATCCAGAATGTGATCTGGACATTCCCGGTGCTGTTTTTCGTAACTGCGGCAATGGTTGGCATGAGATCCTGGATCACCCAGGGCTGGCGCCCCATTTCGGCAAGCAACCACCCGAGTTGTCCGGCCAGGTAGGGCAGGGGGATAGCAAATACAGCCAACCAGAGGAGCCACTTGCGTTTGTGGATTTTATCTTTCAATACATTATAGAGTGAAAGAATGAAGATCAGCAGGAACAGCCCGGCCAGGATCACCATCAGGTGGAAGGAATAAAAGGCTATAGGAACACTTGGGATGAGGTCTTTCGGACTGTCGTAGTATCCGTAGCCGAAATAGGCAAAATATTCAGAGATCCATTCAGGATCATTGAACTGGGCTTCCAGTTCTTCGGCTTTTTGCATATTGGCGATCCGGATCATTTCATTGCCCATCGAATTTTCAGCAATTTGCAGGGCTTCTTTATAGTCGTACAATGCCTTGATCGCCACGCGCCCCCGTTCCATACGTTCCGGATAGCCGATAACATAGTTTCCGTCGTTATCCGTGTATCCGTCGATAAGGTCTTTGATGCCGGGAACGTAGGCTCCTGCCTCAAGGAAGGCCATATAGGAAAGCATATCCGGGATCTCCAGGGAGAAAGCGAACTGGCGTTCGTTAATGTTTGCCCTATCCGGGTCAACTTTTTCCAGGAAGCCAATCGCCACCAGGGGGGCGTTGGTCTGTCCTTCGTACATCCCCTCCATAGCAGCAAACTTCATGGGCTGTACCCTGGCGATCACCCTTGCGGATTCATCACCGGAGTAGATGTTCAGGAGCGACATGACCAGCCCGAATACTGCAGCCACCACGATGCTTCGTTTGGCGAAGATCACATGGCGCTTTTTAAGGATGTACCAGGCACTGATCCCGATCACAAAGATGGCGGCCAGGACATAGCCGGAGGTGATCGTATGCATGAACTTGTTTATGGCTACCGGACTGAAGAGGACATCCCAGAAATTAATCATTTCATTGCGGGCGGTCTCGGGATTGAAACGCATCCCGGCAGGATATTGCATCCAGGCATTGGCAACAAGGATCCACAAAGCCGAGAGGTTGGCCCCGAAGGCGACCAGCCAGGTAGAGGCGAGGTGGAATTTCTTCCCCACCTTGTTCCATCCGAAGAACATGATGGCAATGAAGGTGGATTCCATGAAGAATGCCATGATCCCTTCAATGGCCAGCGGAGCTCCGAAAATATCGCCTACAAACCACGAATAATTCGACCAGTTCGTACCAAATTCAAATTCAAGGATGATCCCGGTGGCCACACCAATAGCAAAGTTGATCCCAAAAAGGGTCATCCAGAACTTGGTGATTTTCTTCCACTCGGGATTGCCTGTTTTTACATAAATCGACTCCATTATGGCAATAATGAAAGTCAGGCCCAGGGTGAGCGGTACGAAGATCCAGTGGAACATGGCTGTCACTGCAAATTGTAACCGCGACCAGTCGACCAATGCAAAATCAATGTTTTCCATAGTGTTAATTGGTTTTAGTTAGTTCTTCTATAACATGTTTACTCCGATCCTTATCGCTATCGAAGTTGGAATTCAGGAAATTGGGAAAGAAAAACAGCCTCAGGACGGCAAACATAATAAAGAGCTTGATGAGAATGATGAGCCACAGCTTTTTCCCTACCGGGCTAAGGTTCCTGAAACCGTCGTAGTAGAAATGAAATACTCGTGCAAAGACGTTTCTCTTCAAATCTTGAATTTTTGAAATCCAAAAATACGCATAAACAGGCATTAAGATACCTGATTGTTAAAATATTGTTAAAAAAGTATCTTAAGCCATTGTACAGCAAGGCTTTCAGCTTGCTTAATAATCAAGCGTTAATATTCCGCCTTTTGTAAAGTTAAAGAATTTGTTCTTATTGGCAACGCTCACACCCTCGATGAGCATGTCTTCCGTTATACCTTTCACGGCCATGCATCCCGGGCAGGCCATGATGCTAACCCCTTCGGCAATGAGTTTGTCGATCATTTCATTGGAGGGAGGGAAGTGATCTTCGAAAGTAACGGGTTTGTTGCCCTGAACAACCATTTCAATGGCATCAATATCGAGGTAGAGGGCCACGTCTTTTTCCTCCGCCATTTTTGTAGCCATCATCAGGCCCATGAGAGCGCGATGGGCATCATCGCTGCCGTGGGTGATATGCACGAGCACACCGGTTGTTTCGAACCGGGCCGATTTTTTCATTTCTTCCATGGCCTTTTTGGCGTTTTCATCCACATCAACATCGATGCAACTGCTGGCAATGAGTGCGATGAGCAACAAGCTGAATATTTTTTTCATAATGCTGGTTTATTGGGTTTGTTCTTCGGGTTGGTTTTCAGGTTTAACGATTTCAATACCACCTACTCCGTATCCTTTGGATTCGATGGCAGCCTGCAAGTCGGCGGTGGTAACCTTTGAGGTTTCAAATTTCACTTTGGCCTGTTCATATTCCAGGGAGACCTTGGCCTGTTCTACCCCTTCAAGTTCGTTTAATGCATTGGTGATGGCATTTACGCAGCCATCGCAATGCATACCCGTAACATCAATTATAGCCACTTCAATTGAAGCTTCGGCAGGTGCCGCCAATTCGGTGCCGGCCCCTTCATTCTCAGCCGCATCATTGCTTGT
>NPID01002606.1_pt1 | contig 10096 bp, 7 predicted proteins | sample 8637491 | NCBI WGS metagenome assembly NPID01 (sample SAMN07420843, study PRJNA396082) | bioreactor metagenome | isolation source: sample BA6 brine-fed electro-methanogenic bioreactor BA | place: Japan: Kochi | collected 2016-06-14 | reverse complement strand
ATCTATTTGATTCTGTTGGTGCGGTTGCCGCAACAGCTTCGTACATTTTGGGTAGAATTGCTGCTAATACTTTTTTGATGTTTCCATTTTCCAAAGCAGTAAAAAACTATCCTTAAAGAACACTTTGGGGATCAATATCAAATTGAATTTTTACATCTCGGAATCTACTCTTTTTATTAAAATCGATAAATGCATTTTCAACAGCTTCTCTCAAAATTCTGCCAGAAGGATCAATTTTCTTGGATGTTCTAACCAAAAGATGATACCTGTACTGTCCCTTAAGCATATGAATTAAAGCTTCAGCCGGAGGTGAAATCAAAAGTCCTTTCTCATATTTTTTTAAATATTGATGAAAATCTCTTATTGCTCCATTTGCATTTTCTTCTTTCTCATCTTTTGTCTCAATTAAGCACAACCGAATGAAAGGGGGATAATGATGTTTTTTACGAAGCTGCATTTCACTTTCGTAAAATCCCAAATAATCATTATTAACTACTTTTTTAAGAACAAAATGATCTTTGTTGACAGTTTGAATAATTACTTCACCCGGATTTTTACTTCTTCCAGCTCTGCCCGAAACTTGAGTTAATAATTGAAAAGTTCTTTCGTCGGCTCTAAAATCGGGAAGCCACAAAGTAGTTTCTGCTGATATTACTCCAACTAAAGTAACATGAGAAAAATCCAGTCCTTTTGAAACCATTTGAGTTCCGACGAGTAAATCAATTTCACCCTTCTTAAATTGATTCAGAATTGAACTGAGTTTCCCTTTTTTTGTTATTGAATCAGAATCTATTCTTTCTAATTTAATTTCTGGAAAATGATAGAGAAGTTCATCTTCAACTCTTTGAGTCCCTGTACCAAAAAACTTTATACTAAGTGATCCGCAGTTTCTGCATCCTTTGGGAACAGACTTAATCGCATTACAATAATGACATTGAAGATAATTTTTATCAATATGATGAACCATTGAAACCGAGCAGTTATCACAAAGCTCAATCTCGCCGCAGTCCGCACAATATATCTGGGTTGAAAATCCTCTCCGGTTTTGAAGAATTATAATACCTTCTTTCTTACTCAATCTATCATTTATTTTTTCTAAAAGAATCTTTGAAAAGATAACTTCTGACTTTTTCTTTTTTAATTCATCTTTTAAATCAATAAGCTTTACGGTTGGAAGAATTGCGTCATCAATTCTCTTAGTCAACTTTAGCAGTTGGTACTTGCCCGATTCCGCATTGTGCATACTTTCTAAAGAAGGGGTTGCTGAACCTAATACCGCAACAGCATTATTAAGTTTTGCTTTAATAACTGCAGCATCTCTTGCCTGATATTTAGGAACATTTTCATACTGCTTATAGCTTGAGTCATGTTCTTCATCAACAACAATTAATCCGATGTTTTTTAAAGGAACAAACAAAGCAGAACGAGGACCAATTACAATTCTATATTTGCCTTTAATTATATTACGCCAAGTGTCGTATCTTTCGCCGATTGACATTCTACTATGAAAAACTGCAGTTTCATTCCCAAATGTATTTATAAATCGTGTTGTAATTTGCGGAGTTAATGATATTTCGGGAACCAGAATAATTACATTTCTTTTTTTAGCCAAAGTTTTTTTTGCTAATTCAATATAGACTTGAGTTTTACCGCTGCCGGTAACACCATGAATCAAAAAAGTATTAAACTCTTTGTTAATAATATCCGGAGAAATTTTTTCAATTATTTCCGTTTGTTCTTTAGTAAGTGAAAACTCCGAGTTATCCTCTTCATAATCTTCGGTGAAAGTTCTCTGAACTTCCTTGTCAAATATGTTTACCAAACCTTTATCTTGAAGTGAGGTTAAGGATGAATTATTTGCATCCAGCTTTTTAAGCAAATCGCTTACAAGATAATCTTCATTTTGTTTTGAAAGAAGTTCTAATAAAATTACAATCTGTTTAGGTGATCGCTTTTCGATTTCAGGAAGATGAGAATAAACTTTGTCTATATCTTTAATTATTCTTGCAAATTTCTGAGTCTTAACTTTTACTTTAGGATCTTGAATTGTTTCAAGTACAGAGACGAATCCGTTCTTTTCAAGAGTTTTTAGGTTTGAATAAATATTCTTCTTTTTAACTTCTTTTTGAAGTTGTGCAATTGTCCATTTTTCTTTTTTTGATAGAGCTAAAAGAATTTTAGATGTAGCACTATTCTTTTTTGTCTGATTTTTAAATTCTGCTTCACATTTATCTTTATCACCAATAACAGTTTTTTTTGATTCAATATCGGAACCATAAGGAACAGAGTTTTTTAATGCTTCGCCAAGTGAACTCAAGTAATATTCACTAATCCATTCATAAAATTTTAATGCAGATTTATCAAAAATCGGTATGTCGTCAAGTATATCCTGAATAGGTCTTATTTTTTCTTTGATATCGGTTTTGTCGGAAATCCCAATCACGAATCCGGTTAAAACTCTTTTCCCAAAAGGAACAACTGCTCGAACTCCAATTTGAGTATGATCTATTAGGTGATCAGGAATGCTGTAAGTAAATGCATTTCTGAATGGAAGAGGAAAAACTATTTGTGCATAATTACTATTCAACGGTATTCTCTAAAAGAGTAATAGTTTTTTCAGTTGAATTTAATTCTGCTTCAATTCCAAATGGAAGAGTATATTTGTTGGCTATATGTCCGAATGATAAACCGTAAACAACCGGAATACCCAAATCAAAAAGACGATCAAATAAAACCTCTTTTAATGTAAATGATCTTTCGAAGGAAGGTCTGTCCGGATCAATTTCACAATTTCTAAAAACTCCCATTGCAATTCCGGCTGCATTCTTTAATTTTCCTGAACTGATTAACTGAGTTAAAAATCTGTCTATTCTGTATGGCTCTTCTCTAACTTCTTCCAGATATAAGATTTTATCTGTTAAATCTACATCATAAGGAGTTCCTATTAATGAAACAACTATTGATAAATTTCCTCCCACTAGTTTACCTTTTGCATGTCCGCTTCTAATTACATAAGAATCTTCTTGATGTTCCTCGTACATCGGAAGAAGTGTCCTTTCGGAATTTTCCATTAGAACCTTTTCAAAATATTTTGTGGAAAACTCGTCAAATGTAGAAGTAGCAACCGGACCATGAAAAGCAACCAATCCTGTTTGAGAAAAGATTCCATATAAGAGAGCCGTTATATCACTGTAACCGATTAAAATTTTTGGATTATTCATAATCGCATCATAATCTAATAGATGCAGCATTCTTGCCACACCGTACCCTCCTCGCGTGCAGACAATGGCATTTACTGATTCATCTCTAAACATTTCATTTATATCATCGGCTCGTTGTTGATCTGTTCCGGCTAAGTAACCGTTTTTTTCCAAAACATTTCTTCCAACCTTAACTTTAAATCCCAGCTTTTCCATATTTTCGATTGATTCATTCAAACTCTTTTCACTTAAAAATCCGGCTGGAGAAACTAATCCAACAGTATCACCTGCTTTTAATCTAGGCGGTTTAATAATTTCATTATTCTTTTGAATTGTTCTGCTATTGAATAAGCCGTAAGCATTCAGATTACTAATTGCAATAGTTGATAACGCGGAAATTTTAAGAAAATTTTTTCTTTTCATTATTTCATCTTTATGTTAAATAAAAACCCAAATTAATAAAATAGAATCTATGTTGAAAATAAAAGACCAAAAAGTTAGATTATCACATACAAAAATTTATAAATGGAGAAAGTTATGAAAATTTTAAAATCAGCAATTTTGGGAATTCTTTTATTTACATTAATAAATGCTGAAGACGGCAAAAAGTATGGAAGTGAATTAACTTTAACAGAAAAAACCGATGTTACTGCAATTTTAGAAAAACCGGCAGAATTTGACGGAAAGAAAGTTCTTATTGAAGGAACAATAGTTGGTGTATGTGAATCAAGAGGATGCTGGATTGATGTAGCAGCAAAAGAAGGATACGAAAAAATAAGAGTTAAAGTTGATGATGGTGTTATTGTATTTCCATTAGAAGCAAAAGGTAAAACTGCAGTAGTTGAAGGCGAAGTTTATGCTTTAACTATGGAACAAGAACATAATTGCGCTTCAGGCGAACATAAAGGCGAAGAAAAATCTTGCTGTTCAGAATCAGAAAAAGAAAAGAAAGTCTATCAAATAAAAGGACTTGGCGCAGTTATTAAATAAGAAAAATTTATTTTGTAACAAGCCGGTAATTTATTTATAAAAAATAAGTGCCGGCTTTTTTTATGAGGTTTTTTGTGAATTGGCGTAAATGGAATAATGTTCTTCATAGAGATATTGGATATTTAGCAGTTGGTTTAACACTTATTTATTCTATCTCAGGTATTGCAGTTAATCATGTTAATGAATGGAATCCGAATTACAACATTACAAAAGATACTGTTGCTATTGCTTCAAGTGCAGATAGTTCGGAAACTAACGAATCTTTAATTGCTAAACTGCAGAGTGAATTTAATATTGCAGATACATTGAAAAATTCATTTCGCTCAGCTCCACTAAAAATTCAGCTATTTTATGAGAAGAAAACAATTACCGCCGATTTTGAAAAAAGGAGTGCAATTGTTGAAGTTGTTTCAAACAAACCTATTTTAAGAGAAAGTAATTTTCTCCATTTAAATGCTCCAAAAAAACTTTGGACATACGTAGCGGATGCCTTTGCAGTATCATTAATACTTTTGGCAATAACGGGAATGTTTATGTTGAAAGGGAAAAATGGTTTATCCGGAAGAGGAAAATGGTTTGTAATTGCCGGCTTTATAATTCCGATAGCATTTTTGATAATATATTTCTAATAAGAAAAAATATGAGATTTATAGGATTTTAATTCAATATACAAACCTTGATGATGAATCTCTTCGGAAGAACGAACATAAGTTTTCTGATTTAACAAATCAATTAACTCACATTCCGAATTATAACCGGTCAAATCTAATTTTATTCTGCACGCAGATATTTTATCAGAATAATTAATAACTACCAAACGATTTTCATTTTTATAATTCCAATGCCATGCTAAAATATTTTCAAATGTATAATTACCTTCCCAAGATGAAAGAGGTTCTAATAAGTTCCACTCACCGTTTTTAAAGATATCGGCTGAAATTATTTGCATCAGACTTTTATAATGAATAACAATTTGTTCGCATGGTTTTTCAATTGGCATTCTTCCCAACTGCACGGGAAGCTTAATTTTTTTCCCTTCAAATTGACCGTCATTGAAAAATTTCATTCCTTTAACTGTAGTATAAATTATCGATGCGGCAATAGCTTTGTCTTTTCCTAAAACAGTAAGACTTCTCGGTTCATCATGGTTTTCAATAAAGCGTAATGATTTATCCTGGTAATCATCCTCAGCAGTTAAATGCCCTTTTATATCAATTGCTTTAGCACTTCTGATTCTGTCCAAAAGTTCTTTATCGTAAGTAAAATCAAAACCGAGCTGTTGAAGTTTCCATTCTAAATCCCAATATGCCTCAGCAATAAAAATGAAATCATTATTCTTTTCTTTGATTTTGGAAATTGCTCTCTGCCAGAATTCATCTTTAGGGAATTCATAATTTCCACTTTCTATTACAGAAGCCCAAGTATTTTTGAAAATATTATTCAAAGCCAGCATAGCCATATCGCATCTTACACCATCGCAAAGTTCGGAAATACTTTCAAGCTGAGAAATCATAAAGGCTCTGGCATTTTCGGAAAAGTAATTTACTTGAGCTGTATCCTGCCAAGCCGGATAAAAAGGATCACGGCCATGAGCAATGATTAATTCATTTTCCAATGGTTTAAAGAAAGTGTACGGATTACTAAGATGAAACTCATGGTTGGCTATTAAAAATATTTCGGGATTTTCTCTAATTATTTTTGATAATGCATTAAAGTGATTTGGTATAAAATCTAAAATTAATCCAATACCAATTTGATTTAATTCTTCCTTCAATTTTAGAACATCTTCTCTATTTCCTAATACCGGTTCAATTTCATACTCTTCAATTGCATAAGGAGAACCGATTACATCTTCATTCTTAAAATCTTTCAAAGCTTTTTTATATTCGTAAACTAATCCTTCTTCAAAACAATATTTGCTTATTGATTCTTTGTTAACCGACCAAATTCCCATCAGCCAAACAAGATCAATTCCTTTTTGCTTAAGAGTATGCCAATAGTTATTTGGAATACTTTTTAACGAAGCATTTTCACCAAACTGTTTAATCCAGACTCTAGTATTAATTTCATAAATTGATGGATACTTAGCTGTTTTCATGTTGATTTCTCAAAGAGGCTTTTTCTTTAATTAATGCATCAAGCTCTTGAAGTAATTCGGTTATAACAGACTGATCTTTTTCTGCATTCAGTTCATTTTGAATTGCATGGATAGTTTTATCAATCGTTAAAATATGAAATCTTCTTACAACATCTTGTGCAAATATTATTTTATTATTTCTTAAAACTATTTCGTTAGTATATTCTTCCCACATTTTTTTACTTATAGGATCATCTTCCAGAAGAAGCTTTTCTACAAAGTCTTTTAGTTTGGGATTTTCAATTTTCTCTATTAAATAACTTGTGGTAACATTTTTGTTGCCTGCAAACTCACTTCTTATCATTGAAGAAAGAATTTTAAATCCTTCTACCGTAAAATCATCATCATGAACTTCATCTAAAATTAATCCTAATATTTCGGAATCTCCTTCAAATAGAAGTTTTATAATTTCTCTTTCTAGTTCAGGAATTCTCTTTACTTCATCTATAGTAACAACTTGCTTTTCAGCCTCTATTAATGAAGGCTTTATGATTCTTTCGGATTTAGGAGAGACTATTTTTTCAAGTTCAGATTCTATCAGTTTCTCTCTTAATCCAAATTTATTTGCCAATGATTTTATAAGCAGAGTTCTACGTAAAACATCTTTAACCAAAGCAACATTCTTAACAATTTCTCTAATTGCTTCTGTTTGATCATTTACATTATCAAGTTTACCGGCTTTTCTTAATTGCTCTACTTGATATTCAAAAAATGAGGCTGCATTTTTAACTTTCTCAGCAAACTCATCTTTACCGTAATTATTTATGAATGAATCGGGATCTTCGCCTTCGGGCAGTGTAATTACTTTTACTTCAAAATTTTCTTTCAGAAGAATTTCGATTGAACGAACTGCTGCTTTTTGTCCGGCTGCATCTGCATCAAACAAAACATAAATATTTTTTGTGAATCTACCTAAAAGCTTTACTTGTTCATCAGTAAGTGAAGTACCGGAAGAGGCAACAACATTCTTTACACCGTTTTGATATAATGAAATCAAATCCATATATCCTTCAACCAGAATGGCTTTGTCAAATTCTCTTATCGATTCCTTTGCGTGATAAAGTCCATATAAAGCACTTCTTTTATGATAGACTTTAGATTCCGGAGAGTTTAAATATTTAGCTCCTTGTTCACCTTCTTTAATAATTCTACCGCCAAAAGCTATAACTCTGCCGTTTGGTGAGAATATTGGAAAGATAATTCTGCTTCTAAATTTATCGTAGTATCCGCCGGTGCTGTTAACATCAATTAAACCAATCTGTTTTGCTTTGTCTAAATCAATACTTTTTGATTTGGCTAGATTTAGAAATGAATCCCAACTATCTAAGGCATAACCCAAACCAAATATTTTTTGAGTCTGCACTTTTAATCTTCTCTTTTCTAAATAATTTCTGGCAGATTCCCCCTCGCTTTTCTTAAAAAGATTTTCTGAAAAGTATTTTGCAGCAACTAAATTGATATCATAAAGCTCTTCAATTTCATCTTGCTGTTTATTAAATGCTTCTTCTTCATATTCAATTTTGATTCCGTACTGTTCGGCAATTTCTTGAACCGATTCTATAAAAGAAAGATTTTTGTATTCCATTAAAAAAGTAAAAACATTTCCTCCAGCTGAACAGCCGAAACATTTATAAATCTGCAGATTACTGTTAACCGTAAACGAAGGAGTTTTTTCGGAATGAAACGGACAAAGTCCTATATAATTTTTTCCTCTTTTCCTTAAAGGAACATAATTAGAAATGACATCTGCAATATCGGCAGAACTTCTTATTTCATCTATTTTATCTTGAGGAATCTTCATACTTTATCTTAAAATTAGGGATAGTAATTTACGAAATGAACTGAACTAAAAATAACATTCTGTGTTAATATTAATTTTCATATAAATAGAATGAGTTTAATTCGCCGAAAATTAATCCAAAACAAGAAATCAAATTTTACAAATACTCCTATCTTATTTATATATTTGTTAGTTAAACTATTTACAAATGTCTATTCAGAAAAAAAGCATATTACTATTTTTAGCGGCAGAGAATTTCTGTGAACAGGAATTCTTAACGGTTAAAAACATCTTTTTAAGAAAAGGATTTAATCTATTTATTTCGTCCGATGCAAATTCATTATGCGTTGGCGGAAATGGAATGAAGGTTAAACCGGATGTAAATATTTATAATATCAACAAAAACAATTTTGGTGCATTTGTAATTATTGGCGGAAAAGGAATTATTAATTATTGGGATAACCAAATTTTGAAATCTTCCGTTTTAGAATTCAATAAGAACAATAAAATAGTTGCTTCAATTTGTGCTGCCGGAGTAATTATAGCCAAATCCGGAATTCTAAATCAAAAAGAAGGGGTTGTTTATCCCGATTATAAAAAAGAGTTTGATAGAAACGGAGTTATTTATAAAGATCAAGATGTTGTTGTTGAAGGTAAAATTATTACTGCTAAAAATCCGGCATCTTCCGTTGAATTTGCAGATGCAATACTAAACAGACTGAATTAATTATAGAACTTCTTATAATTTCATTCTGTTTAAGATTTTGAAGTGAAAGGAAATTTATGATTGATACAATAAAAAAGTACTGTGATAGTTTAACAAAGTATTCCAGATTTAAGACAAGAGAAGTTTACATCGGCGACATTCCTTTGGGTGGAAATAATCCGATAAGAATTCAATCAATGACTACAACTGATACAATGGATACAATTGGAACGGTTGAACAATCAATAAAAATGATTGAATCCGGCTGTGAATATATAAGAATTACAGCACCAAGTATTAAAGAAGCACAAAATTTAGAAAATATAAAAACAGAATTAAGAAAAAGAGGTTATAAAGCCCCTCTTATTGCAGATATTCATTTCACACCAAATGCTGCTGAGCTTGCCGCAAGAATTGTTGAAAAAGTTAGAGTTAATCCAGGCAATTATGCCGATAAAAAGAAATTTCAGCAGATTGAATACTCTGATGCAGATTATAATGCCGAACTTGAGCGAATTAGAAAGAAATTTACTCCTCTTGTAAAGATTTGCAAAGAATACGGAACAGCAATGAGAATAGGAACCAATCACGGTTCTTTATCTGACAGAATAATGAGCAGATATGGCGATACTCCGCTTGGAATGGTGGAATCAGCTTTAGAATTTTTACGTATTTGCGAAGATCTTGATTATCATAATATTGTTCTTTCAATGAAAGCAAGTAATACTCAAGTTATGGTTCAGGCTTACAGACTATTAGTACAAAAAATGGTGGAAGAAGGAATGAATTATCCTCTTCATTTGGGAGTTACGGAAGCAGGCGATGGAGAAGATGGAAGAATTAAATCGGCTGTTGGAATTGGAACTTTACTTGAAGATGGACTTGGCGATACAATTCGTGTCTCTTTAACAGAACCTCCTGAATTTGAAGCCCCGGTTGCAATTTCATTGGCTGATAGATATAAATCGAGATTACCACACAAGGAAATACCCGAAATTGATGAATCTCCGGTTAATCCTTTTGAATACAATTTAAGAGAAACATTTGAAGTAACCAACATTGGCGGTTCCAATGTGCCTGTTGTAGTTGCAGATTTCAGTAATTTCAAAGTAAGTGATTATAATGATTTTCAATCCATAGGTTATAATTATTCTCCCGAATTAGATAAGTGGAACTTAAAAGAAACTACTCCGGATTTAATATATCTTGGAAAAAATCGACTTCCTTTTGAGATACCAAACAGCTTAAAAGGAATCTATGATTATGAAGTTTGGAAATCTTTA
>NPID01005622.1_pt1 | contig 10101 bp, 9 predicted proteins | sample 8637491 | NCBI WGS metagenome assembly NPID01 (sample SAMN07420843, study PRJNA396082) | bioreactor metagenome | isolation source: sample BA6 brine-fed electro-methanogenic bioreactor BA | place: Japan: Kochi | collected 2016-06-14 | reverse complement strand
TTCTACCATTGGGTACAACGGTGGGGGGTGTATAAAGTGCTGGATATTGAAACATCGTCATCGTCCAAAAGTGTAAAGCTGGATTGAAACGAAAAGTAGCCTAATCCGCTAGAAACCAGCATTTTGTACACCCCGTGTTAGCGGTTGGTTTTTATATTCTCAATAATTTTAATATCATACAATTATGAATCTCATTCCATAATGTTTCTTCGTAATAATCAAGAATTTTGAATTTCTCTTTTATATTCTTTCCTTTATTTTCAATGTAAATATAAAGTTTATCCTTATCCCTTTTCCAAGTTAATTTGTAAAAATTATTTATGTCAGCTTTCGAAGTTGGTGGTTCATTACAGATATGAGTTTCAATGAGTCTGAACTCTCTACTATTTTCAAACTCCCACTTAATAAAATAACAGCAATTTGAAGGATCATAAAAATAATTAATATGATTGTAGAGCTTCAAAGTGTCAGATAGATAATCTGCACTATCTCTATTACAAATTAACCAAGTACTATTTAACGAATATTCATTTGAACTTTCCTTAAATTGCTTTTTAATTTCCTTTTGCAACTGCTTAACATTCTGAGAATATGAGAAGTTTGAACAAAATATTAGAATTAAAAAAAAGTTTCTCATTGTTAATATTTTTCTATTTATTACCACAAAGATTTTTTATTATATTTAAGAATATTCAATTTTATTTTTCTCAGACCAGTCAACAATTTGGTAAAACAAATTCTTGTCATTTTCACTTTTAATTTTCACATAATAAGGAGTTTCTTTGATTATTATTTTATCAAATCGCTCATCTGCTAATAAATGATCACTTCTTCTACGGTGATATCTTGTCACTGATTTTAACTTAGAATTCCACTCATTGTCACCCTTGTATATAAATTTGATTTTACTAATTCCATTTTTTGAATAAGTTTCTATTTCATTATGGACAGAAACTGTAAGCTCGCTTTTGACTATCCCAATCCAACCTATTTCTGGATACAATAAATTCGAAAAAAGAATATTCAAGAAATAACTTATTCCAAAAAGTGTCGAGAAAAATAATAAACCAATTACAAAAGTATTTTCAATATCAGATTGAAAAATAAAGTAACCAAATGCAAGAAAAGCAAATAGCATTATTACTATCATTGGAAAGAATATAATACAACCTATTTTTCTCCATTTAAATATTCTTAATTTATTAGCCATCCTGTTTCTTCTGAATTTTAAAACTTACCGCTAACGTTTTATGGTATGGTGTCGTGCGGGATTACGAAGTGAAAACTTATCAAGTTACACCGACTTTTTTTACGAGCCACAAATGCTCGCATACCTCTGAAACCCGCATGCACTATACCATGTGTTGTGCTTTCGTGCTTTGTTTTCATTACTTATTTAGAAACGAATTAATAATTTCTATCGTTTTTTCTTTTCCTTGGATTATTGTAACTAAACCACTGAATAATGTTACAAGTGCTATAATTCCTGTCAGTATTTTGTAAATAACACTATTCATAATTGAATTGACAGTTTTAGTACTAAAAATTCCAAACCAATTTAAAATAAACAACGAAATACTTATAATTTCTTGGAAGCCTATCCGAAACCAAATAATTGGATTCCTTAAATTCTTTTGAGTGGAATTACTTCTCTCTTCTAAAAATCCAAGATACCTTAATAAACAATCGTCAACCGAATTTATATCAAAGTCTTGTATCTGACCATCTCTGAATTTTGGTATTGTATTAACGATAATTTGATAATTAGAAACTTGATAAGTTTGAAATGGTGCTATATAATCCATGTATCCAAATATTCCTACATCACTTTGCATTTTAGAAACATTCTTTGTTAACCAAACATACAACTCACTATCAATATTGCCGGTACGACTCCATCTGTCATACCCTTTAGAATAATTATTTGCAAACTGCACAAATTTATTCCTGTAGTTGAAAGCAAACTCATGGTCTTTTTTCAAATTCCTATCTTGTTTGTAAACCTTAACAAATCCAACAATTAGAATAAATATTAAGGTAGTTATAATTATTATCGTAGTCATATAGTGTAATTAATGAGTAATATTCATACCTCCAATTATTTTAAAGTTCGGTTTAATCCATAGAAAACAATCAGTCATATTTTCAGAATTGAATATGATTTTCAGGCATTCTTGATTATCCTTTTTCTCAATTTTTAAAGTATCAATGTCATAAAATCGCCAGTTAAACTTTAAAATACTATTCTGTTCCCAAAATATTTCAATATCTCCATACGATGGTGATATATTAACCTCAATTCTTTCGGAATCATTTTTTATGACATACGTAAGAATATTATAATAAAAAGGAACATCAGAATCTTGTTTTTTCGGTTCAACCTCAAAAAAACTCATCAATTCATATTCTTCTGGTATTTCATTCATTTGCACGGTCTTTTTTGCATGAAGCACAACGGTTGGCGGTAAGAAATCGTTGGGGTGGACGGGCTGAGTTCGTATCCACCGTTACTGAGGCTGGGGCGAGGCAGTATGTTGATTGACCCACTGCACCCCCAATGTTTTTTACCGCGTGTTGTATGCTGGGCTTCATTCATTATCAGTTAGTTATCAATATTTTACAATCATAAATCACCTTAATCGAAGCACTGCTGTTCCCGAAAAAATTAGTTTTTAGGGTCGGCAAAAAAGCGGTGGCAGACAGACAAGCTCTTTTGCAATTTTTGGTTGCGTGTTGGCTCGTGCGAATTGCAAATGTGCTTGGCTGTGTGGGTTGATTCATATAGTAAATTTTATACTTTCTTCTTCAATCCATTTATTTTCATTTCTCAGCAAATTTATAATTTTAAGAGCACCTGCAGAAAACATACTCTCATCAATATTTGCTTTCCAAGTCTGGTTATCTTTCATTTTTTTCAATAACGGTCTTTCGGGTACTATCAATTCAATCGTAGGAAAATATTCTTTTTTTATTCTTTGGTAAATTTCTAAGCCATTACTATCCCAGTCGCACAAATAATAAATTGGCAGATTAGGTTCAGAAACAAATTGTAATTTTGCAGTGTTGTTTCCTCCTGCATACCATATTTCTATATCCTTTAATCTTGGCTTTTTTAATACGTTGTCATTTTCACACAGAATAATTGCTCTTGGTTTTTTGTTTTGTGCATGAAGAACCCAAAGGTATTGTTGGTCATGTTCATCTCTTTTTAATGAAACGACGCCTAAAACTGACAATATAGCTTTGTATAATTGAGAGTCTTCCTTAATTTTTTTTGCACTTTTAAAGTATGTTGTAGAGATTTCTTTTAAAGAAATATTTTGATTCAACAGAACTTCTTTATTACCATTTAAATCAACCAAAGATTTGATTTGTTCCAACTCAAAATTGTAACTAGCTAAATCAAATTTAATTAAGAACGCAGCAATAGATTCATATTCTTTCAACCATTTTTGCTGGAAAAAAGAATCATAGTTATCAAGTTTTGACTTACCATCAGAATTAATCAACCCAGATTTAACTAATGTTTTACCGTAATAAGATTTTAATAAATACTTGCTATCGTAAATCTCATTTTTATATAGGCTATATAGTATTTGTAATGTTTTCCAATTCATTTCGTTTCATATATTCTGATAATTCCTCTTTTGAGTTTTTTGTTTTGAAGAAACTCATCGGTGTATAATTAATATTCTTATCCGCCCCTTTTGAAAGCATATGTAAAAACCATTCATCATCTGAATATGAACCAAAAGGCTTAGGAGTCATTGTTAACAGTTGGTATCCAAATTGACGAGCAATTTCAGGGAATGTATTGAAATTAGTATCATCAATATTTGATAATTCCTCAATTATAATAAATCTCACACCAGGTCTTACTTCTTTCTGGATTACAGACATTCTACCAATACATAATAATGCTAGGGCAGTATATGCTTGACCTCCACTACCAGAGTTACTGTTATTTTCATCGTCATACATACCTACTTTTAACTCGAAATAATATTTAGGATTAAGCAAATCGGACAATTCACAATTTTTTACTTTACTAAATTTTTGTGCAATACTTATAATCAATTGTTCAGGCGATAAATCTTCATATTCTTCTATTTCAGAAAATAGATTCTTACCATAAGCCTGAGTTTTAGCACTATTACGCATTTTATCAATCCACTCAATTGAAATTTCGGTAGCCTCCTTAAAATCTACACGAAAAGTATAATGCAGGCTGATTTTATTTTTTTTGAAGAAATCATTCAAATGCACAACAAGAGATTTTAATCTTCTGTAGTTTTTTTCAACTTTAGAAAAAACATTGAAAATAATTTCTAGCTGAAGTTTTCCAAAATTAGCAAGTTCGTCATTTAACCTAGTGAGTTCTGGTGCCAGATTATCCAGTTTGAATTTACCACATAGGACTCTAACCAAAGTTTCAAAACTGTATTCATTGACTTTTAATTCTTCATTCTTTCCGTCTTTAGTTTCTTCAAAAGATTCCTGAACATTTATATAATTAGTGTGATATGATTCTTTGTTCTGTTCAAATTCTTCTTTCAACTGCTCTATTATTTCATCAGTCAGACCACCCACGGGTAATATAGATTCAAATGAAATATTTGTCTCCTCTTCTAATTCTATTTTTCTTTTATTAAAGTCTTTTTCTAAAGCATCAAGTTTTTCCTTTAATAATGGTTCCTTTCCGTTACAATCTGAAATCGTGCTGTTATTAGTTGAAATATTTTTTTTAATGGTCTCTAAAGTTGTTAAGTCTGAGTTTAGGACTGTTCTTATTTTATTATATTCTTTTTCTATCTCTATTATTTTTAATTCACCAGTCAATGACATTTCTTCTACTGGCACATCGATTAGTTTCTGGTATTGAACAATCTTCTCATTATATTCATCAATATGACCATTATATAATTTAATTTTAGTGTTCAGTTTTTCATCTTCTCGTGCAAAATCTGTTATTTCTTTTTGAAGTTTTTCGTGTGTAAGTTTAAGAGATGCATATTCATTAATTGATTCAGAGACTTTGTTAAGATTTTCAATTAATGCCGATGTTAAATCATCATCAAAGGAATAATTCTCAATTGATTCCTTTTCTTTCCATATTCTACAGTAATTATCATTATATCCAATATTCACTAAATCATCTGAAATTGACTTAATTTTCTTTCGCTCCAATTGTAATTCTGTTATCTTGCCTTTTATTTCAGCCCTATCATTCTCAAGCACTAAATTCATATTCTCAATATTTGAGAACTTTGGATTGTCAATATAATTAACAAACTCTGACAAATGACCTAGATGAAGCCAGATGCCATCCTTTGTTTCGCTGTAACTATTTAAAAGCTTTAGTGGTTCTTCTGTATATCTTTTGATTTCGTCTCCCTTTGTCCTTTTAGTAGCTATGTCTTTTAGATACATTATTATTGTCTCCTGGGCAAGAGAAAAAGGAGACTTCTGCTGTATCGCCCACTGAAATAATGAATTTGGATTGTTGCTATCATATAGGCTCAATAAATCCGAGAGGTTTTTAATTTCTTCATCAATCTCAATAAGACTTTCCTGATAAGACTTTTGTGCACCAGAAAAATCATCAGCATATAAGGATGCTTTAAAATCTTCAAATGAATTTATTTTCTTTAAAATATTGAGTTTATCTCTTTTCTCCTTAATTATGGTTTGTTCTGTAAATTTAGCCTCTATCTTCTTTAATGAATTTTCATAGCGTTCATAAACTTTCTGGACTTCATTGATTGTTCCCAATAAAAATCCAAGGTTCGCAACTTCGTTTTGTTTTGATTTAATAACCTCTTCTGAGTATTTGGGTTTTTCCTCCTTATATTTATTCCATAGATATTGACCTGATTTTTTAAGGTATAAATAGTGAGATAAAATAGTTCTTTGCTGATTAGTTTCTTTTTCTTTGTTTTTATCGAGGTTTATTTTAGTTTTTTCATGTAACTCTTTATTTAAATAGTAGTTCTTTTTTGCCTCGCCGTATTTATTGAATGAATTTGTAGCACTTTTTGAAAAATACTCATCCCTTTTATCTCTGTATGATTCNNATTCAAAATGTTCTTTTAATTCTAAAAGGCGTTTTTGTTTTTTTTCTAAATCGATAATAGCTTCAGAATCTCTTCTATACTGCTTTATATAATTTTCAAGTTGTTCTTTCTGTTCAATGAATGTTTGCTTTATTTCTTCGTCATCTTCAAAAAGAAAATTCTTTAAGCTTTTTGAGTTATTTATGTCAAGAGATTTTGCTCGTGAGAATGACTGAATAACCTTCGCATATGCTTTTAAATTGTTCTCTTTGGAAAGGTCAACAGGGCATAATTGCGATTTATATAGAATATCAAAATATTGGGTGATATTATCTTTCTGGTAATAGTCTTGAAATAGTAAGTCGTTTAACAGAAATCGTTGTTTAAGGTCATTGATAGATAAAACAGCTTTTGATTCCGCTAAAAAATCCTCGCTTTTGAGAGGGTAATTGAATGGAATCAAATTTTTTGCATGTGCCCCCGTTAATTTGCTAATAATAAAAGGGCGTATAGGCTGATGACTTTTGGGAATATATACACCTATTGTAATAAAATTTCCTTTTGACTTTTCAATATTCAGAAATGCATAAGCAAAATTTATATATTTCTTTGGCAAAGGCATTCCCCAAACTTGACGGTCTTTTTTATTCAATCCTTCTGTACCAGACTTCCACATATCACTATATGGAATAAAGATAAGCTGCATGATATCTGCAATAATAGACTTACCAGTACCATTTCTGCCAGTAAAATCAGTCCTGATATCATGAAATAGGTAATTATAGTTGTTATGTTGACGAATACCAACAGTAGAAAGCGAGTATATTTTGGGGTAATTAGACATTCAAATATTCATTTAATTTCTCGATGTTGTTTATTTCAGAAGTATAAAGTTTTGCAATCCTATCAATACTTGGCATGACTTCAAATGCAATTTCACTTCTGTCTTCCCAGTTTATCCATCCCAATTCATGAAAAATATTCAAGGTCTTTCGAACTTCATCTTTTCGCTTTTCAATATCATTTGGTGTTGGTTCATTCTTGCCATAAAATAATTTTGCCCAATACGTTTTTTGTTCACTTTCATCAAAAACACGTTCGAGTTCTTCCCATTTAAACTCCTTCTTTTCAAAGTATTTTTCTTTATACAAGTTCAATAACAAAATACCAAATATTACATGCTTCCCATCAAGTTCTTTTGTTCTTCCTTTTCCTAGTTTTCCTTTACCATCTTCAAAAAAATCAATAAAGAAATATTTGTCAGTATCATTAAATTCTTCTCTGAGAATTACGCTGTATAACCATTCATAATAATTTTTAAGCTCATCGCTATAATCATCTATAAACTCCCAAAGTTTAGTGTCACTGCCAAATCGTTGAATGTGGCGTCCACTCTTTAAGGCATAATCGGTATCTGCAAAATACTTCTGAGCTGCCTCTGAATCTAAGAAATCAAAGGTTTGATTTTCATATTCCATAATGTAATTTCTCCATAATTAAGCAAAACATCATTTGTAATATCAATTGATAGTACCTTATCTTCAGCCTGTTGAATAATATTAGAACATACATTTATCGGTATTTCGATATCATCTTCCTCCTTTTGAATAGAAGTCAATATATCGTAAAACTCAATTGATTTACCATCTCTTAATCCGTCATGAATATAATCGAGCCACTTAGAAACACATTCCTGCCTTTCAAGTATTCGAATATTTTCTCTTCTAATTAGTGCTTTCAACTCTTCATCTTCCTCATAATTGGGGACTTCCTCGTCTGTAATATCTGTAAAATCGATTAGTGGAATTGTTGTAAGTTTTATTTTATCATATGCTATACTTTTTAAAGGTATCTGCACTGGTAAAATAATTTCACCCTTATCATAACTACTATTTTCAAGCAGATAAAGCAAGTACTTTTCCAATAATACTTTGTATTTGTTTTTATGCTTTAAGGTATCATAAAGTGCGTTTAGTCGAGAACTTGCTATATAAATCCTTTCATTAATAGAGATGATTCTGTTATCAATACTATCGAAAAATCTTTCAATCTCTGAACGGCATTGAACATATCTATCAAATGCATTAATATCTTCAATAAAACTATCTTCGGCATTTTTAATTTTTTCGATAACATCCTGTTTGTGAGCCAATGTACTGGTGAGTTCATTTGTTTGTTCTCCCAGTTCTTGAAAAACATTTATGTAATCATCAATCAACTTTTTTGGCTCAATTACATCAGGTTTTAGAAGTTCTCTTAAGTTAATGATTTTCTCATCTACAAACCTAAATAGTTCTTCTATATGATGCTTGATTGTTTTTCTCGCTGGAATAAAATTATGATTAAACCAATATTCAAATAATTCAATATTTTCCAAATCGGCTTTATCAATTGGGAGTGTTTTTTTAAAAGTATGATATAACTCTAGTTTTCCTATAATTGGATTTACTTGGTCAAGAATCATTTCACAAAAGTCTTTTGTGAACACAGTCAATTCATAAGGATTTTTACCTTTTACAGGTATAAAAAAATACTTTCGTATTTTTTTTGCAACAGTTTCTTTTTGGATTTCTTTCTCTATTTGTAGAATTTCTGCGACTTCATCTATCGTATCATCAAAATCTTTTTGGGAAAAAGGCTCTTCAATTAACTGATTTTTAATCTTTAAATGTAAGGAGACAAGCAACAAGGTAGTTGTCTCATCCTGTGGTATAAGTTGCTTAAATTCTGTTGATATTATTTGAAGTAATCTCCTATCCATAAAACAAACATACAAGTAGTTTTTGACAACTACCGTCAATCAAAATTTTTTCTTTGAAATTTTCGTATTTAAGTGTTCTCGTAAAGTATCAGGAGAATTTATAGAAATTTCGTCCATCAGTCCTAATAAAAAGCGACTTATTCCAATAAAGCTTGTCACCCAACCATTAAAAATAAAATCATTCGAGTCAATTTCTGTTATAAAATTTTCTGATAATGGATATTCCTCAATTATTAAGTTATAAGCAGTTTGGGTCATGCTAAAAGAAATATTTATCCGTTCATCACCACTAAATCGAAAAACATCAATCTCTTTTTTAACATGTGAATCGATAAATTTCTGATTTTCACCAGTAAAAATAACTTCACCAATTCGTGCAATTTTAAATGTTTTACATTGCTTGTCTTCCATGTCTAATGCCCATACAGAATCATAAATCGATGTAAACTCGAAAGGTTCAACAACTCTATCTTTTTGAGTTTTACTATTTGAGGAAGAGTAATTTTTTAATAACACAGTTTCTCTAGAACTTACTGCTCTTTTTAATTTTAAGGCATTGTCTGAATGTTCTCTTGTAATTAAATTGTTTGCTATACTATCTTTGTCAAATAGGTAATATAGTTTCTCATACAAATCACTTTTAAACTTATTTTCATCGCTTATCAAGTGAATTGCTCGACTTAATAAAATCGCTTCTTCCTTTGAAAAATGAACTAATTCGCTCAAATCACGAAACTTTGATTCTTTTTTATCGATACGAAAAAAGCCATCTTGCTTGATGACTTTAAATCCAACCTCTTTGAAGGTATCAATGTATCTATAGATTGTTCTTGGGGTCGTTTGAAATTTATCTGCAATTTCATTTATCGTATAGCCGAAATTTCCTGATAGTAACATCAGGATTTCTAACATTCTTCTAAATTTTATTTGGTCACTCATAGTTATCTTTATGCACCAATACGGGTTGGCTAAAATTGCACTCTTTTGCAAATTTCGGTTTGTGTGTCAGCCTGTGCGATTTGCAAATGTGTGCAATGTGTGTTGGATTCCCAAACTGACCCGAAGGGCAGAAGCGGGCAGGCAAAAACTAATTTTTTCTTGCACCAACCTTCAATCAATGAGCCAATATTTTCAATCCGTTTTTTCAAATTTTATAATCAAGTTTCAATGTTCGATTTGGCTTTTAGCCTTGCATACAACGGTTGGCGGTACGTTGCGTGCCCTGTCGGTTCAGGGCGATTTTCATATCCACCCGATAAAGTTACTTTGAAACAGGATAATTTCCTA
>NPID01001950.1_pt2 | contig 10103 bp, 10 predicted proteins | sample 8637491 | NCBI WGS metagenome assembly NPID01 (sample SAMN07420843, study PRJNA396082) | bioreactor metagenome | isolation source: sample BA6 brine-fed electro-methanogenic bioreactor BA | place: Japan: Kochi | collected 2016-06-14 | reverse complement strand
CCCCCCGTCGTCGAGGTCGAGGAAGACGCCTATCGTTATCAGCCCGCCGACAACGGCGCCGGACCCATGTGGTGCCATGGCTCCACCTGCCTGGTCCGCATCGGCGATCAGATCTTCGCCGGCGGACTCGAAACCCTCGAAAACGCCAAGCCCCTGAACAACTGCCGCTGGATCCTCTTTGCCCGCCACGAACAAGGGTGGACGAAAACCTGCGTCGACGAATCGGGCCGCACGCGCGAGCCCTCTCCGCTCGCCGCCTTCGCCGATGGCCCCTTGTTTCTTTCCGCCAATCCGACCCTGGACCCCAACGCCTACTCCGGCCCCGCCCGACCTGAAATCCTCGCCTTCGATATCGCNNCCGATGCACCTCCTCGCACCCTCTCGCCGACTTGGCAGGGCGAACCGAAGTTCACCGAGCATTCCTATCGCAGCTTCGCCGCCGACGCCGACCATCGCGAGCTGATCCTCTTCCAGAACATCGGCTACACCCACGCCGAATGGTCCTTCCTCGACCGCAATGGCCGATGGAGCGCCCAGGGACAACTGAAGTGGCCCTGGGGCGCCGACTACGACCAGCCGCAGCCGATCCGCGTCTGCTACCCGAACGTCGCCCTGAAGGACCGCGCCGTCCACTTCTGTGGCGTCAGTGACATCGTCGAGCCCAACCTCACCTGGCGGGCCTACAAGAAGGAACTCACCGGTCGCGAGTGGGACTACGACTTCCGAAGGCTCTTCTACACCTGGACGCCCGACGTCACCCGCGAATCCTTCCGCCCCTGGGTCGAGATCGCCAGCCGCGAAGAAACCGGTGGCTGGATCACCCCAGGCGACCTCTGGATCGCCCCCGACCGCGACGTCCACATCCTCTGGACCGAACGGGCCCTCGACGAACGCCTCCGCGAGAAATTCTTCCCCGACACCCGCCAGAGCCACGCCCTGAGCTACGCCGTCGTCCGCGAAGGCCAGGTGCGACTGCGACGCACGCTGCTGATCGCCGCCGAAGGCGTCTCGAACGAACGCCCGGGCCGGGGTCGCTTCCACGTCACCCCCGATCACCGCCTGTTCGTCTTCTTCTACGTCAGCGGAACCGACGCCCAAGGCAACCGCGTCTCGGAAAACCGCCTCCTCGAAATCAGCCCCGACGGCGCCGTCGGACCCGCCGTCCGCGTCCCCCTCGAGAAGCCCTTCACCGAATTCTACACCGCCACCACCCGCGCTGGCTCGCCCCCCTCGCCCGCCCTCGAACTGCTCGGCCCCCGCCAGGGAACCGCCCACACCATCAGCTACGCGCGAATCCGTATCGACTGATCCACACCCCCCGCCAAGGAGTCCCGATGGGCCTGTTCCTCGACATCTTCACCAAGGTCTTCTTCATCCTCTCGCCCTTCTTCTCCGTCTCCATGTTCCTGCTCCTCTCGGGCGAGATGGACCGCCGCACCCGCCACCGCTGCGCCATCCGCACCAGCGCCGCCATCCTGGTCATCTGCTTCGCCGTCTACTTCTTCGGTAACGTCATCTTTCGCATCCTCGGCATCACCGTCCCCGCCTTCCAGGTCGGCGCCGGCACCCTGCTGTTCCTCACCGCCATCAACATGGTCTCCGGCAAACGCTCCGAAATCGGACCCGACAAGGAAGGCGACTTCGCCGTCGTCCCCCTCGCCATCCCCATGATCGTCGGCCCCGGAACCATCGGCACCATCCTCGTGCTCGGCATGGACATCAGCAACGCCCGCGAAAAGCTCGTCGCCGCTACCGCCATCCTCCTGGCCGTCGCCCGCGCCAGTTCCTCCAGCGTGCCGCTGCTTGCCGTCGCCTGCGCCCATGTCCCATCGCTGACGTCGAGTAAACGACCCAGCCGCTCCAGCGTGGCAGCAACATAGGCGCCGAGCACGACCTCGCCCGCCGCATCCGCCCCGCTCAAGGACGCCTCCACCGTCCCCCCGCTGCCCACCTCCGCCAGCGCCAGCGTCGCTCCGCGCGTCCGCAGCCGCTCGATCACCACCTGCTCCAGCGACGTCTCGCCCTCGGCATAGATGGACGCGCCGAAGATACCTATGATCTGCTGCCGGAGCGCATCCAGCCGCTGCTTCTCTCGCACCGTATCTTCAGGAAGCGTGAACGTAAAATCGACGCGCCCGCCCTCGAACTGCGACCCGACCGTGATATCCGGATCGAGCGTCACGTGCTCCTCGATCCGCTGATCGATCTCCGATTGCCCCAGCCCGACGAACCGCAACGTCAGCGACCGCCCGGGCAATCGCGTCCCGAACCGCCGGCTCAGATACGGAATCAACTCCCCCCGAACCATCGGCTGCAACTCCCCTGGTGGCCCCGGCAGCGCCACGACCACCCTCTTGCCCCACTCGAACACCAGCCCCGCCGCCGTCCCGCCACCGTTCACCAGATACGATCCGTCCACCGGTGTCCGCGTCTGCTGCCGCAGGTTCGCCCGCAATTGCCCCGCCGGCCTGCCGAAACGCTTCGCCATCCGCTCCAGCAGAACGGGATGCTCCTTCAACGCAACCCCCGTAAACTCCGAAATCGCCTCGCGCGTAATGTCGTTGTCCGTCGGCCCCAGCCCCCCGGTCACGATCACCAGCGGCGCCCGCCCGCTCGCGAAACCCAGCGCCTCCTTCAGGTCCTCGCGCTTGTCGTCAACGCACATCGACCCGACGCACTGCAAGCCCAAAGGCCGCAGCGTCCGCGTCAGAAAATACGTGTGCCCGTCCGCATACATGCCCGACAACAACTCGCCCCCCGTCACGATCACCACGTACCGCACCGCTTCCTCCGCCCGCGCTATGCGCCCTGCCCCCGCGCACACCGCCAGAATCGCCACCAACAACCACCGCCCCATGCCCTTGCCCGTCATTCGGTACCCCTCACAACCCGAAGGCCTCGCCCTGTGCGTACGACAGCCCTCGGACCACCGCATCCTCCTTGATGACATCGAGCAGCGTCGCAAAGTGCACTGTCGGATCGAACGACCGAGGCATCTCCGCCTTCTCGAACCCCAGCAGCGCCAGAATCCGAGGTCCCTCCCACACCCTGGGCTCGATCTCCACCGTCATCGTGAACCCATAACGGTCCAGACTATTGAGACTTGGGACCGCCAGCGACCACGGCGCCGGAGCCGGACAACCCGCCACCCGCGGCAAAAGGCGAGGCGTCACCAACTCGTCGTCCAATCCCACATCGAAGTTCCGCTCCGAAATCACCGTAGAGAACGGCCGACTCGAATACCACCGCCCCCGCAGCGCCTCGGTCAGTTCCGTCGTCACCTCCGCCGATTGCACCCCCAGCCTCGCCAGCCGCTCGTCCAGCAGCGCCGTCACCGCCTCATCGAACGACCGACTCGAATCCCGCAGCGCCGCCGCCGCAATGTGCGTGCCCAGCAGATTCGAATAGCTGTCTTNNGACGGAAACTCCGACTGCCACACCTTGAACCGATACCCGAACCACGTGAGAATCTCGTGCCAGGTCAGCCCCGTCCAGGCCAGATACTGCCCGACGTCGCACGCCACCTCCTTGGCGATCCGCTCGCGCTGCGTGACCTCCAACTCGTTCCACCCCGCTGGCGTTCTCAGAACCACCCGATACAGCGAAGGCTCCACCTGCTTGATCTCGAACGCCGTCCGCCCGTGCTCCAGATGACCGAGCACCACCGCCGCGATATACCCCGTCCAGTCGGCCCCTTTGCGCACGTGCGAGATATCGACGTGCCCCGCCCGACACGTGTAAACGATCCCGCTGTGCTCCGACGCGCTGAAACGGTAGCTGTGCCCCCCCAGATCCTCGCGACCCAAAAACCGCACCCCGCACGTCGCGCTCGGATACGACCCAGGACGAAGCCGAGGAGGAAGCCGCGCATCCAGCCCCTCGAACCGCCAGTCCGCCGCCGGTGCCACATAGCGCAGAGGGTGCTGATTCACCGCCGCACCGGCAAACCGAATCGTCTGCCGACACCCCGCCGCACCCGCCAGCAACACCGACAACCCGCCGGCCAGAAATAGACGCAATCTGCCAGACATCCAACCGCCCAATCCATCATCCAAACAGACCTGAATCACGCCCCCTATCCTAGCCCTTCCCTCCGCCCCTGGCAACACCCTCTGCCCCAGGGGCACAAGACCGTTTCCGCGCTCCTACCTCGCCCCACACTCCACAATCCCGAACATCCCATCCGTAGGGGCGAGGCATGCCTCGCCCTCCCCCCACACGACCGCGCCGGGCGCCAACCTCAAATGCCCGATCTGCATCTCATAGACGCTACCCCTGAGCCCGCGCAATCCAGGCGTCCCACATCTGATTCACGCTCTGAATATACTGCCCCGCGTCCGCCTGCATCCCCACCAGAGGCCCCTCCAGTTTCGCGACCGTCGCCTCGGAGAGCGTCCCCTCCGCAACGATCTCCCGCCCCGCCTGGCGCACCAAGCGCTCGTATGCCTCCACCGCCGGACGAAGCTCAGGGATGGACGCCGTCAGCAATCCCCCACCGCCCCGGTAGATCTCCGCCGCCAGTTCGCAGTGAAAATTCCGCGCCATCCGCCGATACAGCAGCCGCAGCACCTGGAAATGGCTCTGCTCGGGATACCCGCAGTTCGAGATCGCCACCATCTTCGCCGGTCTCTCATTCTTGCGACGGTGCCGCGTCTCCCCCGCCTCGTCGGGTTCCATGTGCGGATCGGCCACCGGGATCAGCCGGTCCATGAACATCTTCATCGGCCCCGTGACATTGTCGACATACAGCGGACTCGCGAACACCACCACATCCGAACCCAGAAACTTCGCCAGCAGGTCCGCCATGTCGTCGCTCTGCACGCACCGCCCCGGCGTCGCCGTCCAGCAACGATAGCACGCCCGGCATGCCCCGATCGTGGCATCGCACAAAAACACGTTCTCTACCTCCGCCCCCGCCTCCTGCGCCCCCGCCAGAAACGCCGACACCATCACGTGCGTGTTGCCCCGTTCCTTCCGCACACTCCCGTTGAACGCCGTAATCCGCATACCGCTACACTCCCACAATGCAATGAATGGAAATCTCCGCCCGACGCGCCCGTCACCTCACCGAAAGCCCCCCGCCTCCGCGCCACCTCCCCACAGTATCCCCCCATCCCTCCCCAACGCAACCCAAAAACCCACCCGGATGACTCCGTTCCCCCCGCGCATCCCACCGGTAGGGGCGACGCACGCCTCGCCCTCCCACTGGGCCATCCCCAAACTCTCCGCCGCATCGAAACCTCAAACAAAGCTCGGGATAGCGCCCTTGTCGGGGAAGCCCGCACGACCTACAATAGCCCGCATCGCTCGAACCGCGCCCTCAGCAAAGGAGACAACCATGCGACGCAGACGCTTCCTCACCATCGCGTGTACCATCGCAGCATCCGCTCTGCTGCTTTCACCATCCGCCCACGCGGAATTCCGCGCCGCCGTCGCCACCCGTTGCGTCACCCCCGATCCCCTCCTGCCCGTCTCCGGCGGCGTTGGACCCTCCAGCCCCGCCACGAAAAAACTGGGCGACCTCACCGTCCGCGCCCTGGTGCTCGAACAGGCCGACACCCGCCTCGCCCTTTGCAGCACGGACTTCCTCGGCTTCCCCGGCGTCCTCTGCGACAAGGTCCGCGACCGGACCTCCCATGTCCCCGCCCGGAACATTCTCATCGGCGCCACCCACACCCACAGCGCCCCCGACTGCTATGGCTTCCCCGATCGCACCGGAAAAACCTCCGCCGACCTCGCCTACCTCGACCGCGTCTGCACCGCCCTGGCCGAAGCGATCGACGCCGCAGCGACCCGCCTCCAGCCCGCCGCCGTCAAAATCGCCACCGGCCCCGCCCGTGGCAAAATCGCCTACAACTACTACGCCCCAAAACTGTACGACCCCCGCTGTCACGTCCTCCAGGTCCTCGATCGCGATCGCCAACCCATCGCCACCCTCGTCAACTACGCCTGCCACCCCGAGGTCCTCGGCAACGACCAGGGCATCCTCAGCCCCGACTTCGTCGGCCCGCTCTACGACCGCATCACCGCCAAAGGCGGAGGCACCCCCCTCTTCCTGAACTCCGCACTGGGCGGCATGGTCACCGCCGACTGCCGAGGCCCCGACGGCAACGACCTCCGTACCTGGGACGAGTGCCTCCGCATCGGCCACCTGCTCGCCGACGAAGCCCTTCGCATCGTACAGGACGCCGCCATCCAGAACGATCCGCCCCTGCTCTGCGCCGCCGCTACCCTGCGCCTGCCCGTCGACAACGACATGCTGCGCACCGTCGTGCAACTCTCCCCCCTGGGCTTCAAGCTCGATGCCGATGGCTGCGTCACGACCCAGATCAACATCGTCAACCTGGGCGACGCCCAACTGGCCACCATCCCAGGCGAGGCCCTCCCCAACATCGGCTACTACCTCAAACGCAAAATGCATGGCCGCCATAACTTCCTGCTCGGCCTCACCAACGACGCCTTCGGATACATCCTCACCAAGGAAGACTTCGACAGCTTCGACCGCTACGACTACATCACCCGCACCAGCCTCGGAGAACGAACCGCCGACCTCTTCACCACCGCCCTCCTCGACCTCGCCGCCACCCTCCCCCACCCCGCACCCGCCCCACCCCACTGATCCCCACGCTGCATAAGAACAAGATCATCGATCTCCAAATACTCCGAATACCCACTCNNTGTCATCCTGAGCGAAGCGAAGGACCTTCCCGCCGACCGTCTCCAACCCCCCGTCCGTCTCCCTCCCATCACACCGCCCCATGCCCCGCCTGCGACCCCAGCGTCCTCAGCTCCCGCACCGCCTCCTCACTCAACGGCACCACCCGATCCCCACCCTGCACAATCACCCGACACGCCAGCTCGAAAAACTCCGCATTCTGAATCGCCTCATCGAGCCCCTTCGCTGCCGTCACCTGCCCATGATTCGCCATCAGTGCCAGATCGTGCTCCCGCATCACCTCGACCGTCGCCTCCGCCAACGCCTCCGACCCCGGCGTCACATACCCCACGTGCCCGATCGGCCCGATATAAAACGGAATCTCCGGAAGCACGAAGAAGTTCACCGCCCGCGAATCCTGACACGTCAGCACCGTCGCATACGCCGACTGAAAGTGCATCACCACGTCCATCTCAGGTCGAGCCCGAAGAATCCCCGCGTGCAGGTTCACCTCCACCGTCGGCCGCCGCCCCGCCAGGCACGCCCCGTCCTCGATCCGACACACCGCCACGTCGTCCGCCGTCAGCCGCCCCAGCCAGCTCCGCGTCGCCGTCACCAGCATCCGCCCCCCGTCGATCCGCTGCGACAGGTTCCCGCTGCTGCACCGCATCAGCCCGCGAGCCCCCGCCTCCCGAGCCGCCGCCACAAACCGCCCCACCACATCCCCACAAACATCCACCATCATCAACGCTCCAGAGAGACAGCGCCGCCCTCGAAATCGACGCTCAAGAGCCTGCCCGCCAACTCGAAAAACTCCATACCTACAAGAGGATCGCCCGGAATGAACCAGGTTTCCATACTCTCTTCATCGAGAATCACCCGCCCCCCAGAAGACAGCCAACTCGACGCTCTGCCCATCCGCCAGCCGAAACTCCTCGACCGCAGCAAATTCCACCCCCATCTGTCGCAGCATCTCCTCCGGCAGTGCAACCGTTCCGCTGAAGCCCGCGTCAGCCGTGATCTCGCCGCCGTGCCCCGAAGAAAGCTCCAAGGCACCGCCCTCGGTGAGCCTGTACCGAAAATAGGGAACGTTGTTGCGGATCTCTCCCCTCAAAACGGATCTCATAGGCTACGTTCCACTCGCTTCTGCCCTCGTGAATCCCCCTGGTCGTTCCGCTTGCCGAAGTTCCTCCCGCTGACGCCCGTGTGCGTATGGGGTGAACCGAGCCTGACACAGTAGAACACCTTGCCGGGAAAGGCCTTCCTGGCCCGGCGCACGGCCAACGTCAGGTTCTTGTCCACGAAATACCGCCCGCTCTCCGGCTCGATCACCACCACATCCCCCTCATGCCCTTTCAAGGCGCGCACTTCGGCAAGTACAGCCTCCGACGGTTTCGCTACCTTCTTGTGCGTCATACCCATCGCCTCTCAATGCTCCCCGCCGTCCCGACACGAAAAAAACGCGTCATCCGAGCCTACCAGATCCACCGCTCCGAAACAAGCACAAACGCACAACCGCCGCCATCCCTAAGCTTGTCGGGTGTGCCGTGCACACCGCTCTGCTACCGACTCTCCGCACTCGGATTCTCCGTGAAATACAGGATGCGAGCGGCATGCCCGCTGCTGTTCGGATCGCGCTCGCCGCTGACGCGCAGCGCCAGCATGTGCTCGCCCGGTTCCAGATCCGCGTCGAACATCACCGTGCGCGGGTAGTGCAATTGCCTGCTGAACGGATGGAACAAATTGACCTGCTTCGAAGGACCGCCGTCGATGGCAATCTCGACCATCCCCGCATCGGGCCCCGCCAGCACGTACGCCCCGATCGCCGTGCCCTCGAACGCCAGCGTCATCGCCGCCCCAGGCATCTCCGCACACAGCAGTTTTGCATCGACGAACCGCCCGCGACAATGTCCCGCAATCCCCGACCAGTCCGGCACCTCCACGCGCATGCCGCGCGCGATCCTCGCCCGCTCGGGTCGAAGCAGTCGCCCATTCCAGTAGCTCTTCGCATCCAACGGTTCCGGCATCGGATGTGCTGCCGTCCGCGCCTCGTCGCCCAGTGGCTTCCCCCACGCCTTCGACATCAGTCGATCGATCATCGCCGCACACAGCGTGTTGCCCGCCGGCCCTGGGTGCGTCCCTCCATATTCCTCCCATGTAAACGTCTCCGCGCCGATCTGATCCGCCACCTCCTGCGCCAAATTAATCGTCGGGATCGCGTAATGCCGCGCCACCTCGTCGTGCGCCGCTGCCGAAAGCGGCGCCTCCCCCGCCTGCCACGTTTCCAGCATGTCCGGATTCACGAAGTAGACCATCACGATATCGCTCCTCGGATTGTGCCGCCGCACGTGCCGCACGATCCCCTCCATTCCCCGCACGCATTCCCGCCGCCCGTGGCGCGCATCCTGATCGTCGTTGACCGCAAACTCGACAAAGAACAGATCCACCGGCCCCGCGCTCAGCACATCGTCCGCCAGCCGAAACGCCCCCGTCGTCGAGCACGTCGACGAAACCCCCGCATCCGTAAACGTGAACGCCGTCTCGGGAAACCGCCGCTCCAGAATCTCCATCACCCTGGGCCGATACCCCTCCATTTCCGTGATCGAACCCCCCATGAACGCCACGTGCCCCCGCCCCTCCCGCTCGAACCGAATCCGCGCGTTCTCGAACGCCCCCCGCCAATGGATGTTCGCATCGCCGACGCTCGCCTCCTCCGTCCCGCCGAAAACCGCCACACCAACCGCCAGCACCACCCACACCGACAAACGTCGCCCGACCGCCATCTCAGCCCTTCCCATATGCGGAACCTGTTCTTCCATCACGTCACAGGCCCCAGCATACCACCCACCCCCCGATCGAACCACCCCCCACGCTCGTAGTGGCGTCGTAAGACGCTACCCCCCCTCATCACACGACAGCCCCTCACGCACCACCCGCCAGCGCCCAGTCAGTGGTCAATCGCAAATCGAAAATCGTAAATCATAAATCGAAAATCCCAAATCCCCTCCCCCCAATCATCAATCATGAATAATCAATAATCAATCATCAATAATCNNNNACCCGCCAGCCGCTAGAATACCCCCATGACGAAACCGAAAAAACCGAACCCTGCACGACGCCCGCGTCGTCTCCAACCAGGCGCCGATTCCCCATGACGAAAAAGCTGCTCTCTCTGATCCTCCCCCTCGCCCTCTCCGCCGCCCTCCTCAGCGTCATCCAGGCCCCCGTCGACTGGTCCTTCTTCGCCTGGGTCGCCCTGGTGCCCTTCGCCCTCGCCTGCCGACCGGATGTCCGCCCCCGCACCTTGTTCCTGCTCGCCTGGCTCCTCGGCACGATCTATTGGCTTGCCAACATCTACTGGATCGCCCCCATCACCATCGCCGGATGGCTCGCCATGGGCATCTACCTCGCCCTCCTCTGGCCCCTCCTGGCCCTCGCCCTCCGCCTC
>NPID01007921.1_pt1 | contig 10134 bp, 3 predicted proteins | sample 8637491 | NCBI WGS metagenome assembly NPID01 (sample SAMN07420843, study PRJNA396082) | bioreactor metagenome | isolation source: sample BA6 brine-fed electro-methanogenic bioreactor BA | place: Japan: Kochi | collected 2016-06-14 | reverse complement strand
GGTTGATAAACTATTGAAAGAGAGAAACTAGCAAAACACCACATATATAAACGCTATGCAAGCAATTTGCATGGCGATTTTTTTGCTTTTACAAAAGCATAATAACTTGTGGATTTAAATGCAAAACCTCTTTTAACTAAAATATTTGTGAACGACAATTCAGAGGCATAGCATTAAAAGACAAAAAAAAATGGTTTTTTTATCATGTCATTTTATACATTCACCAAAATTCGCTAACCATTTGTAAACAAGTTGTTCAAAAAAGCGTAATGCCATTGGCCTTTTGCCCGAAATTGAAAAAATGTGCCTATCTTTCGGGGTTAATAGCCCGTTTTCGGGCATTAAAAGCAAGTTGCTGCCAAGCACCCCGCAACACCTTGTATTTTTGAGTTTTATTGTAGTTGGAGTAAATGTTGAAAAATGGTAAAGTACTTTTATTAGGTTTGCTAATCTTTACTCTGAAGAATATTAAAATTATGATGCCATCTCTACCTCAGAAATTTCTTAAATCCATCTGTTTTGGAGCAATAGTTTTGCTTACCGCTTCAAATTCGTTTGCACAATCGTATAATATCGACGATTACGATGGGCAAACCATAAGTGTTCCTACAGCATCAACTGTATATTTTTACGATAGTGGTGGGCCTGGATCTGGGGGCGCTACAAGATATCTACAATTTGAAGATTATACAATTACATTTTCATCCGAAAATGGTCAGCCTTTGTTATTTACTTTTACACAGTTTACCACAAGAAACAATCAAGATTATCTTTACGTTTACGATGGACCTTCAACTAGTTCCGATCTTATTGGAGCATATACTGGTACAAACAGCCCTGGCACAATCATTCCTTCTGGTCAAGACATAACATTTCGGTTTGTTTCTCAAAACAACAGAAGAGATGGCTGGGCAGCCACAATCACCAGTATGGATTTATCTGAACCTGATGTTGAAACCTGTAGCGAAACTTTTACCGACAAGCAGGGAGCGGGCAATTACACCCGAAACCAGTACTACAAGGTAACATATCGTTCAAATGAAATTGGCAAAAACCTACTCTTTAACTTTACCGATTTTAACCTTGGTACAAACGATAGGCTAATTGCTCTCGATGGCGATTCCATTACCGCTCCTGTAATTGGCACATTCACTGGCAACGGTAGTCCTGGTACCGTTATCTCAACAAACGATGCCCTTACTTTTGTTTTTATTGCAAACGATGATGCAAGTGTTGGGCGAGGTTGGAATGCCAACGTATCATGCTTCAGCATAAAAACTTTTTACTCGTACAACGACGTATACACTTGGGATGATTATCGTGCATGGACGCTTGATCCAAGCGGATCAATTCCCAATAACCCTGCTAACGAGTACCCAACTGCTCTCGACAAAGCAGTTATACTTAACGGAAAAACAATTGTTGTTGACAATAACGGTAATTCAGTAACTCAGCTCGATATTCGGGAGGGAGGCGTACTGAATGTACAAGGCACCAATGGCCATAATTTTGGGACAATAATTGGCAAAGGGCGTATGCGATCCTCAACTGGTGAACTCCCTGCTGGGGTTTATACGCTATTTACACAAGCCAGTGGAGGAACTATTGAACTATTTGGTGTCATTACAGGAGCTCCAACTTTAAGCGAAACCACTTTTAATAATTTGGAAATTAACGCCAATTCCAACCAAACTGTAGTAATTGGAAACACTACTCAAATAAATGGTAATCTATTAGTTAGCGGTGGTACGCTTAATATTAACAGCGCAGCAGGCACAAGCATAACCGTAGAGGGAAACATAAATGTAAACTCTGGTGCTACATTTGGACTTGGGAATGCAAACAACAACAACCGAGCTCTTTTTGTTAAGGGCGATTTTGAGAACGAGGGAACAGTAACGTTTACCAACAGAACCACCGCTGGGTATACAGCCAATCCTGGTCGAAGTGTTGATCTAGTATTCAACAACCCAACCCAAAACCAAGCATTTACCTGTAACGGCCCCACAACGCTTAATAGGTTAATTGTTGACAAGGGAACCGACGATACCTATATGCTGGATGTAAATGCCAGCGCAACGGCAAATTTTAGGCTGTTTGGTAGGAATGATTCAGATTATAATTTTCCAGCCGAACCACCTGATTTGCTTAATCAAAAAGCGCTAGAGATTTATGCTGGAACGCTTAGATTAGGCTCAAATATTAGCATTCCACGACTGTTAACAACCCCAAATACTAACTCTCAGTTCGCATTCGTAATCGATCAGGATGCTGCTCTAATTCTTGATGGTTCAACCGTAAATGTTTCTACTCAAACCGACAATTCCACAATAATTGTTTACGGAAAACTAAAGGTTATGGGCAACTCAACCTTTACTTCGTTGGGTCGTCAGGGTATTATCTTACGTGAATATGGTGTTGTTGAAGTGGAGGGTAATCCAGCCATAAACACAACGGCATTCCGTACATCGAGCAGAACGGTTGATGGTGCCCATAGAGGTACGCTAACAATGTCGGGAGGTACGCTTACGATTACAGGGAACAACCTAGCAACATCACACCCTGCCTTTGCTCTTCCTTTTCCTGATAATACACTGCAATTAAGTGGAGGTATAATTAACGTTGAACATCCTTCATTTTTTGGGGCAACAAACACCAATGAGAGTTGGCTTGTTTCTTCAAACGCTGAAAACATATCGATAACCGGTGGAACAGTTAATATATATGCCAACGGAACCAATGCAAGAATAAATAGCACAGCACCGTTTTACAACTTAAACCTAATTAGTAATTCGGGTAATACCATTAGTATTGAACCAGTAACAGAGGAGCAACAGGACGAAACAGTTACCGTCCCCGCCGCTCCCCGTCGCCCTTTGGTAGTACTAAACAACCTTACGGTTAATAGCAATACAACCTTTAACCCTCAGAGTATGGATGTAACCGTTGGTCGTAACTATACGCTTAACGGGGCCTACACACCGGGTAGCAACACTACATTCTTTAATGCTTTTGGTATACAAACCTTTGATAATGCTGGTACAATTAACGATGGTGGTTTATATAACCTTACGCTCAACAACAGCTCAAACCTAATACTTACCAACAGCCTAAACGTTAGGAGTAACCTAACCATAAACCCACAAACTACGCTACGCGATGGTGGAAACACCATAAATGTTGCTGGCAATATTATCAACAGCGGTACTCACCAAAGCGCTACTGGTGGTAGCCTAATTCTTAATGGCGATGGTGCGCAAACCATTGATGGTAATGGTCTTGGCGAGTTTGGTAACCTATCGCTCAACAAAGCAACGGGTTCAACAACCACCAATGCCGATTTTAAAATAAACGGTAATCTACGCCTTGGGAATACAGCAGCGGTTCTCAGCATTGGCAGCAATAAGCTGGAACTATCGGAGGGCTCATACATCTACAATGCCCTAACCGGAACAGCATCGGCACGTACCGATTTCGACAATACCCGTATGGTCGAAACCAACGGGGCGCAATCGGACCTAGGTATTGTTAAGCAGTGGGATGCCGTTGGAAGTTTTACCTATCCAACCGGAACAAACGGAAAATACACTCCTTCGGTTATTCAAATTGATGCAGCCCCAACTGTATGGGGTAGTTTCTCTGTAAACCCTGTTAATAATATTCACCCATTGGCCACAAGCACCAACATGCTCAACTACTACTGGAACGTAAGGCGAGATGAGATGTTGGGTATCCCATCGGGTANNAAGGCTATACTTCTATTTTGATGAAGCTGATGTAGTAGGTAATGAGGATTTATATATACCGGCCTACTATTTCCCTGTTAGCTGGACATTTTTTAACAACCCGAATTTAATAACCAACCTCACAAATGAGATTAGATTTGAGGATATACCCGATCCGCGTGGCCACTTTACCGCTGGTGAACCCGATGCTTTTGGCGAGGTAACCACATATTACAGCAATGTAGCCAATGGCAGCTGGGATGAGCTTAGCTCGTGGAGCTATAATGCTGCTGGAACCGAGCCCGTAACCGAACTACCTGGCGAAAACAGTCCCGTTATTATTCAGGGTGGTCATACCATTAATATACTTACCGACAACAAACTAGTGGGTAGCCTTACCATTGAGGAGGATGCCGTGCTCGATATTGGCATTACCACGGGCCATTTCTTTGGATTGGTGCACGAGAGTACCGTAAGCGGTACGGGTACGCTCCGTATTTCGTCCGATCAGCCAACCGCCGAGTTCCCAGGTGGAGACTTTGGCGATTTTCTTGGAGATGAGGGCGGTACGGTTGAGTACTACACCATTGGCACCCAGGATTACATTATGCCCAGCGGCGATGTTACCACCATTACTCTTCTTAACGAGGGGTTTGAGGGTGGATTCCCACCTGCGGGGTGGATCACTCGTGAGGGACCAAATGATGCCCCAGGCTGGATTGATCCAAATACAAATTGGGAACGCTCCACTGTTCAAGCAAACTCTGGAAATGCTTCAACACGCCACACTCAACTTTCATATAATTTTTTCGGTACTCGATGGAGTGAACAGGACGATATATTGGTTACCCCACCCCAAAACTTTTCCGATGCTGCAACATACCAGCTATCCTTTTGGCGTTACAACAATAACCCTGCTAACTATAGATACCAAGGGGTTTGGGTATCAACCACCAATAACCAGTATGCTTCATTTGTTCCTGTTCAGGAGTTGGGTCAGGGTACAGCTAGCTGGACACAATATTCAGTTGACCTAACTGATTTTGCAGGAGAGGAAACTGTTTATGTTGCCTTTGCATACCAGTCGTGGGGCAACCAAAACTCCGATGATGTATATATCGACGATGTTACCATAACCAAAAGTTTTGGTACTTCGCGTTACCATAATCTAATAATAAACCCCGATGCTATTAGGACAATTACCCTGCCGGGTATTAATGTTACTACCACAGGTAACGTAACCGTAAAAGGAAGTGGAACTGCAGCCACATCCAATTCGTTATCGGCAATGCTTTCTGTAGGTGATAGCCTAAATGTAATAGAAAATAGTACCCTTAGAATTGACAATACAACTACATTTTCGCTTGAGCAAAACGGTGCAGCCACCATTGGCGAAAATGCTACGGTTNNCCGGTTACTGTGAATACAGCAGGTGCAAACGCACGGGAGCACTCGCTTACATTCTATGGAAATGTAGAAAATAATGGTACACTAAACCTTAACCCGGGCAGTAGCAAATACGCTAACCTTTATTTTAAGGGAACTACAAACCAAGAGTTTTCTGGTACTGGTTCAACCAATTTAAATATGGTTTATGTAGATAAGGGATCATCTCAAGCCCCACTGGTTAACGTTACTGCCGATGAGTTTGCTATGAACACGGGGTTAGGGCAAGCCCTATTTATACAAAATGGCACCATCCGCTTTAGCGGAACAAGCTTAAACCTTACGCTAACAACAAATAGCCCCTTTAGCATTCCAACTACTGGCTGTTTATCGGTTAATGGCTCAACGGTTACCCTTGGCAGCGCAGCCGATAATAGTGCCGACCTACAGCTTGTGGGTAAGCTCGAGGTTATGGGTGGTACCATGAACATTGGTGCATCAGGCAACAACACCCACAACGATATTGAGTACGCCACAGCGGGCTCTCCCGAGGTAGCCGTTAGCGGCGGTACGCTTAATGTAAACGGGCAAATACGCCGTTCAACCACTATACAAACGGGTAACCTAACCTACCGCCAAAGCGGTGGCGATGTGTTTATTTATGGTAAGAACCGCGATGCCAACCAAATTAAACGCGCATTACTCGAGGTACTTAACGATGGTAGTTTTATATCAACCGGTGGCAATTTGCACTTTGTGCAAGGAGTTGGCTCAGGTGAAAGCAGCAACACTTTTGGCGAGCTATACCTCGACCCTGCCTCCTCAACCGTAACAGGTGGTACAATCCATACTGGTACAAGCCAAACCAACGAAGCCACCAACTGGTTTAACCTCTATTTAGGCAGTCCCATTTACAACCTAACGGTTGATGGTGAAACAACAGCCAAAAACGCTCGCCTACGCACCTTTGAAGCAATACTTAATGGTAGCTTGTATATTAATGGGCCTGAGGCATCTGCGTTTAACCCCGGAGCAATTAATGTAAATATTGGGGGGGATTTTATAAATAGCAGCTCTAGTACAAATCCTTATGTGGCAGGATCAGGACAAATTCTTCAATTTAATGGTAACATAGAATTACAACAATTCCATAATAATATGAATGTGCTTATTCGTATTCAAAATCTAATAATCAATAATTCAAACCCTTTAGGTATTGTTTCTTTATCTGGTAACCAGCAGTTTATAACACAGGGAGATATACAAGTGTTAAGTGGAGAGTTAACTATTGATAATCAATTTATAACTCTTTTTGGAGATGTTTATAACCACAGCATAATAAGTAGTATCGGTTCAGGATTTATTTACTTTTATAAAACTACTAATCAATACATATACGGTTCCAATGGTGCTCAATTTGGTAGAATACGAATTAGGGGAGGCAAAGCAGTAATCTCCGAAATATCATTTACCCTTAACGGTCAGCTTTACTTCTACCCAACCACTAGCTACCTAAATATGGGAAACAATATGCTTACCATAAGCCCAACTGGCTCGGTAGCTAATTACGGCGATGGCCGTTATATCCTTACCAACGGAGCCCTGGCCGATAAAGGGGTAACCAAGGAGTTTACCTCGGCTGGTGGATCGTTTACCTACCCCATTGGTTCGGGTGGCAAATACACACCCGTTACAATGAACGTAACCAACACCGGAGGTGTTGAGGGTAGTATTACCGTAAAACCAATTGACGACCATCACCCATCGTGCACCAACGCCGCAGAAGACGAATTGCAATACTTTTGGAATGTTAGCTCAACGGGTTTTAGCAATCCAACGGTAAGCCACAGCTACACCTACGACGAAAGCGATATTACGCTTACTGAAAACAACTACGTAAACGCTCGCTATTACGACTTTACATGGACCAGCCAAACGGAACCAATGGATTACGGCAACAACCAGATACTATTTACCGATGCCAATTTTATTGATGGAGAATACACCGCTGGTTATGTCGATAATTTTGGAACTGTACATAAATACTATAGTGCAGGTAATGGACTCTGGAATGTTGTGGGGAGCTGGGTGCTCGACTCACCAACTGGTCCTCCAGCAACAGTTGCCCCTAAAGGTAACCCTGTATTCATCCTTAGTCCGCATACCATTACCACCAACCAAAACGGTGCTTATGCCGGTTCGGTTGATATTGAAACAGGGGCAAGACTAGATGTGGGCTCTACATCGGAACATAATATTGGTCATGTTAGCGGAGGCGGAACCATAGCGCTTACATCACAAGGAGGAAGCTCATTCCTATTCCCTGGTGGCGACTTTACCGACTTTATGGCAACTACAGGAAGTACTGTTGAGTACACAGGTGCAGGAACCCTTCCTGCAACCATTACCACTTACCAAAACGTAACATTCTTAGGCAATAATACGCGAACCATTCCGGCTATTGATATGCTTGTTCGTGGCAACCTGCGCATTGAGAACGGAACGCTAAGCAATACCTCGTTTAATCGTACCATTCGCGTTGAAGGCAATTGGGTTGACCTAGTTGCAGGTGGCTTTAACCCAGGCACGGGAACGGTTATCTTCCAAGGAATTAACGAGCAAACCCTAACGGCTTCGGGTGGTGCAGCTGAAACATTCTACAATCTACAAATTAACAAAACAGCAGGAAACCTCACGCTTAACAATGCTGCTACTGTTAATCGTGTGCTAACCCTTTCGTCTGGTATTGTAAATACCACGGCCACCAACCTGCTTACAGTTAATTATGGTGTAAGCGGAGCGGTTGTGGGTGGTAGTAGTACAGCACACGTTAATGGACCATTACGCCGATTGGTTAACAATAGCTCAAGTGCCAATTTCCCTGTGGGTAAGGATGGTCGTTTTGGTAATCTGCATATTTTTGGCACCACAACCAGTGGAAGCCAGTACTGGACAGGCGAATATTTTAATACCATACCAACCGACAATACAAACCTTGCAGCACCGTTACAGCTGATAAGCAATAACGAGTACTGGACTCTTCAAGGCGTAAACGGAGCATCGGCTAACGTTAGGCTACGCTGGGACGATCAAAGTGCTATTGTTCCTGCTGGAGCACTCGACAGGCAAAAGCTTAGAGTAGCGCAGTATCTTCCGCCATGGACAAAGGTTGGCGAAACCGTAAATGATGTTAGCCAAACTCAGGGAACAGTTGAAACATCTACTCCTGTTGCATTTGATGGAAGTGCCGAGGAGTTTACCCTAGCCATTGAGCAAACCGCATCGGCAGAGATTACTAGTGGAGATGTTTCGGCTTGTAACGACGGATCAACCTTTGCTGTAACCTATTCAGTTGCGGGCGATGCACCACTAAGGGTTGTAATAAATGTGGAGCACACAACCGGAACAACCAGTACATATTTTCAGAACGATTTGGCGGAAGGAGAACATACCATAGAATTTACCTATGCTGAACTTTTCGCAATTGCTGGCGATGGTGCATATACTGTTACCATTGAAGAGGTATACGATGTTAACGATTTAGCGGGCATTGTACTGGGTACGGGTGTAACCCTTACCGCTTTACCAACACCTAACCCAATAATTAGCGGTCCAACATCGGTAATGACCGAGTCAGTAACAACCTATTCGGTTGCAGCAGTTGCTGGTAATACCTACTCATGGTCAGTTGATGCTCTTGGCGCAATAATTACAGCAGATGATCAAAATACAATTAACATTGAATGGGGAACCTCTACCGGAACAGCAACAATAACCCTATCACAAACATCTCCCGCTAGCTGTACAACCATTGTTACCTACGAGGTTGATGTTCGCGACTGGCCGGTAATAATTGGCGATTTTAGTGTTTGTGCAAACTCTACCGAGGTATACGAAAGCAAAGAAGTTGCTGGACATGACTATCAATGGGTTGTACAGGGCGGAACAATACAGGAATCGCCTCCATACGGTTACCAAATTACGGTAGTTTGGTCGTCGCAAACAGCTGGCCGCGTTACGCTAACGCAAGGCCCATCGGGCGATCAGGTTACCATTTTCGAGGATGTATCCATAAACCCAAGTCCAACGGCTATTCTTACTGTTGATGGTAGTGTCGATTTATGCGATGGCGATCCTGTTACTCTTTTGTTTAGCCATAGCGGTGGTGGGGTTTCGCCAAGCTACGAATTGTTGCTCGATGGTGTTATTTACCAGCCATACGCAGATGAGCCTTTGCCTAAACCAAACCCTTACACTACCGAACCGCTTGTATGGGAAGGTGCTAGCGCTGATAAAGAATACACTTTCAGCATAAGAGTAACTAATAATACCACAGGTTGCTCAAGTATTTGGGTTGATGAAGTTATAAACGTTTGGAAAACTCCCGAAACAGGACCTCAATACCATATTCCCAATACCCACGGAAACTAACATGTGAAAATCGAAACAAAAAGCCTGAGCTAAATGCTCGGGCTTTTTGTTTGAAAATGGGTTATTGTTAATAAAGATTGCTTCTTCTCGTCAAAAAAGATGAGGAGACTCGCGAGGACGGAGAGTGACGGGTGGCTGGTGACTAGTTGCAGGTTACGAGTTTAAGGTTTAAAGTTGAGAGTATGGGGTGCAAGTTGTTTAAACCAATCGTTATTGCCTATAATGAGACGGAATGCCACGACCGAAGGAGTGGATACTTTTACTTTCTTTTGCTGCCAACAAAAGAAAGTAACAAAGAAAATTCACCGCTCACAGCCCATTCACTTGAACTCTACGGCTGAGCGAATTTGGCTTGCGGAGAGCAATCGCTTCGTTATGGGCTTGCTGATAGGTAGTTGCCCATCAATGGAAACAGCAATCTACTGTCCGTGCTTCTTCCACCGCAGCTCTCCTTTTGGGCTTTCCCGGCAATTCGCTCATCTCTTGAGTTCTACGTGAACGCGCTGAAGGCGGGATGATTTAGCCAATCGTCATTGCGATGAAGCGTCCTATGCTGACGAAGCAATCTTTTTTTGATGAGATCGCTTCGCTT
>NPID01002567.1_pt1 | contig 10148 bp, 9 predicted proteins | sample 8637491 | NCBI WGS metagenome assembly NPID01 (sample SAMN07420843, study PRJNA396082) | bioreactor metagenome | isolation source: sample BA6 brine-fed electro-methanogenic bioreactor BA | place: Japan: Kochi | collected 2016-06-14 | reverse complement strand
GCCGAACTGGATATTGGAGCCGCCGGTATCGACACCGATCTCGCGGATGATCTTGATCGCGGCATCGCGCAGGATCTGGTATTCCTTGTCGGTCAGGGTCTGGGCCGGAGCCACGGTGATCGAATCGCCGGTGTGCACGCCCATGGCGTCGAAGTTCTCGATGGAACAGATGATCACCACGTTGTCGGCCATGTCGCGCATGACTTCCAGCTCGAATTCCTTCCAGCCGATAACCGACTCCTCGACGAGGATTTCATCGGTCGGCGAGGCATCGATGCCGGCCGCAGCAATCGCTTCGTACTCTTCGCGGTTGTAGGCGATGCCGCCGCCGGAACCGCCGAGGGTAAAGGAGGGGCGGATGATCGCCGGGTAACCGACGTGCTCGATGATCTCCATCGCCTCCGTCAGGCTGTGAGCCAGGCCGGAGCGAGGCACAGGAACCCCGATGCGCTCCATGGCCTGCTTGAACAGGGTGCGGTCCTCGGCCTTTTCGATGGCCGGAAGCTTGGCGCCGATCAGCTCAACCCCGAACTTTTCGAGGGTGCCGTTCTTGGCCACCGCAACGGCGGTGTTCAGCGCGGTCTGGCCGCCGAGGGTCGGCAGCACGGCATCGGGACGCTCCTTCTCGATGATGCGGGCCAGCACCTCGGGCGTGACCGGTTCCACGTAAGTGCGGTCGGCGAAGTCAGGGTCGGTCATGATGGTGGCGGGATTGGAGTTGAGCAGAATGACTTCGTACCCTTCCTCCTTCAGGGCCTTGCAGGCCTGGGTGCCGGAATAGTCGAATTCGCAGGCCTGGCCGATAACGATCGGGCCGGCGCCGATCAGCAGGATCTTTTTTATATCTGTACGCTTGGGCATGATAAATCCTTAAAAAGACGTGATGCGTAATACGTAAATGGTGATCGGTTGATTGAAAAGTGGCGAATCGCTGGTTTAATGCCCATTCCGAATATCGGATTACGAATTACGGCCTTGTTCCTCTTCCATCATCGCGGTAAAGCGTTCAAACAGGTAGCGGGCGTCGTGGGGACCCGGCGAGGCCTCGGGATGATACTGGACCGAGAAGGCCGGCAGGGTTTTGTGGGTCAGCCCTTCCACGGTGTTGTCGTTGAGATTGATATGGGTCAGTACCGCTTCGTTGCTGATCGAGCCGGCATCGACCGCAAAACCGTGATTCTGGGCGGTGATCTCCACTTCGTGGCTGTCGCCGCGGCGCACCGGCTGATTGCCGCCGCGATGACCGAACTTAAGCTTGTAGGTTTTGCCGCCCAGGGCAATGGAGAGCAGCTGGTGGCCGAGACAGATCCCGAAAATCGGCTTTTTGCCGAGAATTTTGCGGATGTTTTCCTGGGCATAGGCGATCGGTTCCGGATCCCCGGGCCCGTTGCTGAGAAAAACCCCGTCAGGGTTCATGGCCAGAACCTCTTCGGCCGGGGTGTCAGCAGGCACCACGCGGACATCGCAGCCTGAATCGACCAGGTTGCGAAGAATGTTGCGCTTGATGCCGAAATCGTAGGCCACCACCTTGAAACGGGCCCCCTGTCCTCCTGCTGCCCGATAGCCACTCTCGAGATCCCAGGGGCCTTCGGTCCATTCGTAGGCCTCTTTGCAGGTAACCTCCTGAACCAGGTCGCGACCGACGATGGAGGGTGCCTGGCGAGCTTTTGCCACCAGGCTGGCGGGATCGAGATCGGCTGACGAGATGATGCCGGTCTGGGCCCCTTTGTCGCGGATATGCCTAACCAGGGCCCGGGTGTCGATGCCCTGAATGCCGACGATGGCATTTTCCTTCAGGTAGGCATCCAGGCTCATTTTCGAGCGCCAGTTGCTGGGATAGTCGCTGGCTTCCTTGACGACAAAGCCGGCCAGGTGGGGCCGCGCGGATTCCACGTCTTCCAGGTTGATCCCATAGTTGCCGATCAGGGGATAGGTCATGGTGACGATTTCACCGGCATAGGACGGGTCGGTGAGAATCTCCTGGTATCCGGTCATGCTGGTGTTGAATACCACCTCGCCGGTCACCTCTCCCGGTGCACCGAAGGCTTTGCCATAGAAGACCCTGCCGTCGGCAAGGGCCAGAATTGCTTTCATGCTCCAAATTCTCCTTATAAACCGTTGGTTTCACCAGCAAAGCTCAAAGGGGCCTAAGAGAAAACCCAATGTTTTGAAGGTCTCTGCGGTGCAAAAGCCATTATCTTTGAAAAGCCAGTTTCCCGCCAACAATGGTGTGGGTCGCAGCGCCTTTCAGTTTCCATCCGTCGAAAGGCGTATTCTTGCTCTTGGAAGCCAACTTGTCGGGCTCGACGGTCCATTTCAGCTCGGGGTCGATAACCGTGATGTCGGCGGGCATACCGACTTCCAGAGTGCCTCGGGAAATGCCGAGGGCCCGGGCCGGGCCGATGGTGAGCCGCGCCAACGCATCGTGCAGCGAGAGCACGCCGTCTTCGACCAGGCGCAAAGTCAGCGCCAGGGCTGTGTCAAGACCGACCACCCCATTCATGGCGATATTGAATTCGACGTTCTTTTCGTCGTAGTGATGCGGCGCGTGATCGGTTGCGATGGCGTCGATGGTGCCATCGGCGAGGCCGGCGCGAATCGCGGCCACGTCCTCGGCGCTGCGTAGCGGCGGATTCATCTTGGCGTTGGTATCGTAGCCCCTGACGGCTTCATCGGTCAGGGTGAAATGATGGGGAGTCGCCTCGCAGGTCACCGGAACGCCCCTCTTTTTGGCGGCGCGAACGATCTCCACCGCGCCCCTGGTGGAGACGTGGGCTACATGCAGCCTGGCACCGGTAAACTCGCAGAGCATCACATCCCGTGCCACCGCGGCGTCTTCGGCAACCCAGGGAATTCCTTTCAGCCCCAGCTCTGTAGCAACGAAGCCCTCGTTCATGACGCCTTCGCCGACCAGGGACAGCTCTTCGGCGTGGGAGATGATGGTGAGGCCGAAGGGCTTGGCGTATTCCATGGCCCGGCGCATGATCTCACCGCTGGCTACCGGTCGTCCATCATCGGAAAGGGCCAGACAACCTGCTTCCTTGAGCTCTCCCATCTCGGTCAGGGTCTCGCCCTTGAGCCCCTTGGTGATGCTTCCCACCGGATAGACATTGGCAAAGCCTTCTTCCTGGGCTTTGCGCCGGATGTACTGAGAGACCGCCTTGTTGTCATTGACCGGATTGGTGTTGGGCATGCAGGCGACCGAGGTGAATCCGCCAGCGACAGCGGCGCGAGTTCCGGAAACGATATCTTCCTTGTATTCGTAGCCGGGATCGCGCAGATGCACGTGTATGTCGATCAGCCCGGGAACCACCAGTTTGCCTCTGGCATCGATGGTTTCGGCGCCGTCGGCGGCCAAGCTCTTTTCAATATTGCGGATTTTCCCGTCTTCGATGAGCAGATCCAGGGTTTCGTCAACGTCGTGCGCCGGATCGAGAACCCGCCCGCCTTTGATCAAGATTTTCATTGGTCACCCCACCTCTAAGTGAAATTCTGATTTTTAATCAATGTTGGTTGCGTTTAAACCTCGGGCGCTTCACCTCCGGCCGCCAGATACAGCAGGGCCATGCGTACGGCCACTCCGTTTTCGACCTGGTCGAGGATGACGTTCTGGGCCCCGTCGGCGACAAAAGACGATATTTCCACTCCCCGGTTCATCGGGCCGGGATGCAGGACGATGGCATCTTCCTTGGCCAGCTTCAGGTTCTGCGGATTCAAACCGTAAAAACGACTGTATTCACGCAGGGTCGGCAGCAGGGTCTTGCCCTGCCGCTCAAGCTGAATCCGCAGCATCATCACCACGTCGGCGCCGGTAATCGCCTCGTTGATGTCCGTGTAGACCTCGGCTCCCAGCTTCTCGATGCCAGGCGGAATCATGGTTCCCGGTCCGGCAAGGCGAACCGTGGCGCCCATTTTGGGCAGAGCGTAAAGGTTGGAGCGTGCCACCCGGCTGTGGGTGATATCGCCGATGATGGCGACTTTCAATCCTTCCAGCGTCCCTTTTTGCTGACGGATGGTCAACATGTCGAGCAGCGCCTGGCTGGGGTGTTCGTGGGCGCCGTCGCCGGCGTTGATGATCGAGCAGTCGAGGCGTTTCGCCAGGTAATGAGGGGCGCCGGAGGCCGAATGTCGCATGACGATGATATCGGGATGCATGGCCTCGATATTCCTGGCCGTATCCTCCAGGGTCTCGCCCTTGACCACCGACGAGGCCGAGGCGCTGATGTTGATGGTGTCGGCGGAAAGACGCTTGCCGGCTATTTCAAAGGATGTTCGGGTACGGGTGCTCGCTTCGTAGAACAGGTTGATGATGGTTTTTCCCCGCAGGGTGGGGACTTTTTTGATCTCTCGGGTATTAATCTCCTTGAAGCTTTCCGCGGTATCGAGAATCAGCTGGATATCTTCCCTGGAGAGCTGCTCGGTGCCGAGAATATGCTTGTGTGGAAATGACATGTCGAACCTCCCTGTTAAATAAAAAACCGAGGAGTGGGAAAAGGCCGGGACCTGGAAGTCAGAGCCTTTTAGCCCAGGCTCATCACGGTTTGACGAGACTCACCTCAACCGGCATATCGTCCTGGTCGAACATCACTTGAATCTTCTCCTCGCGGGAGGTCGGGACATTGCGGCCGACATAATCCGGGCGGATCGGCAATTCCCGGTGGCCGCGATCGATCAGGACGGCCAGCTGGATGTTTCGGGGGCGGCCGATATCGATCAAGGCATCCATCGCCGCGCGAATCGTGCGGCCGGTGTAGAGCACATCGTCGACCAGAATGACCCGACGATTATCGAGGGGGAACGGAATTTCGGTCTTGCCCATCGGCAGGCTGCCGCGCGAGCCGAGATCGTCCCGGTACATCGTGACGTCAACCGCCCCAAGCGGAACCTCTTCTCCCTCGATTTCGGCAATCCTGCTGCGAAGGTGTCTTGCCAGATGGTCCCCCCCGGAACGAATCCCCACCAGAACCAGCTCTGTCGTTCCCTTGTTTTTTTCCAGAATCTCGTGGGTGATGCGGGTCAGCGCACGGTTAATGCCGGCCCCATCCAAGATGATCGTTTCAGCTTTTGCCATAACCGAACCCTCTCTAGCGAGCTGTTGCAGATACAAAAAAATACCTTCCCGCCTCAGGCGAAAAGGTATGCGTAGGTACTGCGACTGTTGTATGTCGTCAAATCGTCCACCTTTGCTAACCTCTCTGGATTAACTTAAAAGGCACGGGTTATGAAAATTTCACGAACTATATCAGGTGGATGAATGGCAAGTCAATACAAAATGTAGAGGCCCGCTCAGGAGTTGAAAGAATATCTCAGCCGTGGCGTTCAGTTGATCGGTCGGCCAATCCGGCTCCAGCGGGGGAGGCTTTTATCCCTGTCCCAGGACCAGTACTTGATAAAGGCCAGTCCCTTGATCTCCGACTCATCAACGAATTTCCAGAACCGGCTGTCGTAGGAGCGGTCCCGGTTGTCGCCCATGACGAAATACTTGCCTTCCGGGACCTTGACCGGGGCCATGAAATCACGGGGCCCTAGATTGGGGGGAATGCTGTCATTCTCCTTGTGGACCTCCTGAGGGATCACGTAGGGCTCGCCATTGACGTAGACGCGCTTGTCGCGGACTTCAACGACGTCGCCCGGAGTGCCGATCACCCGCTTGATGAAGTCACGCCGCTGGAAATAAGATTTGCCACGGTCCTCGGGAAACTCGAAGACGATAACATCTCCCCTTTCGGGATGGCGGATACTGAGAATTCGCTGGTCAGTAAATGGAATCTCCGTACCGTAAATGAACTTATTGACCAGCAGATGATCGCCGATCAGCAGGGTGTCTTCCATGGAACCGGAGGGGATCTTGAACGCCTGCACGACAAAGGTGCGGATGATCAGCGCCAGGATGGCGGCGACGATCAGCGCTTCAGACCATTCGCGAATGCGGGACTTCTTTTCGACGGCCGCGCTTTCCTGGCCCTTTTTTCCAACCTCTTCAGTCATATTTGCCATTATTTCTGTTCTTTCACCTTGAGAATGGCTAGAAACGCTTCCTGGGGCAGTTCGACGCTGCCGACCTGCTTCATACGTTTTTTGCCTTCCTTCTGTTTTTCCAGCAGTTTCCGTTTTCGGGTGATGTCTCCGCCGTAGCATTTGGCCGTAACATCCTTGCGCAGTGCCTTGACCGTTTCGCGGGCAATGACCTTGTTGCCGATGGCGGCCTGAATCGCCACCTCATACTGCTGACGGGGGATGAACTCTTTCATTTTAGACACCAGTTCACGGCCGCGGAACTGGGCTTTGTCCCGGTGCACGATAAGCGAAAGGGCATCGACCGGCTCTCCATTGATCAATACGTTGAGCCGGACAAGGTGGCTTTCGCGGTAGTCGAGCTGCTCATAGTCGAGAGAAGCGTAGCCACGGGTGATCGATTTGAGACGATCAAAGAAGTCGAGAACGATTTCGTTCAGGGGAAGCTCGTAGACCACCATAACCCGGTTCGCGGTCAGGTATTTAATCTCCCGCTGAATCCCTCGCTTTTCTTCGCAGAGGGCCAGAACGGCGCCGACGAATTCGTTGGGGACATGGATGGAGGCAAGGATAAAAGGCTCCTCCACCCGCTCGATGTATTGCACGTCCGGCAGTTTGTTGGCACTCTCAACCCGGATCAGTTCACCTTTAACGGTCGTAACCTTGTAGACTACGGTCGGCGCCGTCGTGATCAGTTCGACCCCGAATTCCCGCTCGAGCCGTTCCTGGATGATTTCCATGTGCAGCAGGCCGAGGAAGCCACAGCGGAACCCGAAGCCCAGGGCGATGGAGTTCTCCGGTTCGAAGGAGAAGGATGAATCGTTGAGGCGCAATTTTTCCAGGGCGTCGCGCAGGGCGTCGTACTCTCCGGTGTCAATGGGATAAAGACCCGAAAAGACCATCGGTTTGACTTCTTTAAAGCCGGCCAGAGGTGACTGGGTGGGGCGGTGCAGATGGGTGATCGTATCACCGACCTTGGCATCGGCGACCACCTTGATGCCGGCGATCACGAAGCCGACCTCGCCGGCGGAAAGGCTGGCGACCTCCAATGGATTGGGCGAAAAGACCCCGGCCTTGAGGACCTCGTAGGTCTTCTTGTTGGACATCAACTGGATCTTGTCGCCCTTTTTCACGCTACCGTCGACGACCCGCACCAGGACGATGACCCCCTGGTAAGCGTCATACCAGCTGTCAAAGATCAGGGCTTTGAGAGGTGCCTCGGGGTCCCCGACCGGGGGCGGGACCTTCCCGACGATCGATTCGAGTATCTCGTGGATACCAAGGCCCGACTTGGCGCTGGCAACCACCGCGTCCGAGGTGTCGAGGCCGATAATTTCCTCTATTTCTTCTTTGACGCGATCCGGCTCGGCGCTGGGCAGATCGATCTTATTGAGAACCGGGAACACCTCAAGGTTCTGATCGATAGCCAGGTAGACGTTGGCCAGGGTCTGGGCCTCTACACCCTGCGAGGCGTCGACGACCAGAAGCGCGCCTTCGCACGCCGAAAGGGAGCGGCTGACCTCATAGGAGAAGTCGACGTGGCCGGGCGTATCGATAAGATTGAGGATATATTCTTTGCCGTCGTCGGCCAGGTACTTGAGACGTACCGCCTGAGCCTTGATGGTGATACCCCGCTCGCGTTCCAGTTCCATTTTATCCAGAAACTGATCGGTCCTCTCCCGGTCGCTCAGGGTGCCGGTCACCTCAAGCAGGCGATCGGCCAGGGTCGATTTGCCGTGGTCAATGTGGGCAATGATGGAAAAATTTCGAATCAGTTCTTTTTTCATGAAGTTTTAATACTACCTTGGCAGCAATGGAGACGTAAATGCAAACCATAAAAATATAGAATCTAGTCGGCTTTGTAAAGTACAAAGGACGGCTTGACAGCCCTCGTAGGCTCAGGCCCTATCGCCTGTTCATTGGAGATGGAGAAGAGACCCTTTGATATCCTCTTGCCAAAAATATTTTAAATGGTATATTTAGGGGCCTTAATGATAAGGTTTGAATATCTCACGGTCAAAACGACCGCCCATCAACCCCTTTTATGGTGAGCAGTGATGTCCCAGGATTGTGAATTGATGTGCTCCTGCAGTTTCTATCAGAAGTACAAAGATAGGCACAGCATTGCCTGGCAAGGCTTTTTAAGGATTTATTGTCGCGGGGGGCTCCCTTTTTTATGCGAAAGGCGCAATCCCAACCTGCAAAAAGGCACCCAGCCAAGTGAAAATATTTCACCTACCGGCCGGTTGGTTTCCCGAGGATTTGCGGAATTGCCCTGAATTTGGTCCAAAGTAGTTTCTTCACTTCCTCGACCGAAAGAGCTTCTCCTTTGACTTTCAAATCTCCATTGATGGCCAGCCCGGGTAGGGTCAAAGGCCATAATGGGCTATCCTTTCAGGGTCACTAACGGACACAACCTCGGCGTCCGGGGCCGCCTCGACGACGGCCTCCCGCACATTTTTCACCAGCACCCTGCATTTCGCGCAGCCATCGCCAAGCACTTCGATTTTCATGGATGACTCCTGCTGATTTGCTGGGACCGTCTTCACGGCCGATCCCTTCCGCGATTGCGAAAAAAATATGGGGCGACAAGACTTCCGAAAATCCTCAATTATCTACCTGAAATTCATTCTATCACAAACGACCATTCAATTCGGTTGGGCAACCGCCCGCGCCACTGCCCCCCCCTGGCTGTTTTGTGTCGCGATTTTCGCGGAAGCTGACGGTTATTCCAGACCGGAAAGCCAGACTTCCATAAAGGGACTACTTTTTAGCCGGGCATAAGGCAGTAACCGCTGAAAATTTTACCCGCAGCGGGTCCGTCAATCTATATGGGGCCGCCCAATGCGTAAAAAAGAATGACACATTGTTTACACATATGCTCCTGAAAGGTTACACTTCCCACCCTCCATTCGAAAAAAGTTTTTTTAATTTAAATGGTTATCCGTCGGCACGAATATTGAATTTTATTAACTTAGCGGACGTTCGAATGCAGTTACCGACTCAGGTCAACAGGGAGGGAGAACGTTCACCTCCGCGAAAGGAGGCAGGGCCATGATGGCAAACACTCGATTTCGAAAATATTGCTATGATGCATGCGGTTTTAATGCGGATTTCAATGCGGTCTGTTCCCGTATTCGCCGAACTTATGGACCCTGCCCGTCACCCTGCGATGGGCCCTGCTATCTGGTTCGGGACCTGAAAGCGGCCAACTCGATGCCGAAATTTGAAAATGCCTGGCGCCGAGGGGGGCAACAGCCGTCGACGATTTTCTGAATCCGTCAGTTAACCCGGCATCTGGAAGGCGACCGCAAGGCAACGAATGAGTATCCCGCCGGCTTCTTCGGCGCTTTCGCCAAAGGAGACGATGCCGTCTCGGTGGCCTCCCATGGCGAATATTCTTTTCTCCCAATTATCCGCGTCGTTCAACAGCCTGCATACCTCCTTGGCCATTTCCGGGGTTCCGTAGGAAACCTCGCTGCGGGTCACGGGGATTGCAAGTTTTTCAGCGTTGTTCCAGATTTCCGGCGAGTGAACATGCATCACAAACCGCAGGGAGTCATCGAGGCCGTATACCGTTCCGTGAGTCAGCGCTTCGGAGGATGGCGCGATCGGACCTTCGGCGATCACCCGGTTCCTTTCCGCTTGGCATCTCTGCACAATTGTATAATGCTCACCGGTCAGTTCGGCCAATCCCCCGGTCTGGGTTCCGCTGATGATGAAACGTCTGGCCTCCCCCGGAACGCCGAAAGGACCTATCCTCTGGCTGATGTTGCCGAAGCCGCAACCTTGGTAACGAGCAGGGTCCCGCCCGATAAGGCCCAGCCGATGGAGGATTTTTCTCCAGGCATTAAGTTCACAAATGGTAGCGGCAAGGACCGGCCCGCTCTTTTGATATTCGAGTTGAAACTTGATAACGCCTTCCTGCGACATTTCACGCCCCTTCGTGAATCCCAAGCACCGGATTAAAACCATTGTGGTCACTTCCAGCGACTTTGCTTGATCTCCCCGTCAACAGTGGCCATCGGTTCGGCAGTAGTGACGCGAGGATTCTTTGATTTGAAAAAGTTGTAAAAAAATTTGATTATTATGCCTATTGCTGGGAAAAATCTCAGTAGTGTCCGGTTAGCTCC
>NPID01004878.1_pt1 | contig 10164 bp, 9 predicted proteins | sample 8637491 | NCBI WGS metagenome assembly NPID01 (sample SAMN07420843, study PRJNA396082) | bioreactor metagenome | isolation source: sample BA6 brine-fed electro-methanogenic bioreactor BA | place: Japan: Kochi | collected 2016-06-14 | reverse complement strand
ATTTTTAGGATTTTCTAAACATTGTCTGCATACCCGAAGCATTGAAGACTCAACTTGGATGGCGAATTCCTAAAAATAAAGATCTGACCCTTGGGGTTAGCGGGATTGCATCTGGCGGATAAGGATGGCGTCTACGCCTGTCATGCCTTCGGTGTTGAGCCGCGCTGCATTGTCCACCGTCTTTTCTATCAATGCGTCTACCACGCCCTGGGGCGGCTTGAGTCCTCCCCTCAAAGCGAGCATGGCGGCATAGTAGGCTTCTATAGCTCCGGTACCGACCTTGAGGGCACAGGTTTCCTTGGCCCCGTCGCAGATCATCCCGACAAGGTCGGCGATCATGACGGCCACCGCTCTCTCGGCCATCTCGAAGCTTTTGCTCCGCAGATAGGCTATCCCCGCGGCGGCTCCGGCACCGGCGGCCACGCTGCACCCGCAGACCGGGCTCAAACGGCCCATCCTGCTTTTTATGAAGGACGTGGTCAGGTGGCTGAGGGCGATAGCCTTTGCGGTATCCCGCCGGGACGCACCGTCATGTTCCGCCACGATATAAACGGGCAAAATGGCCGTTATGCCATGGTTGCCGCTCCCGGCGCTGCTCATCACGGGCAGTGGTACGCCCATCATCCTGGCATCCGACGCCGCGGCGCACCAGGCTTTTACCTTTGCGGGAAGACCGGCTTCGGTGTCCCAACTTTCGCCCGCAAGATTTTTGATCATGGCCCCGAATCCGAGTCCCACGTCGTGCTCGAAACCCCACTCGGCCATGGCCACATTCATGGCGACGCCTTCCATTATGTACTCCACGTCTTCGTCATCCATCTCGTCCAATACCCGAAGGGTTTCCCTGTAGCTCATGTCGGCAAGCTGTCTCGATACATCTGCTATGGCCTTTTTCGAACTTTTCTTTGCGTGAGTCTCCGTTTTGTCGGCCACTACACGCCCGTTTTTTTCCACCCGGACGATCCTCGTATGGGCCCCTTCAATCAAGCAGGCCGCTTTTTGTCCCGACGAGGACATCACATCGGCCTTTACGAAAACCCCGTCTCTTCCGAGATCCGGAATTACCCGGACTTTCCCGTCTTTCAGCATGGTCATGGCGTGTTCCAGGTGGCCGCGCCCGCAATGTTTCAGCACTTCAAGGCCCAGGGCCGACTTTCCGCAAACGGCTCCCAGGGCCGCCGCCACGTCATTTCCCTTTAGTCCGTCCGTTCCGGGTATCCCCACGTACATGCCGTTTTTGTAGATGCTTTTGCTTACCCTTACTTCAATTGAAGCGATGTCCAGGTCATCGAGTTCCTCGCGGGCACGAGCCACGCACAAGGCCACCGCGCCAGGCTCGGTACAGCCCAGGGCCGGTTTCACTTCTTCTTTCAGAAACTCCTTAAGGGTGAACATTCTCTCCCATCCTTTCGGGTAGTGGCTCGGGAATCGCAGGCGAATATTTTGAATTTTCCAAATGTTCAAAAATCGGCCGAAAACCTTTCCTGCGGTTTTTAGTATATCAATTGGCGAGGCCATGGATAATTTTTTTCGTCAACCGGGACCAAGTTGTTGTACCATATAAAAAATCCCCGGTAACCGGAGATAGAGTGGAGGGAAGGCTTATGAAAAAGTTTATTTTGCGGTTCGCGGTAATTGCTGCGGTTCTCGCGTTTTCGGCGACCCTGGCGACGGCCGCCCCCCTGACGGTGAAACTGGCTTACAACGGTCCGCCCGACGCGGAGAGCAACGCCGTGCACGCTTTTGCCGTCAACTTCGCCAAGTTCGTCGAGGAGGGCACCGGCGGCCAAATCAAGATGGAGTTTTTCCCCGACAGCCAGCTCGGAACCGAAGAGGAGCGCATGGAGCTTCTCATGAAAAGCGGCTTCAACCAGCCGATAATCAACATCGCGTCCTTCGCCGGCGTGGCGCCCGTATTCCCCGAGATCTACGCCTCCGCAGTGCCCTTTATGTTCGACAGCTACGAAGCCGCCCACATATTCTTCGACATGAGCCGCTACTGGCAGCGCGCGCAGAAGACCTTCCGTGAAAAGACGGGGGCCCTGTTGCTCGAGGCCGTCGAGGAAGGCGGTTTCCTTGCCTTTACCAACTCGAAGAGGCCCATCCACGGTCCCGACGACTTCAAGGGACTGCGTTTTCGGGCCATGGACGAAGGGCAGATAGCCATTTACCAGGCCTTCGGCGCAAGCGGCACGCCCATCCCCTGGACAGAGCTGTACATGGCGCTAAAGACCGGAGTCGTCGACGGCCAGATGAACCCGGCCATGTACATCATCATCGGGAGCCTCTATGAGGTGCAAAAGTACATGACACTAGCCAACATACAGTACTCCGACCAGTTTCTGGTGGTTAACGGAGACCTCTTCGACTCGCTCACGACCGAACAGCAGGAAGTGATCGTAGACGCGGCAAAGCGGGCCAACATCATCAGCCGACGCGAGGTGGAAGCGGCCGACGCCGAGCAGATCGAGTTCCTCAAGGAACAGGGAATGGAGGTTTACGCCCCTACTGAAGACGAAATGAACCAGTTCCGGGAAAAGGGGCAGTCCGCCTATATAGAGTGGGTCAAGAGCAAGGTGGGCGACGAGTGGCTCAACCTGGCTCTGGAGTGCGCGGCCAACGCCAACAAGAAGGCTGCGTCGCAGTAATCCGTTAATGTCGACCTTCGATACACGGAAGGCGGCAGACCGCCTTGAGAGAATAACCGCCATCGTGGCCTCCTGCCTTCTTGCCGTCAATATCGCTGACATCCTGCTGGGCGTTTTCGCGCGCTACCTCCTCAAAAGCTCCCTCGCCTGGACCGAGGAAGTGGCGCGTTATACGCTCGTGTGGTTTGTCATGATAGGCGCCTCATGCGCCTTCAGGCACGGTGACCACATGTCCATCGATTTCGTGGTTCCCCGACTTCCGGGTCCGCTCAAACGCCTGGCCGATTTCCTGCGGCTTTGCATATCTGTTTTTGTACTCGCCTTTCTGGTCTGGTACGGAGCCAAAAACGTTTCCGGACTTTGGGAGATGCGTACCATGGCCCTGGGCATACCCAAGGCAATAGTCCTTATGGCCGTTCCTGCGGGAATGGGTCTTCTTCTGATCCAACACATTCTCTGGATCCTGTACCGTGGAAAGGAGAGCTGACCGATGGCATCCGCGCTCTTGCTTTTGCTATTGTTCTTCGCCCTCATGATCATCGGCGCCCCCCTTTACGTTTCACTCCTTTTTACCGGGATTGCCGGCGTTTTCAGCGCCGGCGGAGTGGGCCTGCTGCGGGTCGTTCCCCAGCAGTTTTTCGGCGGCATGGACGTTTTCTCCCTGATGGCCATCCCTTTTTTCATAATGACGGGGATCATGATGAACAAAAGCGGCCTCACCGACCGGCTGATAGAGCTCAGCCGCCTTCTGGTCGGGTCCGTCCGGGGCGGGCTGGGTTACGTCAACGTGGTAAGCGGCATCATCCTGGCCGGCGTCAACGGCTCCGCAGCGGCGGACGCCTCGGCCCTTTCGTCGATTCTGATACCCGCCATGGTCAAGGAGGGTTTCCCCCGCCCCTACGCAGCGGGACTCACGGCCGGCAGCTCGCTTATCGGCCCCATCATACCGCCCAGCATCTTCATGATCATATACGCCTCCATGACCAACACGTCCGTGGGCGGTCTCTTCGCCGCCGGGATCCTGCCGGGCATCGTCCTCGGAGGTGCCTTCATGGCCATGAACGCCTGGTTTTCCGTCCGCCACAACGTTCCCAAGGCCGACGCCAGAGATGTACGCTCCCGTGCAAAAGAAATTTTGCTGTCTTCCATTCCCTCCCTTATCGCCCCCTTCATCATAATCGGGGGCATCATCACCGGTGTGGTGACGCCCACCGAGTCGGGCGCGCTGGCCGTAGCCTACTGCACTGCCGCCGGTTTTTTCTGGACACGGAAGCTTTCCCCCAGGGACCTTTGGGACGGTCTCTACGAAACGGTGAGGCTGACCAGCGCCATCTTCCTCATCATGGGGGCCGCCACGGTGGTGGGATGGTATCTCAAGTGGGAAAGAGTGACCTGGCATCTTTCGGTCCTCATCGAGCAGGCGGGGCTGATCGAACGCCCGTGGACGCTGATGATCGTCTTGAGCGGGGTAATATTCCTCATAGGGATGTTCATGGAGGAAGTGGCCGTTTTGACGCTGCTTACACCCATCTTCGCCCCCCTGGCCATGAAGGCCGGGATCGACCCCTTCCATTTCGGCATCGTAATGACCCTCAACGTTACCATTGCGCTCATCACTCCGCCCGTGGGAGCCTGCAACTACATCGTAGCCGCCGTGGGAAACGTCCCCATCGGCAAGCTGTTCAGGGCCATCTGGCCCTTCATTGCCGTCGCCCTGACGGTGCTGCTTTGCATAATCTCCTTCCCATGGATCACCGTGGCCCTGCCACGCATGCTGGGCCTGTAGGTCTTCGGGTTACAAAAAACAGGCCACGAAATGATCCGACCCTTTGTCTTCGAAAAGAGGTTCTTCCTTGCCGCATTTTTCCATCGCGTAAGGGCACCTCGTATGAAACCTGCAGCCGGCAGGCGGATTGACTGGCGAAGGGACATCCCCTTCCAGAATAACCCTCTTTCTCTTTTTACCGGGATCCGGAATCGGGACGGCTGAAAGGAGGGCCTTCGTATATGGGTGTAGGGGATTGTCGAAGAACTCCTTTTTCGGAGCGAGTTCCACAAGTTGTCCCAGGTACATGACGGCAATCCTGTCAGAGATATGGCGGACCACTGAGAGGTCGTGTGAAATGAAAAGGTACGTTAGAGACATCTCTTCCTGAAGGTCTTTAAGCAGATTCAACACCTGGCTCTGTATGGAAACGTCGAGGGCGGAAACGGGCTCGTCGCAAACGACGAACTTAGGTTTAAGCGCCAAGGCCCTGGCGATTCCGATCCTCTGGCGCTGACCGCCCGAAAACTCGTGTGGATACCTGAATCGATGCTCCGGCCTCAGTCCGCACTTTTCAAGCAGGTCCGCTACGTACAAATCCAGGTCTTTTCCCTTATAAAGCCCGTAATACTTGACTGCCTCTCCAACGATATTTTTCACGCTCATCCTTGGGTTCAGGCTCCCGTAAGGGTCCTGGAAGATGATCTGCATGTCACGCCGGATTTTACCGGGGTTTTTGTTGAGAATTTCTCTGACATCTTCTCCCCTGAAATGGATTTTGCCTTCCGTGGGCTCTAGAAGATGCAACAAAGTCCTCCCCACCGTGGTCTTCCCACATCCCGATTCTCCGACGAGGCCCAATGTCTCACGTTCCCTCACGAAAAAGGACACACCATCCACCGCCTTGACGTGTCCAATGGTTTTTTTGAGCACTCCTTTTTTGATGGGAAAATATTTTTTCATCCCTGTCACGGTAAGGTATTCCGAGCCGGGGCTAATCATTGAGCTCACCTGCTTTTGACTCATTTTCTTCGAAAAGCCAACAACGGACTTTTCTGCCGTCTTTTACGAAATAAAGTGGAGGTTCCTCGAGCCGGCACTTGTCGAAACAATAACCGCAGCGGTTGTGAAACCGGCAGCCCGGCGGGAATTCCAGGGGGTTCGGTACTATACCCTCGATTATATCGAGCCGCTCGCGGTCTTCGTTTATTTTAGGTATGGATCTCAAGAGTCCCACAGTATAAGGATGCAACGGAGACGCGAACAGCATCTCCACGGGTGCCTCTTCAACAATCTTACCTGCGTACATGACCACCACTCTCTGCGCCGTTTCAGCTATAACGCCCAGATCATGGGTGATGAGCATTATGGCCGAATTAAATTCTTTTTTTAAATTGTTCATTAGGTCCAGGATTTGAGCCTGCACGGTAACATCAAGTGCAGTTGTAGGTTCGTCGGCAATCAGCAGCGCCGGATTGCAGGCAAGTGCCATGGCGATCATAACCCTCTGTCTTTGCCCTCCCGAAAGCTGATGCGGATATTCATCCATTCTCCTTTCGGGATTGGGTATTCCCACTGTCTTGAGCATTTTCACCGCCTTTTCCCATGCTTTTTCACCAGAAAGTCTCTGGTGAAGCACTATTGGTTCCATGACCTGGTCTCCTATGGTATAGACTGGGTTAAGGCTCGTCATAGGTTCCTGGAAAATCATCGAAATATCGTTGCCCCTAATGGACTGCATCTGTGTTTCGGAAAGCTCGAGGAGATTTTTCTCTTTGAGCGTTATTCTCCCTCCTGCTATTCTTCCGGTCGGTTTGGCCACCAGCCTCATGATGGAAAGGGCAGTGACGCTTTTGCCGCAACCCGATTCTCCAACCACTCCCAGAGTCTCTCCTGCCTCAATGTGGAATGAAACGTCGTCTACGGCCTTTACCGTTCCGTTGTCCGTTTCGAACCATGTTTTGAGATTTTGTACCTCCAGCAAAGACATTTTCTTCACCCGTTCCTATCTTTTCAGACGGATATCGAGGGCGTCCCTCAGTCCGTCACCAAGGAAATTGAAAGCCAGCACGGTATACATTATTGCCATTCCGGGAAATATTGCCCACCACCAATGTCCCGTAGCGAGATATCTTTGGCCGGTAGAAATCATGAGTCCCCAACTGGGAGTAGGGGGCTGGGCCCCGAAACCGAGGAAGGCCAACCCGGCTTCTATGATTATGATACTTCCCATACCCAGCGTGGCCTGGACAATAACGGGAGCGATGGCGTTTGGAAGGATGTGGATAAATATTATCCTCCATGTCGGAAGCCCCAGCGCCTTGGTAGCTTCTACGAACTCGCGTTCCCTGAGCGCGAAAAACTGCGCTCTGACGACCCTTGCAATCTGCACCCAGGTCACTACTCCTATCGCAATGTAGACTACCACCAGACTGGGACTTTTGAACACAGCCACCACTGCCAGGACAAAAAGCAAAAACGGGAAAGCAAAAACCACGTTTATCAGCCAGGAAATGAGGTCGTCGACCCATCCGGACATGTACCCCGCAAGTGCACCCAGGGGAACTCCCACAATCAGGGAAACCAACGTGGCGAAAATGCCTATCTGCAGAGAGATCCTGGACCCAAAGATGATCCTGCTCAAGATATCGCGGCCGTAAAGATCTGTACCAAACAAATGCTTTGCGCTCGGCGGGGCGAGCTTGGCGGCCTTGCCCTCGGTCCATATGAGCTGTTCGAAGGGGTCATAGGGAGCCAGGTAAGGTGCCAGAATGGCAACGAGAATTACTGAAACGACCATAAAAAGTCCCAACATTGCCAGCTTGTTTCTTTTAAAGCGCAACCAGGCTTCGAACCAGAGACTTCCTTGTCGCGAAAAAGCGGCGGTTTTCGTCTTGGTAGTCATCTTTCGCACCCCTAGTTATATCGCACTCTGGGATCAATAAACCCATAAGAAAGATCGACGATGAGGTTGGCCACCAAAAAGATCAGTGCCATAAAAATAACCGTACCCCGTATCATCGGGAAATCCCTGGCTACCAAGGCCTCGACCGCCAATCTGCCTATTCCGGGCCAGGCAAAAATGGTCTCCGTCAGCACCGCTCCCGAGAGAAGGGCCGACAGTTGTGTTCCGATTATGGTCACCACAGGAATGAGCGCGTTCTTGAAAGCATGTTTGACTATGACCTTCTTCTCCGGCAGCCCCTTAGCCCTGGCGGTGCGAATGTAATCCTGGTTCAGCACCTCGAGCATACAAGACCGCGTCAGGCGCGCTATCAGCGCCGCAGGACGCACCCCCAGGGTAACAACGGGAAGAATCAAATAAATGAGTTGCCCCTCGCCATAGCCGGTTCCAGGGACAATGTTCCAGGTATAGGCGAAAATAAAAAGCAGTATCAGTCCCACCCAGAAAACTGGCGCGCTCACGCCGGCTATGGCTATAAACATGGCCGAATAGTCGAAAATGGAATATTGCTTTACCGCCGACAGTATACCCGCGGAAACTCCTATGACCGAGGCAAAGACCATGGCCCAGAAGGCGAGCTTGAATGTGGCTGGGAATCTTTCCACNNACCACCAATGCCTCAGTCACTTTTTGATTCGTCCGGTAGGAGGTCCCGAGATCGCCTTTGGCAATCTCTTTCATGAATCTGAAATATTGCTGGTGTAAGGGAAGATCCAACCCCAGATCCTCTCTGATGCGCTCGAGTGTTTGCGGATCTCCACGCTGCCCCATCATGATACGAGCTGGATCTCCAGGCACTACGGCCATAAGGATAAACACCACGGTTATAACGCCCCAGATGACAGGAACAGTGTACAAAAGCCTTCGCAAAATGTATGAAAACATAAAATCACCTCACCCTGGTTCTGTGGAAGGAGGCTGGAGACGACTTTTGCGGTCTCCAGCCTTCGAAAGATTCTCTACTTTTCCAACCACACGTTATAAAGCGTAGTCTGATAGTCCCCCATGGCAGGAAGATAAATGTCTTTTACGTAGTCGTGTGCCAGAAGGCTCGTGGTGTAGTGAAAGAGGAACATCCAGGGTGCATCCTCTACGATAATCTCTTCGGCTCTCCTATAAAGTTCCATTCGCTTGTCCCATTCTGTCTCGACCCTGGCCTCTGCTAGGAGCCTGTCCACCTCTTCGTTTTTATAGAAGGAATAGTTTCCCTTCGAGCCATGGTTATCCGAATGGAGGAGGACATACAGGAAGTTGTCGGGATCCATATAGTCCACGACCCAGCCCATGCGGAAAATCTCCGTTTCGGCTCGCTCGCACATGTCCAGGTGGACGCCCCAGTCCACTATGCTTATGTCTAGATTTATCCCGAGGCTCATTAATTGGGCTTGTATGGCCTCCGCTACCGACCGATGCCTGGGGTCGTTGTTCACCTGAAGTTGTACTTCGATACCATCAGGGTAACCCGCTTCAGCCAAGAGCTTTTTGGCCTTGTCGGGATCGAAACTGTACCCTTCGAGATCCGGATTATAACCCGGCATGCCTGGAGGAAGGACTCCCTTGGCAGGGGTATAACGTCCCTCGAGGACCAGTTCGCTTATGAGCTCCTTGTTGACAGCATAGTTGAAGGCCTGACGAAGCTTCTTATTGTCCTTGAAAGGAGGCTTTATGTTGTTGAAACCGTAATAGTAGATCCCCACCCATGGCCTTTCCTGTAGTAATTCCCCGTATTCCGATTTCGCCTCCACGTAATATTCATCCGGAACGTTGGGCAGCACATCGATATTGCCTTTTTTGAACTCCTGGTAAGCAATGGTATTGTCCGGAAGAATCACTATCTCCACGGCATCAAGATAGGGCAGCGGGTTACCTGCGTCGTCCTTCCTCCAGTAGTCTTCATTCTTTTTCAGGACCACTTTCTGATCATGATCCCACTTCTCGAGCACGAAGGGGCCGGTTCCTACGGGATGGAAGTTGAAATCATCGCCCCACTTTTCGACATCCTCTTTGGGGACGACCACGAAGGAGTTGTACGCCAGGACCGTAACGAAGGGGGCAAAAGGATATTCCAACTCAAACTGCAGGGTGTAATCATCGATAACCTTGATTCCCGACCATTCATCGGCCTTGCCGTCAACGAAGTCCTGATAGCCTTTTACCATGTCGAGGAAATAGGCCCTTGGAGAATTGACATGGACAAGCCTCTCGAATGAATATTTCCAGTCGTGGGCAGTCACTTCACGCCCCTTATTGGCCGTTGGTTCTCCCATGTGCTCCTTCTGGAAAGCGACTCCCTTCCTGAGGTTGAAGGTAAAAACCGTTCCCTCTTCGTTGCTTTCCCAGCTTTCCGCCAACCCAGGCAACAGCCCTTCTCCGTCGGAAGAGTTTTCCACCAGCGTGTCGAAGATGCAAAGAAGCATTCTGCTTGAGGTCGTATCCGTCGCCATGGCAGGATCGCCTTTGGGCGGATCGGCTATTTCGCGCCATCTGAGAGTGCCCCCGTAACCAGGTGCTTCTGCAGCCACTGCCGCTGACGCCGCTGCAATCATCAAAACCGCCAGCAAGATCGCAATTGCACTTATGCCTTTGCTTTTCATGACTTCTCCCTCCTTTTTTTGCCGTCCTGGAGTTGTTTAAATTTTCTAAACAATCCGTTTCTTTAAACTTTTGCCATGCCTCACCTCCCGAGGTGGGGTCAGATCTTTATTTTTAGGATTTACCCCACTTTGTTTAAACCCGCAGAGTATTTAGGGTTTGTCTTGGGTGACAAAATCCTAAAAATAAAGATC
>NPID01012099.1_pt1 | contig 10178 bp, 10 predicted proteins | sample 8637491 | NCBI WGS metagenome assembly NPID01 (sample SAMN07420843, study PRJNA396082) | bioreactor metagenome | isolation source: sample BA6 brine-fed electro-methanogenic bioreactor BA | place: Japan: Kochi | collected 2016-06-14 | reverse complement strand
AGTCCGGTTCCGAACTTGTTTTCATTGCACCAATAACAACTATCGGTTTTTCTGTTTTAATTGTTAGATCAAGCAGATAAGCGGTTTCTTCCAATGTATCGGTTCCATGTGTAACTATTACGCCGTCAATATCAGTTCTTTCTATTATCGATTTAACTTTTTTTGATAGATCAAACATTATTTCAGGCGTCATGTGCGGACCAGGATACATTCCGAACTCAAACATATCTAAGTTCGCAAGTCCTTTTGCATCTGGAATAAGCTCAAGCAATTCATCTCCATGAAAATAAGGAACCGCTCCCCCTGTCTTTTCATCAATCTTCATCGAGAAAGTTCCACCGGTAAAAACAACCATAATGTTTTTCATAAACTATCCAATAATATCTTTAAAGTAATTTATTGTTCTCTTTAATCCTTCTTCAAGATTAAAATCCGGTTTAAAGCCCAGTTCTTTTGTTGTTTCTTCAATAGAAGCATAACTATGCTTTATATCTCCAGCTCTTTCCGGCTTATTAATAATAATGCTATTAGAGTCGGTTACTTTTACAATATTTTCTGCAAGCTCTTTTATGGTAATATATGAACCATTTGCAATATTGAAGACCCCTTTTATATTCAAGTTTTCCGCTGCCATTACATTTGCTTTAACAATATCCTTTACATAAACAAAGTCTCTTGTCTGGCTGCCGTCACCAAATATTGTAATCTCTTCATTCTTTAATGCTTTGCTTATAAATATTGGAACCGCAGCTGCATATTGGCTTTTAGGATCCTGTCTTTCTCCATAAACATTAAAATATCTGAGAGATGTAGTGTTTACTCCAAATTCTTCTTTATAAAGATTACAATAATATTCTCCGTCAAGTTTGGTAATGCCGTATGGAGATTTGGGGTTTGGTTTTAACTTAGTTGTTTTGGGAAGTTCAGGATCATCCCCATAAACAGCGGCTGAACTTGTATGAACAAGTTTTTTTACTTTATGCTTTTTGCCGGCTTCTAATAAGTTTAACAATCCGTTTACGTTAATCTTTATGCACTCTTCCGGCTTTTCAATCGATTCCGGAACAGAAACCAATGCAGCTAAATTAAATACATAATCTGCTTTTTCTAAAACACCAAAAACCAAATCTTTATCTTCAATACTTCCTTCAATCAGCTTTACATTTAATCCATCAATATTTTTTTTGAAACCGGTTCTAAAGTTATCTATTATAAAAACTTCTGCATTTTTTTCAGACCAAAACTGGGCAAGATGACTTCCGATAAATCCTGCTCCACCTGTTATTACAACTTTCAAAAATCCTCCATCTCTATAATTTTCAAAAGCTTAAAATAACAAATTTATTTTTGGTATATATTTATTAAGAGAAAAGTTTTTGCTGTGGTTTATTAGTTTGCTTTAAAATTGTATAGTGGTTTTACCATTAACTCAATTTCTACCGTTTCGTTTATACTATCTATAATGCTGTTCATATCTTTGTAAACAAATGGTGATTCGTCCAAAGTTGATTTATTTACGCATGTAGTATAAATACCGTGCATTGCTTTTTTAAATTCATTCAAATCTACCTCTTTCTTTGCTTTTCTTCTGGATAGGATTCTGCCTGCACCATGAGGAGCCGAGAAGTTCCATTCAGCTGATCCTTTTCCTTTACCGATAATCAATCCATCCCGCATATTAAAGGGAATTACAACTGAATCATTTTTATAAGCTTTTATTGCCCCTTTTCTAATTATATTGTCGTTAAAATCAATGTAATTATGGACAGAAAATACTTCTCTTTTAATATTGGTTTTAAGAAACTCAATAATTATTTCAGCCATTACAATTCTATTAAAGTGTGCAAGTTTTTGAGCCGTTTTCATTGCTTCCAAATATTTATTTCCCCCTTTGTTTAAGGGAAGAAATTCTGTTCCCTTTGGAACTTCGGTAGAAATTTCCTTTAAATATTTTTTCGCTTTTTCTTGATAATAATTTGCAACTTGAAGACCAAAATTTCTTGATCCGCTGTGAATTGTAAGCCATTTATCATCAAACTCATCCACACCAATTTCAATAAAGTGATTTCCGCTTCCAAGAGAGCCGATCGATTTTACTACTTTGTTAATATCCAGATTTAGTTCTTTAACAACCGGATTTAGTTCCTCTACAAAGTCATTAAGTTGTTTATTTTTGGAATACTGTTTTTCTCTTATATCAAATCCATGCGGAATATTTCTTCTTATAAAGCTATCAAACAGATCAAAATCAATATTTGTCTTACCCAAATTATAAGAATAAACACCACAGCCAATATCAACACCAACTACATTAGGAATAATAAAATTATTAAGCTTTGAGGTAAACCCGATAACCGATCCGGCTCCGGCGTGACAATCGGGCATAATTCTTATTTTTGTCTCAGCAAATGCCGGATGATCGAGCATTACTTTTATCTGTTCCTCGGTAGTTTCATCTATTAAATCGATAAAAATATTAGCCGAGTTATATTTTCCTTTAATTGTTATCATATTATTTTAATACACCCCTTTCTCAAATCACATTTTTTTGATAAAACAAGAAATGAAGTTAATGGAAAATAATCAACACAAAGAATCGGAATCTCAAATTCACAAATTATTTTACTTAATAAAATTTTTATTTCTTTATAGAATAATAACTTATAAAAAATGTCACAATTTAATTTGCGCAACAATTAAATAAATTCTATTTTCACGTCGCTTTAGAAGTGCTTAGACTATGTTGATAACTTGTTGATAACTTGCTTTTGTGAAACGTTTCACGCTCTTTATATAATTAACATCAAAAATCACTTAATTTCACGAGGTTGTTTATAGTTTTTTGATAATATTGATTAAGTTGTTGAAAACAAACAATTTAGATGGTCTTTTTTAATGTTGATAAGTTGTTAATAAGATTTGGTTTAGATTTAATTTAGTGCTTAAAAGCCCAATAAAAACAAAGATTTTACGATATTTTAATTTGTGGATAACTTCTAAATATGGACAACAGAACTAATTTTTCGGAGCCCAAAGAAGTTTGGAAAGAGTGCCTTACTTTAATTAAAGATAATGTTCCGCTTATAACCTATAACACTTGGTTTTTACCCATAAAACCTATTTCTGTAGAAAATGATACTCTTAAAATTAAGGTTCCGAATAACTTTTTTGTTGAGTGGATTGAAGAACACTATAACACTCTTATCAACAAAACGATTAAGCTCGTTTTAGGAAATGAAGCAAAACTGGTTTATGTGATTTACGAAGACGAAGATGATAAACTTGTTGATAACGGTCCTCTTTTTGAAGATGCCCTCCCCAAAAAAACTATAATTGAAGTTGAACCTGAAGAATCTTATGAATCATATATAAATGCAAAATATAAATTTGATAATTTTATAAAAGGGGAAGGAAATCAATTGGCAAGAGCTGCGGCTTTTGCAATTTCTGAAAATCCGGGTGAAACCTCTTTTAATCCGCTTTTTATTTATGGCGGAGTTGGTTTGGGCAAGACTCACCTAATTCACGCAATCGGAAATAAAATAATTGAAAAATTTCCCGCCAAAAAAGTTATGTACATTCCCTCTGATGTATTCACAAATGAATTTGTTGACTCAGTTCAAAACAATACAACGAATGAATTTTCAAATAAATACAGAAATGTAGATGTACTTATTATTGATGATATTCAATTTTTAGTCGGTAAAGAAAAAACACAGGATTTATTTTTCCACATATTTAATAACCTGCATCAATCGGGGAAGCAAATTGTGCTTTCTTCCGATAAGCCTCCTAAAGATCTTAAGGGGTTAAACGAAAGATTGATTTCAAGATTTCAGTGGGGATTAACAGCAGATATTCAACCCCCCGATTTTGAAACTAGAATTGCAATTTTAAGAAAGAAGGTTGAAAATTACGGCGGGATGGAAATTACTGACGAAATTATAGAATATATTGCTCATAATATTACATCAAACATTAGAGAGCTTGAAGGATGTCTAGTTAAACTTTTAGCTAATGCAACATTAAATGGAAAAGATATTGATTTTGAGCTTGCAAAAAAGACGGTTAGAGAAATTTCTTCAGTAAAACAGACAAATATTTCCATCGATTATATAACAAAAATTGTTTGCGAATTTTTTGAAGTAGATGAAAACAAAGTAAGAGAAAAGAACAGAAAAAAAGAAGTTGTGATGGCAAGACAAGTTGCAATGTATCTTTCTAAAAAACTTACCAAATCATCACTTAAAACTATTGGTCTGCATTTTGGCGGAAGGGATCACTCAACCGTAATTCATGCTTTTAATACTGTTGAACAGCAGATAGACGGTGATTTATCATTAAAGGAAACTATCGATTCAATTAAAAACAAAATTGAGTTAAGCGCAGCATAAAATTTGAGTTAGTGAAGAAAAGCTCTTCTACTTTTTCTAAAGTGAAGGGCTTTTTTATTTTAAATACTTATTAACATTGATGTGTTGATAACACTGCAGTCTCTTGTTAATAACTCCAAGTTATAAACATTTTGTTGAAAAGTTAATTTTATCAATAATTTATCCACAAGTTAACATGCGTTATATAATTAGTTTATAGTTCAAAAAGAAAACAAAATAGGGTTATCAACAAATCCACACTATTATTATTAATCTTATATTATTCTTTAAAAAAGAATATATATATAAAATAAGGAGCTGAATTATGTTAATATCTTTCAGTGGAATATCCTTGCTATTTTTGGTATATTTGAAAGTTCGAAAAGAATATAAATGGGGTTGCAAATGGAGTTTAAAGTTAACAGCAAAGAATTAGAAAAACTACTTTCAAAACTATATCCTGCCGTTCCTTCCAGAAGTCCTATTTCACAATTAGAAAACTTTTTAATGGAAATTAAAGACGGCAAACTAACTGCTTATGCAAGTGATTTAGAAGTTGCTCTTAAAGCTTCGTTAAATATTGTATCGGAAGAAAATGTAAAGTTTGCAATACCCGCTAAACTTATTTACGATATGGTAAAAACGTTCAGTGACACAACTATTCATTTTCAATTTTCAGATAATGGAAAAATTAATGTAACAACCGATAAAGGTAAATATAAAATAAGTTATTTGGATGCTGATGAATACCCCGAACTTCCATCATTCTCAACCGATGATGTGGAAAACATAGAAAAATTTTCTATCAACGGTTTAGACCTCAAATATATTTTCGACAAAACTTATTTTGCTTTAAGTAAAGATGAAGTTAGACCAGCAATGAATGGTGTATTTTTCCAAATGGGAGAAGAGGGATTAAAAAATGTTGCAACCGACGGACACCGACTTGTTTTTATAAATAAGAAAAATGCTGAATTCTCTTACAATGCGGAATTTATTGTTCCGGAAAGAGCTGTATCAATTTTAATGAAAAGCTTGGATGATTCTGATGTAACACTATACTTCAAGAAAGAAGGAAGTTCTACGGTATCTTTTGTATTAAATGATGTTGAATTAGTGACAAGATTAATCGACAAAAAATATCCCGATTACAGAGCTGTAATTCCTGCTGAAAATGATAATCTTCTCAAAATAAGTTTGAAAGATCTTCAGGATGCAATCAAAAGAATGATGTTATTTACTACTTCATCAAACACAAGAAGAGTAAAGCTTTCAATAACAAATAATAATCTTGAAATATCTGCAGAAGATGTTGATAAAGGTGCTTCCGGAACTGAAAATGTAATTTGCGAATACAGCGGTGAGCCTATGGATATTGGGTTTAACTCGGTTTATTTGAATGAAGTTTTATCTCATATGCCGTCTGACAGCGATATTTTATTTAAGCTTTATAATCCAACTAAAGCAGCAATTTTAGAACCGGAAAAGAAAAAGGATAACTTTGATTTACTTATGCTGTTGATGCCGGTTCGTTTGAATAATTAACGTATGATATTGAAATCGATTTATCTAAAGAATTTTAGATTACATAAAAGTAGTGTTCTTGAATTTTCTGATGAGCTGAATTACATAGTTGGCGGTAACGGACAAGGTAAAACAACAATACTTGAATCGATTTATTACTTATGTACAACAAAAAGTTTGAATGGTTCATCCGATTACGAATCGGTTAACTTTAACGAAGAATTTTTTGAAATAAAAGGGAAGTTTTTTGATCTTACGGAAAATAATGTTGTAATCAATTTTATTAATGAATCAAAGCGAAAGAACATTTATATAGACGAAAAACAAATTTATAAATCATCTGAGGTTATTGGGAAATTTCCAGTAGTAACATTAACACAATCTGATCATGCCGTTACTTTTGGTTCACCGGGAGATAGAAGAAAGTTTATTGATTCCGTGATATCGCAGACTAGTGAAACTTACCTTAAAATATTGATTGAGTACAATAAAACATTAAAACAACGGTCATCTTTATTAAGCCAAATTAAAGAAAGATATTCACCGGTGCTTGTTGATCAGCTTGATGCGTGGAGCGAAGCATTATTAAAAAATGGTTCCGAAATAGTTAAGCACAGATTAAAATTTATTAATGAGTTTAATGTTTATGTTTCTGAAGCATACAAAAATGTAATGGAAGAGAGTGAAATTCCCTTTATTGATTATGATTTTTACGGTTCAAAAAATGTTGATGAAATTAAGGATAGATTTAACGAAGAACTTACTACAAACAGAAACGATGAGATTAGAAGAGGAACTAATTTAGTTGGTCCTCATAGAGATGAATTTCAATTTATACTTAACGGTAAAGAATTAAGAAAATATGGTTCTCAAGGGCAGCATAAAACTTTTCAAATTGCATTAAGATTTGCCCAGTTCTTTTACATGAAAGATAAAATTCAAAAATCACCAATATTTTTAATGGATGATGTTTTTGGAGAATTAGATTCGTATAGAGCAAAAAAAATTAGTCATTACTTAAAAGAAATCGGTCAAGCTTTTATTACTATGACTGATTTTACTAATTATAAATTTTTAGCAAGAAACGAAAAAGATAAACTGATAGAAGTTTCTGAAGGTAAAGCAGTTTATGCTTAACAAAGAATACAAAAGTATTTCTGAGATAATTAAAAATTCTGCTGAGCTGAATGTAATTAAACAGACAGCAGATGAATATGGTGTTGTAAATAGGTTTGAAGAAATTTTTCCCGAATTAAGTAAAGTAGCAAAACCGGAAAAAATTGAAAGTGGTTTTCTTACCATAAAAGTTGAAAATTCAGTATGGAGAAGTGAACTCCTTTATCACAAAGAAAATCTGATAAACAAAATAAACAGCTTCTTTAATAAGAAGATAGTAACAAACATTAAATTCAAGTAATAATATTCAGGTGTAACCGTGGCAGAAATAAAAAATAGTAATTATACCGCAAGCAATATCAATATTCTTAAAGGGTTGGAAGCAGTAAGAAAAAGACCCGCAATGTATATTGGTGATGTTGGTTCAAGAGGTCTTCATCATTTAGTTAATGAAGTTGTAGATAATAGTATTGATGAGGCTTTAGGCGGATATAATGATAGAGTTATTGTGACTATAAATAAAGACGGAAGTGTATCGGTTGAAGATAGAGGACGCGGTATTCCTGTTGATATTCATCCTGAAGAGAAAAGATCTGCGTTAGAAGTTGTTATGACTGTTCTTCATGCCGGCGGAAAGTTTGATAAAAACTCTTATAAAGTTTCAGGCGGACTTCATGGCGTTGGGGTTTCTGTTGTTAATGCTCTTTCCGAATGGCTTAAAGTAGAAGTTAAAAGAGACGGTTCAATTTATTATCAAGAATATGAACGAGGTTTTCCTAAAGGACCGGTTAAAGAAATCGGAAAGACAAAGAAAAACGAAACCGGAACTAAAGTAACATTTATGCCTGATGGTGAAATTTTTAAAACAACTAAATTTAAGTTTGAGACTCTTGCAGAAAGAATGCGCGAACTAGCATACTTAAATAAAGATGTTACTATTACCATTAAAGATGAATTGGAAGGTGAAGAAGAAATTTATCACTTCAAGGGTGGAATTATAGAGTTTGTAAAATATCTTGATGAAACAAGACAAACTCTACATAAACCTGTTTATGTAGAAGGTGAAAAAGATGATACTCCTGTTGAAATAGCGTTTGAATATAATGACACTTATTCAGAAAATATTTTCAGTTATGTAAATAATATCAACACTCATGAAGGAGGATCTCATTTAGTTGGATTTAAAACAGCTTTAACCAGAACTCTTAACAACTATGCTTATAGAAATAAACTTATAAAAGAGAATAGTAAAATTACTTTAACCGGAGATGATTTTAGAGAAGGATTAACAGCAGTAATTTCCGTTAAAGTAATGGAACCACAATTTGAAGGTCAGACAAAAACTAAGCTTGGAAACAGCGAAGTAAAATCAATAGTTGAATCAATAGTTGGAGAAAAGCTTGCCGAGTATTTGGAAGAAAATCCTTCCGTTGGTAAAAAGATTATTGAAAAATGTATGAGAGCTGCCGAAGCAAGAGAAGCAGCAAGAAAAGCAAAGGATCTTGTAAGAAGAAAAAATGCCCTTGATTCTATGCACCTGCCAGGTAAACTTGCCGATTGTTCTATCAACGATCCTGAGCATTGTGAAATATATATTGTTGAAGGGGACTCAGCAGGTGGTTCTGCTAAACAAGGCAGAGATAGAAGATTTCAAGCAATTCTTCCATTAAGAGGTAAAATTCTTAATGTGGAAAAAGCAAAACTGAGTAAGATTTTAGAGAATAATGAAATTAAAGCAATGATTGCTGCATTTGGTACAGGTATCGGCTCTGATTTTAACATTGAGAAAACTCGATACGGTAAAATCATTATTATGACTGACGCCGATGTTGACGGAAGTCATATTAGAACTCTTCTATTAACTTTCTTATACAGATATATGAAAGAACTAATATTAACAGGTAAAGTTTATATTGCACAGCCTCCTCTTTATAAAATTAAAAAAGGAAAAGAAGAGCTATATGCTTTTGATGAAAAAGAGAGAGATGAAATTTTAAAGAGATTAAGAAATGGTAAAGCTGTTGAAGTTGAAGAAGAAGGATTAACTGACGAAGGTCTTCCTAAAGGTGTAGTAATTTCAAGATATAAAGGTTTGGGAGAAATGAATCCTGATCAGCTTTGGGAAACTACAATGAATCCGGAAACAAGAACTGTTCTTCAAGTAAATTTAGAAAGTGCTGCGGCAGCAGATAAAATATTCGAAAAACTTATGGGAGATGATGTAGAACCCAGAAGAGAATTTATTGAGAAACATGCTAAATATGCAAAAATAGATGTGTAAAATAGATGTCTTTAACAAAAGAGAAAATATTAGAAGAGTTAAGAAATAGAAAAGATATTCTCATTAATGAATATGATGTAAAATCTATTTCTCTAGCTGGATCATATGCAACAAATAAAAATAATGAAAATAGTGACATCGACTTTATTGTTGAGTTTAATAAAGCTTCATATGATTCTCTTTTTAATCTAAAAAATTTTCTTGAAAACTTATTTACAAAAAGAGTTGATATAATTCGATTAAGACCAAGTATAAAAAAGCGTTCTTTAGATTTAATTAAAAAGGATATGATAAATGTCTAATGGCATATTAATAAATATGTTTATGGATATTAATGAGTCTTTAGATTTAATTCAAAAGAGATTTAGTAAAATTTCAAGCTATTCTGATTTTATTATTAATGAAGATGGATTAGAAAAACTAGATTCTATTTCGATGAGGCTTCAAGTAATTGGTGAAACATTGAAAAAGATATCTAATTCTTCTCCTTATTTTTTAGAAAAATATGATGAAATTGAATGGAAAAAAATAATTGGTTTAAGAGATATTATATCACACAATTATTTTGATATTGATGCAGAAATAATATTTGACATATGTGAAAATCATATACCAAATTTGAGTAAAGCAGTAAATAAAATACTAAGTGAAATAAAAGAATAATTTTTGAGATGCCGGTATTGTTGAAAATCCAGTAATTAGGCAAGACACGTTTTATTCAAGGTCATTCCGGACGAACGAAGAGAGTGCCGGAATCTCAAGAAAAATATAAATAGAAAAACGAATTAAAAATTACAGTAATAAAATAAAGTAAACTATGTCTACATAATTCGAAAAAGTACTACCCGTTTCCTTAGAAGATGAAATGAAATCATCTTACATCG
>NPID01001410.1_pt1 | contig 10183 bp, 8 predicted proteins | sample 8637491 | NCBI WGS metagenome assembly NPID01 (sample SAMN07420843, study PRJNA396082) | bioreactor metagenome | isolation source: sample BA6 brine-fed electro-methanogenic bioreactor BA | place: Japan: Kochi | collected 2016-06-14 | reverse complement strand
AAATAACCATATGTCGATGCAGACCTCTGTATTACTGTATTATCTGGACACCTCCAGTTATATCTTTGAGCAAGAATCACACCCGTAGTCGGGAAAGGAGAATACGTTAAAGACCTCGTTATATTAGTTCCATCTCCAGTATTTTCGAGATCACTTCCATCAGGTGTCAATCTTAATCTATACCTGTAACCAACGATTGTACTATCTGTAGGTGTTGTAGAGGAAGATACCGTAATTGCACCTCCTGCTCTGTAATCAAAAATTGTTCTACTAGAAGCAGATGTTGAAAGATTCTTTGTCTCTAAAGGGGTGCTCATTATTGCATTGGCTGGGGCTGCAGGTGCACTTGTATTTGTGGCATCTCTATAGCAATATTGGTAATCACACCACCCTCCACAACCGTCATCATACCTCTTTCTACAAGAGTAAACTGTATCCCCAGTTTTTTGAACTCTTTCCCAAGTAGACGGGCAGCTGGATGTACTACAGCTCTGATTCGTTGTTGAATAACCAGTTGGACAGGCAGGAAGGGAACAGGAAGGTGTGCAAGGGGGTGGTCCATCTTCATAAGTAGGATCCGACGAACAACAACCCGCAAAACAAGAACTACTACTAGGATCATAGGAGCACTCNNCCAGTACGTCCATCCACCACTACAGCTACTATCCGTCCCACTACATGAGTATGTCTGATTAAGAGGGTGACAGCCATAAAGCACTCCTCGGATATCATCCCAATAATATCCAATATGGTAAACCCCATTAACAACACCACCTACAGGGGCCATACAATACATCCCAAGGTCAGTACAGCTATAGGCCGACACTCCTGAAGACAAGCTAAAAAAGAAAATTGCAATTAATGGTATTAACGATATTTTAAACTTTCTCCTTCTATTACTCATTAATAACCTCTAGGCTGTCAAATAAAAGTTCGCTCTCTCCTCCCTCAAGAAGTAACGATACCTGCTCCTCAATAAAATCCTCGGAAAAAAGGGCTGGGTTCTTCAAAAAGAAAAATACTCTGTAATCCGAATCCACATCTATGTCGTCTACGTTCTCGGGAGTCACCCAGAGTCCCTCTCCTGTCTGAACGTCTACTAGAGGAAATCTCTCTGTCTCTATAGAAAATATGTGTTCCCCTCCAAGTACAAAAGCCTCAACCTCCAAAGTTATTTCCTCACCCTCTAAATCATATGAAAGAATTGTTCCTCTATGAAAGGTTACTCCAGATGGGATAAAACCATCCTCCCCTCCTTCTCTTCCAACAAAATCATACCCCCGATCAAGACCTTCCTTATATGCCTGTGTCCACATAGGTATTGGTTCAACTCCCTCAGAATCATAAGTTTCCCTCACCATCCCCCAAGCTTCTTCATCCTCTAGGAGTATCAGCCTCATATCTTCGACCCTGGACACTTCACGATACCCCTCAATGGTCATCAAAACTGGAACATACATAGAATAATCATCGTAAGGATTCTCCCAATCTACAACCCCCTTCTTAAAACACATAGACAGATCTCTCGCCTCTACGTCTGTAATAGGCAAAGTAATCTCCATACAATCTTCCTCCCCATCATCAGAATCATAAAAACCCCCTAACAAAACCTTACACTCTAGAGTATCTCCATCCCCTTCCCCACAATATTCCAAAAGCTTATTATATTCATTCTCTACCTCTAATCTCTCTTCCCTATCCTTTAACAAAAAATAAGTAACTCCAGCAGCTACAAAAGCTAACAAAATAAACACACTAAGAAAAATAAAAAAGCTCTTCTTTTTCAATCTAAACTGTTTCTTTGGGGCAGATTCTTTTTCCACAACAAAATCTTACCTTGGAAAGAAACACGATGTCAAGGGCTTATAGACCTTGTGACACCTTTACTTTCCAACATTCTCAAACCACTCTATTACACCATCCAAACCATATATCTCATCCCAATCAGAATACCTGCTCTCCCCCATCCTTGCGATTGAATAATCCCTCAATACAACAAAGTATTCATAAGGATCATCAGTTTCCAAAAAGTCATCTGGCAATTGTTCCTCTAACAAATATGACAAACCTAACAGAAACCTCAAAGTAAGCATATATTCATCCCCTGGATCACTCTTCTCCTGTATCTCATGATGTCCTACAATATCCCAAGCAGACAGGCCATACCTCTCAGAAGCAGCCTCTACTAGTGCTAAAACGTTTGCTATCTGTTGGTTTGGTGGAAACTGTTCTGGGAAGTTGTAAGAGTAATTAGTCCCAACCTGCTCTAAACCTAATGAAAAAGAATCAAAATCTTTATAACCTGCCCTAATAAAATCTATATAATCCTGACCCACACCAACTTGCTCATACAGATCTGCCGTCTTAACCCTGTTAAGATCCTCTCTACCTGTCTCTAAATCATAACCTATCATTACATGCCTCCCCTTGTAAGGAACAGGTCCCGTAGCCTGAGACTGGATTATTCCTACACCGTCTTTGTCAACAAATTCATTATTAACTGGATATTGATCTACACAAAACTGCACACTCGGATTACCACCCCCATTTAGACCGTTTATTGTGTTTAAAACAGTTCTGTATGCTCCAGATGCAAGTTTCTGTGGACCTCCATCATAATGTATTACAAAGAATTTAACATCATTTAATTGCTCATAAGGGAATGACATGTGCCTATCTGTTTCTACTGTAAGAACAGGATTAGAACCGTCCTGATCTTCATAATACAACTCTCCATCTTCATCAAAAGATAATTCTGGTTGGAGAGAAAGAATCTCCTTAACCTCTGGGCTTAATCTTTCTTCAAGTTCTGCAAACACATCTTCCTCAACAACCTCTTCCTCTGCCTCTTCTACTATCTCGGTCTCTTCCTGATTAACAAAGCCTTCAGAATCTAAACCAGAACCTATGCTTGAAGGAAGAAAACAAAACTCTTCAGGAGATGTTAAAAACTCTGGATAAAAAATAAAATCTTGAGTGTTATTCTTCACACCGAAATCCCTATCCAGCTCTTCTTCTAATTCCCCTTATGGTGGGAAATAAACCTCTCCCCGCGGGGCTTTTTCATCTATTTCAAATCCTTGTGCCACATTAGGTGTGTAGTCACAGCGAGTAGTTGCAAGTAATGTGCTACTAGCAAAAATAAGCCTGAAAAATTTTTCCTCTCTGCTGATTCCCTTATTCTCTTTTATCTCTCTGGGGCATTTAGATTCTATTTCTGGGTTCTTCATATATCTAAAATTTGTGAACAATTGGGTATTATACCCTTAAAACAGGCTTTTTTCAATGCCTCTAACAAGGAAGGAACATTAAGAACGGCTAGCCTCCTTTACTTTTCTTGTACATCTCCTCTAATTCATTCAATCCAGTAGCCTCTGTAATCATCTTATCCCTTCTCCACACAGTTAATCTGGGGAATCTCAAAGACAAATATTCACTACCCTTACTCCTACTAATCTCGTCAGCCTCAACTGTAAAAACAATCTTGGGTTCTACCCAAACATCTGGTTTTAAAGTTTTTTCTACAGCAACATTCTTAGGCTTTTCACCTAGAGAATCTTCCTGGAGTTCATCTGAAATATTCTTAAGCTGTTCATCACTAAACCCTGTCCCTACATTACATATTCCAATAAACATATCTTCCTCCTCGTTGTAGATTGCTCCTAAAACTGAACCCATTCCAAGATCCTTCCTTCTTCCAGAACCAAAATTATAGCCAACTGCTACAAGGTCTATGGTGTCAACAAGCCCTTTAATCATAGACTTTTTAAGCTTAATCCACTCATAATTTCTTGTCCCCGGAAGATAACCACCACTCTTCTGTTTAGCTATTAAACCCTCGTGTCCCTCTTCGATTTTTTCGTTGAATATTTCTTTCAGTTTATCGATATCATTAACTGTAATCGTCTCCGTAATCGCTATACCCCCATCGGTATCTATCTCTCCAAGTTTTGCTATTCTATCAAGGGTATTCTCAGTCATAAGCGACTCGCCATTTAAATAAAGAACGTCAAAGACCATAGCCCTAACGGGAACTTGTTTCTTTAAATCTGTCACCTCATATTTTCTTCTTCTTTGCATAGTATCTTGGAATGGGAGAAACTTCTGATTCTCCTCGTCCCAACCCAAAACTTCAGAATCTAATATGAATGACTCCATCTCTATCCGCTCTGCTGCCTCAACAACTTCTGGGAACATATCTGTTACATCCTCAAGATTCCTTGTAAAAAGCCTAATATTAGGCTTTTTCTCCTTAATCTCGAAGAGAGAACCATTCTCCTTCTTCTTGATATATTTAAACCATATCGCCTCTTTCTCTGAAACCCTCCACTCTTTAAACTTGTGAATCTGGCACCTTAATCCATCATACTTTGCCTGAACTAGAAATTCGTCTCCGATCCTATCAAAGACCTCTTCAAAATCCCCCACTCTCTCAACCAATCTTGACATAACAGGGATTCCTGGCTGAACTTTCACCAAGGAGAGATTCTTTAGAGCTTCATCTTTCTTCTCTCCAGAAACTAAGGAACATATATATCCGATATCTGCATGGGCACCATATGCCCTATCTAACTCCTCTTTAAGGCTCTTATCTCCTACAATCATTACAGAGAAGACATCTAAAAGTGTTTTTGTATTAAGACCAAACCTAAGGTCTCCACATACTATTCTTGAGAAATATTTAGCCTCTAAGGGGGAAATCTTACTTAGTGTATCTACTATTATTTTATTTTTACTCTCTACAGAGCCTGTTCCCTTAGCATTAACAATCTCCCAAAGGAGATTGTAGACTTCTTGCAGAGTCAATCCTGAGCTTTTGAAGTCAATCTTTTCTGTAAAATACTGGAGGATATCTCCAATATCCCCTAATTCTTCCATTTTCTTGTCTATATCCTCGCCTAGATCCCTGCTCTTAGACATGTCTTTAAGCAGTGATATAAAGCTTTTTTCAGAGTAATTAAATTCGCTATCAACAAACAAAGGAGCTACCCTACCTAGGGTTAGATAAGATAATATCTGAGCATCCAAGGGATCTAATTCTTTATAAAAATTAGACAAAACCTCTGTCATTTCGTTCCTAGAATCCGTACCCTCAAGGGTATTAAAAATGTCACAGACATGGGAAAAACTAACCTTACTCATATTCTTAACTCTTATATATATACTGCGTTGACTTTGTTGCTCCTCGCTGAAGAACAAGACCTGCCTCTACTAACTTGTCCATATCTCGCCTCACTGTTCTTGTTGAAACTCCTGGAACAAGTTCATATATCTCGCTGGGTTCCATTATGCCCCTACTCTCTATCTCCTCAAGTATCTTCTTCTGCCTCGCATTGAGATCGTCTGGGATTGGAGTTTCTTCTGGGAGCTCTTCTTTTTCTTCAGTTTGTTCTTGAACACTATTTTTTACCCTACTCTCTCCCTCAGATTCTCTCTTGGGCTGATGTTCAGTTTTTTTACCCTCCCCTCGCTTTAAAAATATGATCAAAAACAGGGTAAGACCAAAGGTCAGGAGAGTTATTAAATTGAACAGTAGGGAATGGTCTTTTTTGTGTTCTGAATTCATAACAAATTATATATCTATTTTGCTATTTTGTTAAACAGAACAGAGGATAGAGTGATAAAAACAGGGAGAAGAGCTGTATAAAGCCCTTTATTAAAGCATTTCGGACTATTAAGGTGATTAGTAGATAGAAATTACTTCAATTCGGCCATATTATCACCTGTAGAAGAATGAACTACGAGGGGGACATCTAAGGACACTATTCCTTCCATTAAGGCTTCTGCGTCCTTGATAAATTCTTCTGCCTTCTCTTCGTGGACTTCAAATATTAGTTCATCATGGATTTGTAGCAATATATAAGCCTTTTCCTTAAATTTCTCTTCTATCATCTCATCTAGTTTTATCATAGCAAGCTTCATGATATCTGCCTCGCTTCCCTGTATAGGCATATTTACAGCCTCTCTCTGTGCAGCCCTCATCATTCTAATATTCTTGGATCTTAGCCCCTTAATATGTCTTGTTGTTCCGAACATACTCTGAACATAACCCTTCTTGTAGGCTTCCTTCTCTAGTCCTCTTATATACTCCTCTACTCCTTTGTAGTGCTCAAAATAGCTTTGTATGTAGTCTGCAGCAACATCACTATCTATACCTAACATACTAGCTAAACCATAAGCTGTTTGACCAAAGAGAATTCCAAAGTTTACTGTCTTACCAACACTTCTTTCCTGCTTTGTAACTTCCTCTACTTCTTTATCTAGTAGCCTTGCTGCCGTTGCTTTATGTATGTCTAAATCATCATTAAAGTCCTTTATTAGAAGGTCGTCTTTAGATATGTCTGCCATTATTCTCAGCTCTATCTGTGAATAGTCTATACCTACAAATTTAAAATCTTTCCTTGGAACAAAGGACTTTCTAAGTTCCTCTGCCCACTTTCCCTTTAAAGGAAGGTTTTGCATATTAGGGTTAGAAGAAGAGAATCTTCCAGAGGTCGTTCCTGTTTGGTTGAAGCTTGTGTGTATCGAGCCTCTACCGTCTTCCTCGTTCTCCGAGGCCATCTCTAAGAGAGGCTTTGTGTAGGTAGTAAGCATCTTGTTTAATTCCCTGTATTCTAGTAGTTTTTCAACCATTGGGTGTGAGCCTTTAAGCTCCTGTAATACTGATTCTTTTGTAGAACCTTTGCTTTTGTTTGGGAGATCTAGTTCATTAAAAAGGACATCTGACAATTGTTTAGGAGAATTGATATTAAATTCATGACCAACGGTATCATAGATACCCTGAGTTAGAGTTTTAACTTTCTTATCAAGATCTTCGTTCATTTCTGAAAGATGATTTATATCGACACCTATTCCTCTATCTTCCATCTTAGAGAGGATCTTGGATATTGGTAGCTCTATTTGCCTTAATACATTAAGAAGATACCTCTCCTTAATTTTTAATTCTTGCTCGATACTTTTCCTTGTATAGTCATAAAGCTCTATATCATTAGCTTTCTTTATCTGGTTCTCTCTAATCTCTTCTAAGGCATCTAAAACTTTATTTAGATCGTTAGGACTTATCTTTTCTGCGAGTATTTGAGATGAATAATCAAAGGAAAGATCTTTTAGCTTGTAGCCTCTCCTTTCAGAGTTTATTAGGTGAGCAAAAAGTCCGATATCCAGAAGATTCTTCCCTTCTAAGCCGAACCTTTGTGAAACGCCCCCTTCTGGCTGATAAAGCGTCGTTTCACGCTCGCGGCTCTCCGTGGAACAGACTTCTTTACACAAAATGTCCTCTTTTCCGCCGTTGTTATCCACAATCCTCGCCATGTAGTATTCGGACTCCGTCAAAGACTCTTCTGAAGAGATCTTTGCTAATAAAACTGACCCAGCACTATCTAACTTCATCTTAAAGTCTTCCTTATTAGCCCACTCTACTTCAGAGTTGGTTGAGAAAATGTCTAGCTGGCTAGTTGGATTGTTATTTTCATTCGATTCTATTTCGTCTAGTCTTGAGATTAAGGACTTAAAAGAGAACTCCTTAAATAGTTCTAGAACCTTCCTCTTGTCAAAATCTCTAAGAAGACAATCCTCTAGATGCATTGTTACATCTACTTCCTGCTCTATCTTTGCAAGCTTTCTACTCATTTCTGCCTGTTCTACTCCTTCTCTTAGGAGATTTGCTTGCCTTGTTTTTATATCTTTTAGATTGTGGTAAATGGTATCTAGGTCTCCGTATTTCCCTAAAAGTTCGGTTGCTGTTTTCTTCCCTATCCCTTTTATTCCAGGGATATTGTCAGAGGGATCTCCTGCCAGAGCCTTAAAGTCTACAATCTGTTCAGGGTAGAGATCCATATAATCATGGGTTTTTTCTCTATCATAAGCCACTAGGTCTTTAAAACCTCCGTTTGGTAAACAAACTCGGACATTTTCATTTACAAGCTGAAGTAGGTCTCTATCTCCACTGAGGATATAAAGATCCATATTTTCATTACTCCATTTCTTTTCGGACACATATTTGGCGATAGTTCCAAGGATGTCATCTGCCTCAAAACCCTCTTTCTTGATTATTGGGATGCTGAATGCCTTTAAAATCTCCTCTACTAGGGGGAATTGGTCTATTAGGGATTGGTCCGTGGGAGCTCTAGTCCCTTTGTAATCTGGATATTCTACATGCCTGAATGTTGGTTCGTGAGTGTCAAAAGCACAAAGTACATATTTAGGTTCAAAGGATTTTAATGCAGAAAGCAGCATTACAGTAAAACCATATACTGCATTGACTTGAACGCCGTCCTCCGTTGTAAGAGTTGGCGGGTAAGCATGAAAAGCTCTGTGGACAATAGCGTTAGCATCTATTGCAAGAAACCTGTCCTTTCCGTTACTAGGTAATGTCATACATTGATTATACTAGAGTATTTTGTTAAATAGAAATAACAAGATTACTCTCGTATGCTTCATCCTCCGTAAAAGCAAGCTGAAGATATGCGTCTTTTGGCTGCAATCCTCCATAAAGGCTTGAGAATCTCTGGATAGATTTTAGAAATCTTATATATGTCATTCTATCTCCATAAAACTTCTCTCTATTCCTTCTTCCTATTGCAACAACTGGGTAATCTCCATATTCTACAAAACGAAGATTGTCCTCCTGCCATCTAACAGTATCTATGCTACCTGTCGGATTAAGAAAGTATGTGTCGGGGATGTCATCGTAGCGCCAATCTACAAAGAGAATATCTGTATTTATCTGGGGGTAGCTGTGAGTAAATTTAGTAATATATCCCCAATCTAATTCAACATCTTTCTTCGCGGTTTCTCTTGTCATAATAAGCTCTACCTTGTAAACCCTTAGGTAGGGAGAGGCATCTATGCCTTCAAGAGGTTCGTGTGGAGAATTTGGGTATGCATAAAAAGCCATTCTGTTAGCAGAGCCAGGTTCCCCAGTAACAAAAACCTTCCTGCCATCACTACTTATGGCATATGCTTCTGTTGGTTTAATATTGTAAGACTCCTTCCCTACTCGTACTCCATCTAAGATCTTCTCAGCAAGAATAGCTGTTGAACCAGAGATTTTTTCTAGAACTTCTAGATTATGAACTAGCTCCTCATCCTCTGGAGTAAAAGGAATTACATATTCCTGAAGGTCTTTTTGCTCTGTGGAATTCTCAATGGGAGATCCTTCTGTAAAAATGTTTGCCACGGTTATGGGTAATAAAAATTTAAGAGGCAGTAATATACTTACATTCTATGGACACCCTACTATTCTGTCAAGAAATAGAGATCCCTTGAGAGATTACTCCTTAAACATCTCCTCGAACTCTTGTCCTGAGACAACCTCCTGTTCTAAGAGCTTCTTAACAAGTTTCTCTACATAATCTTTCTTACTTCTTAATACTTCCTTTGCATCTTCATAGGCCTTATCTACAAGATCTCTTACCTCTTGATCTATTAATTTCGCTACGTCCTCACTATATTCTCTCCCTCCACCATACATATAACCCAAGTGCTTAGTCTCTTCCAAGTCACCATATTTAATAAGACCTAATTTGTCACTCATACCGTAATCCATTATCATTTTCTTTGCTGTCTCAGTAACCTGCTTAATATCATTAGAAGCTCCAGAGGAGATATCATCTAAGAAGATTTCCTCAGCTGCTCTACCTCCTACCCCAGTTCTCAGCCAAGCTAACATCTGCTTCTTGTAGAGGAATTTCCTCTCTTTTTCTGGCAGGTAAACAGTAACACCACCACTTGCACCTCTAGATATAACAGATATCTGTTCTACTGGATCTGAACCTTCCGTAAACTTTGCTACAATAGCATGCCCAGCCTCGTGGTAAGCAGTCTTCTTTATATCGTCCTGCTCTTTGTCTCCTTTTTTCTTTCTTCCAAGCTTAACCTTCAAGTAAGCTTCCATTAAGTCCTCCTGACAGATCTTTTTTCTGTCATCTTTAGCTGCCATAATTGCTGCTTCATTCAAAAGATTTTCTAAGTCTGCACCTGAATAACCAATTGTCTTCTTGGCAACTCCATCTATATCTACATCTTCTTCAAATTTCTTGTTCTTAGCATGAACTTCCAAGATTGCTTTTCTCTCCTTGTAATCTGGCATTGGAACATAAACGGATCTGTCAAATCTTCCTGGCCTTAAAATTGCAGGATCTAGGACATCTGGCCTGTTTGTTGCTGCAAGAACGATAACGTT
>NPID01003573.1_pt1 | contig 10192 bp, 12 predicted proteins | sample 8637491 | NCBI WGS metagenome assembly NPID01 (sample SAMN07420843, study PRJNA396082) | bioreactor metagenome | isolation source: sample BA6 brine-fed electro-methanogenic bioreactor BA | place: Japan: Kochi | collected 2016-06-14 | reverse complement strand
ATGTCTTCTTTGCCCACGGCATTCACTTCAACGACGAAGAGCTTGACGTCCTCGCACGGACCGGCAGCCACATAGCCCACTGTCCCGCCAGCAACATGCGCCTGGGAAGCGGTATCTGCCGGGTTACCGAGATGATCCCGAAGGGAATAAACGTGGCCCTGGCGGTCGACGGATCGGCAAGCAACGATGCGAGCGATCTCCTTGGTGAGGCGAGACAGGCAATGCTGCTCCAGCGGGTTCGCTACGGAAGCGGTGCCCTGACGGCAAAGCAGACCTTTCAGATTGCCACCGAAAACGGGGCAAAACTGCTCGGATACGGCAAGGTCGGAAAACTCGAGGCGGGATATGCCGCCGACATGGCCATATGGAATGTTGACAAGCTGGAGTACGCGGGAGCTCTCTCCGATCCCCTGGCGGCTCTGCTCTTTTCCGGCTACAACCACGGTACGGCCTACACCATCGTGAACGGAAAGGTGGTTGTGGACGATGGAAGACTCGTCGGATTCGACGAGCGCGAACTGACGAAGAAGGCCAACGCCATCGCGGCGCGTCTTCTGGATGCGAAATAGCATGGGAGAAACAACGGTATGATACAGGAATACCTGAAATCCGGGAGCCCGCGGGAGGCCCTCGAGATAAAGAAGAAGTACGGGGCCGAAGCGGCCTATATTGCCGGCGGCACCGAGGTAAACCGCCTTAAATCACCGGTACGCGCAAGCAGACTTATCGGCCTGGACAAGGCCGGCTTTCCGGGAATAGAGAAAAAGGGTTCGGCCCTCCGCATCGGCGCGATGGTCAGCCTCCAGGAGCTTATCGAAAGCGACCTTGTTCCCGAAGCACTTAAGAAGGCCGCCCGCCAGGCAGGCAGCCGCCCCATGCGCCACATGGCCACCGCGGGAGGCAACATTGCCGCCGATCGGCGGGACAGCTATCTCGTTCCGGCCCTCCTTGCCTTCGACGCGAAGGTGGAGCTTGCCGGCGGCGGAGAAGCGGATCTCGAAGCCTGGCTGGAGAAGAAGGAAGAGCTGGTCCTCTCGATCCTCATCGCCAATCCGGGCCGCTGTGTCCGTCTGGCAAGAATATCCCGGACCGTACAGGGCGTTCCCGTCCTGGTCATGGCCTACGGCTGCGGCGACGGTGCGAAAGGTGCAAGCCGTTTTGCCCTCGGCGGTCTTCCGGGACCGGCGCGGCGGCTGAAGGCTGTCGAGGAGGCAATCGACGGGGGATCGCTCAAAGATCCCGAAGCTCTTGCAAAAAAGGTTTCGGAGCTGGTTGATCCGGTTTCCGATTTTCTCGGATCGGTGGAATACAAGCGCTATATCGCCGGCGTTTCCGCTGCGGATCTCTTTTCGGCGTGTTCCTGCTGAGTCGGGAGGCAAACAAGTATGGAAATGACAATTACCCTCAACGGAGTAGAGAAAAATATACTGGCGCAGCCCGGGGAGAGCCTTCAGAAGGTTCTCAGAAAAATGGGCATGCTTTCGGTCCGCGACAGCGATGACCGCGAAGGCTTTGCGGGAAGCGATCTTATCCTGGTGGACGGAAAGCCCGCCTACGCAAACCTCATGGTCGCCGCCCAGGCAGACGGGAGAAGCATCCGGACCGCCGAATCCCTGGTAAAGGGAAAGAAGCTTTCGGTTGTTCAGGAAGCGATGATAGACGCGGGAGTGGTGCAGTCCGGCTACAACAGTCCGGCCCTCGCCCTTGCCCTGGCGGACCTGCTGGAGCGCAGCCCCGAACCGGGCCGCGAAGAGATTATCGACGCCCTTTCTGGCATCTTCAACCGTGCCACAGGCTACCAGCAGTTCTTCAAGGCCGTCGAGCTTGCCTCCGAACGGCTCAAGGACCCATCCTACAAGACGCAGATCGCACCGGAGTTCCGGGACGACCTGGACGTGGTCGGAAAGGTGAAAAAGAAGGTGGACGGAGCCAAGCTGGTGACCGCCCGCAAGGCCTTCGTGGAAGATTTCGTGGATCAGGATGCCTGCATTCTCAAGGTGCTCAAGAGCCCCCACGCCCACGCCTACATTACCAGCATCGATACCGCCGCCGCCGAGGCCATGCCCGGCGTGGAGATGGTTATCACCTACAAGAACTGCCCCGACGCCTGGTACACCTTCGCCGGACAGGGCTTTCCCGAACCCTCCCCCTACGACCGCCGCATGTTCAACCGGAAGGTCATGCACGTGGGCGACCGGGTGGCAGCCGTTGTGGCCGAGAGCGAAAAGATCGCCGACGCCGCCCTTGCGGCCATCAGGGTGGAGTACGAGGTGCTCAAGCCCGTGTTTACCGTGGAAGAAGCGGCAGCGCCCGGAGCCCCGATCATTCACGGCGGAGTGGTGGAGTACGTAGCAGGAGCACCGGACAACCTGGCCGAATACAACAAAAAGGCCGACCCCCGGGACGGAAAAATCATCTACCAGTTCCCCATCCACGCCGACCCCCACCGGAACATCGCCGCGAGCGTATCCGACGGAATAGGCGACGTGGAGAAGGGCTTTGCCGAAGCCGACGTTGTGGTGGACCGCGAATACAGCACCAGTCAGGTGCAGCAGACCCCCCTGGAGACCCACGTGGTCTACACCAAAATGGACGGCGACCGCCTGGTAATCCACGCATCGACCCAGGTGCCCTGGCATCTGCGGCGCATCGTCTCCACCATTCTCGGCATAAGCGAAAACCAGGTACGTGTTATCAAGGAACGGGTCGGAGGCGGCTACGGCTCCAAGCAGGACATCGTCCTGGAAGAGGTCGCGGCCTTCGCCACCTGGGAAACCGGGCGGCCGGTGTTCTATCACTACACCCGCGAAGAAGAGTTTACCAGCAACTCCAGCCGCTTCCCCATGAAGGTGCGGGTAAAAATCGGCGCCAAGAAAGACGGAACCCTTACGGCTGTCTATATGGGCGTGCGGGCCAACAGCGGCTGCTACGGCAACCACTGCCTCACCGTCCCCATGAACGCCTGTTCAAAGAGCCTTCCCCTGGTAAAGTGCGACAACTTCAAGTTCGACGTTACCACCTACTATACCAACATCCCCGTTACCGGAGCCTACCAGGGCTACGGCGCCCCCAAGGGCTCCTTCGCCCTCCAGATGGCCCTGGCCGAAGTGGCCGAAGAGATCGGCATGGACCACCTCGATCTGATCGAAAAGGTGCGTGTGGAAGAGGGCACCATGCTCAACATCCTCAAGTGCCTCGGAGAGGGAAGGGAAGGAACCGCCGCCCCCGTGGGAAGCTGCGGTCTCGGACCGGCCCTGGAAGAGGGAGCCGAGCTTATCGGCTGGGGAAAGAAGAAGCAGCCCGCGGGTTTTGAGCTGACCGGTTCCGACTGGAAAATAGGACAGGGCCTCGCCATCATCCAGCAGGGCTCGGGACTTCCCGGCCTTGACCACTCCTGCGCCGACGTTAAAATGCTCGCCGACGGAAGCTTCATGATCCACTCGGGCGGGGCGGACCTGGGAACGGGACTGGACACGGTCTCGGTAAAGGTAGCCGCGGAAACCCTCAAGGTGGATATGGAACAGGTCTCCATTCTCTCGGGAGACACCGACAACACCCCCTTCGACACCGGCGCCTACGCATCCAGCGGAACCTTCTTCTCGGGCAACGCCTCCCTCAAGGCGGCCCAGGACCTGCGGGAGAAGATCCTCGACGCAGCTGCGGTAATCCTGGAAGAACCGAAGGAAGACCTTGCCATCGAACGGGGCGGCATTGTTGCCGGACGGAAGGGAAAGGTGACCTACAAGGAGATCGCCCAGGCCACCCAGGCGGGACTCGGCTCGGGACAGCTCGTGGGCTACGCCAGCTTTACCACCGAAGATTTCGCCTTCCCCTACGGCGCCCACTTCTGCCAGGTGGCGGTAAACACCCGCACCGGAGAGGTGAAGGTACAGAAGTACCACGCCCTTCAGGACTGCGGAACCCCAATCAACCCCGAACTGGCCCTCGGCCAGATCTACGGCGGCGTCTTCAAGTCCATCTCCCACAGCCTCTGGGAGGAGATGGTCATAGACGAGGCGGGAGTGCTCACCAATCCCACCCTGCGTGAATACGGAGCACCCATGATGGACGACCTGCCCCCGGAGTTCGGTGCCCACCTCGTCTTTACCGACGACGCCTACGGCCCCTTCGGCGGAAAGTCCGTATCGGAGATAAGCCTCAACGGGGCAAGCCCCGCCATAGCAACCGCCATCCACGACGCCGCGGGCATCTGGATCCGCGACTGGCCCTTCACCCCCGAAAAGGTGCTGGGCGCCCTCGGAAAGCTTTAGACGGTAATCGGCCCCGCCTTCGGGCGGGGCATCATTATACGCAACACAGTGAAATTATTTTTGGAGGAAAAGAACAGATGGACAAAATCGGAATCGGGGAAGTGATCCGCTCGCTTTCCACCCTCAGAACGGAAAAAATGTACCTGAACGACTTCTTTCACACCTGGAAGCAGAGTGACGACGAACTTCAGGCCACCTTCAAGGTAGCGGAAATTCTCCGCTCCATGCGGGAAAACAACATCTCCAGCAAGGTCTTCGACAGCGGACTGGCCATCAGCCTCTTCCGCGACAACTCCACCCGGACCCGCTTCAGCTTCGCCAGCGCATGTAACATGCTCGGCCTTGAGGTGCAGGACCTGGATGAAGGAAAGAGCCAGATCGCCCATGGCGAGACGGTCCGCGAAACTGCGAACATGATCAGCTTCATGGCCGACGTAATCGGAATCCGCGACGACATGTACATCGGCAAGGGCCACACCTACATGAAGGAAGTCGCCCAGGCGGTCGAACAGGGCAACTACGAAGGCGTCCTCGAACAGCGCCCCACCCTGGTAAACCTCCAGTGCGACATCGACCACCCCACCCAGTCCATGGCCGACGCCCTGCATGTAATCAACGAGTTCGGCGGAATCGAAAACCTCAAGGGCAAGAAGATCGCCATGACCTGGGCCTACAGCCCCTCCTACGGCAAGCCCCTCTCGGTGCCCCAGGGCATCATCGGCCTCTTTACCCGCTTCGGTATGGACGTAACCCTCGCTCATCCCGAAGGCTACAACGTCATGCCCGAAATGGAAGAAATTGCCTCCAAGAACGCGGCAGCCAGCGGCGGCTCCTTCTCCAAGGTCAACTCCATGGCCGAAGCCTTCAAGGACGCGGACATCGTATACCCCAAAAGCTGGGCCCCCTTCTCGGTCATGGAAGAGCGGACCAAAATTGTCGAAACCGGCGATCAGCAGGCCCTCAAGGACCTCGAAAAAAGCTGCCTTACCCAGAACTCCAAGTTCATTGACTGGGAATGCACCGAGGACCTCATGAAGACCACAAAGGACGGCAAGGCCCTCTACATGCACTGCCTCCCCGCCGACATTACCGGCGTCTCCTGCAAAAAGGGCGAAGTGGAAGCGAGCGTCTTCGACCGCTACCGCGTGCCCCTCTACAAGGAAGCCTCCTTCAAGCCCTACATCATTGCGGCCATGATCTTCCTTGCCAAGTTCCGCAACCCCTCCGAGAAGCTTACCCAGCTCCTCGCCGACGCGCAGAAGCGGATCTACTGAGACAGCACATTCAGAAGCCTTGATTCCGGCCCCCGATTTTCGGGGGTCTTTTTATTGTGCTCACGGTTTTTGGGCGCCTCCGCGCAGGCCGGCCTGCGCGGACCGGGTGCTCCGCTGCAATTCCTCGGGTTTGCCTTCCGGAGCCGTTTCCCGGCTTGCTCCGCGCCGCCGGACGGCCCCGGCGAAGCCTGCGGGATTTCCGCTGCGCCCCCTGGCGCGGGGGGAGGGGAGCGACAATTCTGCGGATGGTGCGAAATTAAGCTATAATGAACATCAGTATGAACAACGATAGAACCATCTATGGTAGCAGGCTTCGAATCGTCCCTTTACGCGGGGACCATGCCGCAAGCCGTACCATAGCCGGGAGGCTTGGCATGCATCGTACCAACAGGAAGGAAGGGGGCGAAGAAATCTGGCTGCTGGATGCCGCTGCGCCCTCTGGTGGGGGGACGCTATAGCGGACAAGGGTCTTATGCTTGACCTTGTATAAAGATTGCAGAAATATTGAATACATGGAGGTGGGTATAACCGTTATTACAGGTAAGAGATCTTCCGGAAGATATATACGAAAAACTTTCCATGCTTGCAGCCGCGGATAACCGGAGTATTGCCGAAGAAACGATTGTTCTGTTGCGGAAGGCTCTTGGTATGAAAGAAGAGAGAACAGCAAGGAGAAGAAAACTCTTCGAAGAAATGCGTTCACGGAAATTGTCCAATACCGGCACTTTTTCTGATGCGGCCGAACTGATCAGAGAAGACAGAGACCGATGAAATATGTTCTCGCTGCCAGCGCCGGAATAGAAATTGCAAATCTCCTCTGGAAATACCATCGGGCAGTCCTTTTATCAATGGAAGAGGCCCTGGAAGCCCAGCAGTACTGTGAACACATAGTTGACGAATTTGTCGATCTTTTATCTTACCCTTGCCAGGCGCCGGGGAGGAATACTGGTTACCATGGATAAAAAATTGAATATGCTTGCAGTTCAGAACGGGATAGAAATAGTAGAATAGATGCTCTCTTGAGGTCTTGTTTGTCAACTTGACAAGTAAAAACCCAGATTGTATATTGATAAGATGAAGACATTACCTGTCGGTGAACTGAAAGCCCAATTCTCCGAGGTCCTTGAAAAGGTGAAACAGGGAGAAAAAATCGGTATTCTCTATGGAAAAAAGAAGAAACCCGTAGCCATGATAGTACCCTTCAGCGAAGGCGAAGAGAAAAGTGAAAGGCAGCTTGGAATACTGGAAGGGAAATTCGACATTACCTTTGCCGATGACTTTACCATGACCGAAGAAGAGCTTTCAGGCCTGGAATGAAATATCTGCTGGATACTCATACATTTCTGTGGACCCTTACACAATCAAAAAGCCTGCCGGAAAAAGCCCTGGAAGCAATAAAGAATCCTGATAACGAAATCTTTGTCAGTGCCGTAACATTCTGGGAAATTTCCATTAAAACACGGCTCAGGAAGCTTGATCCCGGCGGTTTACCGATTGAAGATCTACCGGCACTTGCCGAAAAAATGGATTTCCAGTTGATGGACCTTACACCCGAAGAAGCAGCAACGTACGGCAGTCTTGCGGAAAACACTCACAATGATCCATTTGACAGGATGCTGATATGGCAATGCATACGAAGAAATATGACCATGGTGAGTAAAGATGCGGAATTTAAAAAGTTCAGGAATTACGGATTAAAGATCCTCTGGAAATAGAGGAGAAGGTCTGGCTATATGCGCGTCAGCTTCGTGCAAGGTGAATATTCAGGGCATGAAAATCTATGCAAAAAGCATGAAAACCAGGATACTTAGTATTGGGGTGGTTACATGGCAAATCTTCAGGTAAAAGATATTGATGACAATCTCTATGAAACAATCAGACGTCTGGCAGCTGACGACCGGCGATCTATCAGTCAGGAAGTTGTCTATATTTTGAAGAAGTACCTTTCCCTGCCGGACAGCTTCGAAAGAAACCCGACCGATGAATTCCTCAAACTGGCCGGCAGTTGGGAGGATTCACGCTCTGCAGACGAAATAATCGGGGATGTGTATTCGAATCGACGGAATTCATCCCGTTTTGGAAGTGATAATGAGCTATTTGATTGAAACCGATATACTGATCTACAGTATAAAAGGGAATGCAGAGGTCAACAGACGCTTCGCTGAAAAACGCAATGATCCAAAATCAATATCGGTAATTACGTATGGCGAACTGTTTTTCTGTGCAAAGAAATCCGGCCGGCCGGAAAAGAATCTTGCTCGTGTCCGGCGTATCGCGGAGCTTTTCCCGATAATCGAGATAAGTCCTGCAAGTTATGGAAACATATGGTGAATACAAGGCCCTGCTGTCGGCGTCAGGTACGTTGATTGACGATATGGATCTCTTGATTGCGGCAACTGCGATAACTCACAACCTGATCCTCGTAACAAATAATATCAGGCATTTCAGCCGGGTCGATGGACTGGAAATGGAAAACTGGTCAATACAGGTGGATGTATCATGATCACCTGCAGAATTACCGTTCTCAAGCGCACCTTCAACAAGGAACTTGTCGATGAGTACGTGGAAAAGAGCCGAAGACTAACCATCGGCCCCTGCGAGCTGTTTCACGACGGGCAGGAGTTTGTAACCGACGTTATATCGGGCATGCCCGAAGGGTTCTGCTCCTGGGCCTGGAACGACATCTACAAGTCGCTGGTAGGCTTTTTTACAGGAGGCGATTTCGGGATGTGGTACGAGCGGAAAGATGTAAGAATCGCCTGCTGCACCGATGGAACACGGCCCGTCATTTTTAAAATCGAAAAGCTGACGGATCAGGGCTGAGGAGCTGGGCCTTTTGGCCTTCTTCGTCTGTCTCGCCTGCCAGACAGGAATGTACCGCTCATCCGTTCACTTTTGTTTGCAAATTCCATTCTCTATTGTATACTTGTTCGAAAGACTCCAAAAAGTGAGATGACATAGATGTTTGTGTTCTTTGCTGCATTTCCCAAAACAGCACTCCGAAACCAGTTATACAGTCATCATTGCGCCATTGTGTAGTAAAGAGGGTGTTTGCGAAAGAATGACAAACACCGGGAAGATGTTTTGAGCTCCGGCTAATTGATGGCTTCTGGATTGTGAGTGACGAACAATGGGAGTTTTGATGGTTTGGGGTAAGTTATAATGTTATATAGATAATAAAATAGAGATAATAAACATATCATACAAAAAAAGAATATACAAATAAGTTATGAATACTTATAATCAATAATTAAGGAGATAAAAGGTGGAGAGTAAAATAAGGGTTAAAGTAGGATCAATTGAAGTTGAATATGAAGGAACCCAGGAGTATATAAAAAATGGGCTCCAGGATCTACTAGAAACATTATTAAGCGCGCTTCCTGAGGATCAGTTTGAAGAAAAAATTGAATCTATAGAGCCTTTGCCGGAGACAACTGATCCTTCAGCAAAGAAAATAGAGATGACTACAAATACTATTGCCATGAGACTAAACGTAAAATCTGCTTCTGATTTAATAATTGCAGCATGCGCCCATTTAACTTTTGTAAAAGGTGCAGCTACATATACAAGAGGAAACATACTCGCCGAAATTAAGGAAGCTAACAACTACTTTAAAAAATCATATACAAATAATCTATCAAAGTCTCTAGGGTCTTTGGTTAAAAGTGATAAGTTAATTGAGCGATCTAAAGATACTTATTCTTTAAGTTCTTCAGAAAAATCTAGGCTGGAAAAAGAACTTGGAATTAAATAGATACTTACAAAATCCAGGAATAGGTCGTTCAGATAAACTGCTGTTGATTCTATTTCACGAAAAATCTGCCATGGAAGTTAGGGGTATTAAAGAAAGAGGAGCCCAACATGGTTTACAAAAAATAAAAACATGGAACATTTCTGAAATATTAAAAAGAAGCTATCCGCAGGCGATTAAAACTGAAAATGGGTGGAAAATAACAACTGAAGGTCAAAAAAGACTCTTCGATCAGAAATTGATAGAAAAGCCGGCTGTTGCTATACAAAATAATACGCTATTGAGCATTCTATCAAGCGTTCCAGATGGATATATCAAGCAATACATTGAAGAAACAGTCAAGGCAGTCGAACTTGGGTTATTTCGCTCTGCAATAATATTATCGTGGATTGGTTGTATTTCTATTATGCAAGAATATGTACTACAAAAAAAGCTTCAAGATTTCAATACTGAATTGATTAGACGCTTTCCTAAAGCAAAAAAGATAAAGAAAAAAGATGACTTTGGCTATATAAAGGAATATGATTTTCTGCAAATATGTAACAGTATTTCGATGATAGGTAAAAATGTGCGGCAAGAACTAGAGCATCGGCTGCAGCTAAGAAATTCGTGTGGTCATCCGAATTCATTCACTGTAGGTGAAAGTACAGTAATCTTTCATCTTGAATTTCTGATAAATAATATTTACTTGAAATTCTAAAAATTACTATATAACCAGCAATTGGAGCAGACGTGGCTATTGTCATGGTTTGTGCTACTGGCTCCAGAAGTAGAGTAGATTTGAAAAAGGTGATGCGAGTGAAATCGGTGATATAATGTTGGTTGGGTAGAAGCACAAACGCATGCCAACTTAACGCCACGCAGCTCAATTGGATGTTATGTTTACTCAAAAAATA
>NPID01006048.1_pt4 | contig 10199 bp, 9 predicted proteins | sample 8637491 | NCBI WGS metagenome assembly NPID01 (sample SAMN07420843, study PRJNA396082) | bioreactor metagenome | isolation source: sample BA6 brine-fed electro-methanogenic bioreactor BA | place: Japan: Kochi | collected 2016-06-14 | reverse complement strand
GAGTTCGGTGCGGCAGGGCTGGCACATGGCGGAGGTGACGTAGGCGCGGTCGAAGACCAGGCCTTCGGAGGCGAGGCGATCGAGGTGGGGCGTGACGGCGTTGCGTCCGCCATAGACGGGCAGGTCACGATGGGTGCAATCGTCGGCGAGGATCAGCAGGAAGTTGGGGCGGCGGCGGGCGGGTAGGTCGGCGCGTGCGAATGCGGGGGCGGCGAGTACAGAGGCTGCGGCGTATCCGGCGTGCTTGAGGAACGTGCGTCTGGAGAGCATTTGTCGGTCCTTGTGCCAGAGGTTGTGCTTGGGCCCAGCGGACCATTTCGATACCCGCCTATCTTCCGGGGCCACCGGCGTCCGACAAGATCGTGGCAGGCTGGGCGTACAGAACCGTAAGGGCTCTACTGCCATGACGCGAGGTAGCGTCTTGCGACGCCACTACGAGCGTGGTCGCGACGAGCCCTGCGACCGATCGCGCTGCGATGGATCCGTTGGCCTGCATTGTACCGGCGGAGGCGGCAGGGGCAAGGGTGGATTCGGTTGCATCATGACTGTACTTGCGCTCGGGGGCGGAAGGACATTCGTGCTTCTACGGTGTGGGCAGGGGAGCAGCGCGGAAACGGTGGTGCCTCCGATTGGGGTTTGCCGGTGGGGGTGGAGCGGGGTATAGTGGTGAGACGTTTCGTGAAACCTGGATTGGGAGAATGGACATGCAACCGACGCATGGGAGCTATCTGCATCCGGACGTGGTGATGCCGACGTTTCTGATTACGGCGGCGGTGTTCGTGGTGGTGAGTTTGCTGATCGTGCTGGCGGTGCGGTCGGTGCCGAGCAAGTTGATCCTGCTGGGGATGCTATCGATGGTGGCGGGGATCTGCTTTACGGCGATTCATCCGCGGGTAGCGATGCCGGCGCTGGTGCTGGTGATCCTGGCAGCGATCCTTGTGCTGGCGGGGCTGCTGTGCGTGTTCATTTCGTTCCTGGTGCAGTCGTTCGGGGCGAAGGGGAGGGAGGGGGAGACGAAGTCGTAGCGGTGCAGGTGGTGGCAGGGATCTGTCTGTCGGGAGACGCGGGGGGTCCTTCGATATGCTCGGGAGAGGTTCTTGGGCGGGCTGAGGGCAAGCTCTTCGCTGCGCTGGCGACGAGAGGGAGGGGGGGGAGGGGGCCGTCTTTTCCTGGGCGGAGGTCCTTCGCTGGCGCTCAGGATGACAGGGCGACGGGGGTTCAGGGGGTCATGAGGCCGGCGAGGGCGGCGTTGCGGACGAGGTCGACGATGTGTCGGGCGCCGAGCTTGGTCATGATATTGGCGCGGTGGACCTCGACGGTTCGTCGGGAGCGGTGGAGTTCGGCGGCGATTTCCCCGTTGGTCAGGCCCTCTAGGACGAGATGAAGGACGGACTGTTCGGCTTCGGTGAGGGGCTTGGAGGGCGCGCGGTGATCGATGCAGCGCAGGGCGCGGTGGACGGCGGCGAGAAGTCGTGCCTCGGCGGGCGGGCGCTCCATACAATCGGTGGCGCCGGCCTTCATGGCGGCGACGGCGATGTCGACGCGTCCGGGCTCGACCAACATGATGATCGGAAGCCAGGGAGCGATGTGGCGGACGCTGGTCAGCAGTTCGAGTCCCTCGGTAGCGGGATCGGGGACGTTGCTGACCAGCAGTTGGCAACCTCTCTGCTGGATGGAGCGCAGACAGGACTGGGTATCGGCGAAATAGGCGACGGGGGCGCCGGTCCGATCGAGGGTGGCCTGAACGGCATCTGTGCTGGTCAGATCGCCGTTGGCGTAAAAGATGTGATGACGTCCATGGTTCATCTTAGAGCCCCACTTTCTGGCAGGATGGTGGTGAAGCCCGATCGGGGCGGCCTGCCTTGGCGCGTGCTCGATAGTTCAGTCAAAGAGGAATGTGCTTGTCTCTCTACCCACTCCTGTTCCGTTGGTCCTGGCCGGAGCCAAGTCCGTGTTCCGCACGATCCGCCCACGGCGGATAACGTCAACGCAAATGGATGGTAGTGGAGCGTTACAGGAGTCACCATTAGGAAATTCCTTAAAATGGGAGTAGGGCTTTTGCCTACGTGTCACTACGCGCTTTTGCGGGGAGAGAGGGCTTGTTCGCGGGGGCGGGAAAGGGTAGAGTCTGAGGTGGCCTCGGGCCAGCGTGGTCGGGGGCGGTCGCATCTGCCGATGGGGAAAGGAGATGCATGCCATGCAGCGATGGGTGGTCGTGGTTTCGATCCCGGCTGGGTCCATAGGGGGTCCACTGCGGGCGATCTGCAAGTTTGGCTATGGGATTTCTCTGGGTAATCGCCGGTCCGGCGGGCGACGGGCCATCGGTTCGTCGGTTTTCGGGGCGGACATGAAAGGAGAAGGACTATGAAGCGTGCGATGGTGGTGTTGTTCGTGGTGGCGTGTGTGACGGGGGTGTCGGCGGCGGAAGAGGGCTCGGTCGAGACGCTGCGGCTGAAGGATTATCGTCCTCGTTCGGTGTACAAGGTTCCGGCGACGGAGGTGGAGCAGGCGCGGTATGCGGCGATCGACATGCACGCGCACGCGTACGCGAAGACGCCGGAGCAGGTGGATCGCTGGGTGCGGGTGATGGACGCGCACGGGATCGCCAAGGCGATCGTGCTGACGATGGCGACGGGCAAGGAGTTCGACGAGCTGTGTGCGCTGTACTCCAAGTATCCGGACCGGTTCGAGCTGTGGTGCGGATTCGATTATACCGGATACGATAAGCCCGGTTTCGGGCCGGCGGCAGTGAAGGAGCTTCAGCGCTGCTACGAGAAGGGCGCGCGAGGCGTGGGCGAGTTGGGCGACAAGGGCAAAGGGATGTTCTACTGCCGGCCGACGAAGGCGTGGGGGATGCACCTGGACGACGCACGGATGGACCCGCTGCTGGCCAAATGCGCCGAGCTGAAGATGCCGGTCAACATCCACGTGGCGGACCCGTACTGGATGTACGAGCCGATGGACGCGACGAACGACGGTTTGATGAACGCGTACAAGTGGCGTCTGGACAATCAGCCGGACATCGTGGGACACGCGGGGATGATCGATATCCTCGAGCGGGCGGTGAAGCGGCATCCGCAGACGACGTTCGTGGTGTGCCACTTCGCGAATTGTTCGCACGATTTGAATCGGCTGGGCGCGTTGTTCGATGCGTGTCCGAATCTGTATGCGGATATCTCGGCGCGGTATGCGGAGACGGCGGCGATCCCGCGCTTCACGGCGGCGTTCTATGAGAAATACCAGGACCGGCTCGTGTACGGGACGGACATGTCGTTCAGTCCCGAGACGTACAAGATGACGTTTCGCATTCTGGAATCGGCGGACGAACACTTCTACGATTGGCGGCATTTCAGCTATCATTGGCCTTTGTATGGCTTGGCGCTGAGCGATCCGGTGCTGGAGAAGGTGTACCGGGGCAATGCGTTGAAGATCCTGAACCAGTAGATGGTACGGGGCGGGCAGCGCCTCTTTAAGGAATGAGCTCGTGACGGGAGCAGGCAAGCGGGTGGTGGGTCCAGGGTGGTTCCTGGCAGTGGTGCTGATGACGGCGGGGGTGGGCTGGGGCGATTGGCCGCAATTCCGTGGGCCTTCGGGCGACGGTCTGGCGATGGCGCCTGGCAGCGGGGCGCGGTTGGGGGCGCCGGTGCGTTGGAGCGAGACGGAGAACGTCGTGTGGAAGACAGCGATTCCGCACGTCGGCTGGTCGAGTCCGGCGGTGCTCGACGGGCAGGTGTGGCTGACGACGGCGACGGAAGAGGGGCACGATTTCTTCGCGATCTGCGTCGATGCGGAATCGGGCGAGATCCGATTCAACGAGCGGGTCTTTCACGCGGAGGACCCTGAGCCTCTGGGCAATCCGCTGAACGGGTATGCGTCGCCTACGCCGGTCGTCGAACGGGGGCGGGTGTACGTGCACTTCGGCAGCTATGGTACGGCGTGTATCGACACGGCGACATTCGAGGTGTTGTGGAAGCGGGAGGACCTGCGGTGTCGACACTATCGGGGGCCAGGGTCGTCGCCGATCTTGTTCGAGGATCTGCTGATCCTGACGATGGACGGGGTGGACGTGCAGTATCTGGTGGCGATGGAGAAGGCGACGGGGCGGACGGTATGGAAGACGGATCGGACGGCGGAGTGGAACGACCTGGACGCCGACGGGAAGCCGCGTGACGAGGGCGATCTGCGGAAGGCGTATTCGACGCCCTTGATCGTGGAGGCGGGCGGCAGAAGGCAGATGCTGAGCGTGGGGGCCAAGGCGCTGTATGGCTACGACCCGGCGACGGGGCGCGAGTTGTGGAAGGTGCAGACGCCTGCGTTTTCGGGGGCGGCGGGACCGGTGTATGGGGATGGGATCGCGTATATGATCAGCGGGTTCGGGCGGACGGAGCTGATGGCGATTCGCGTCGATGGGAGCGGGGACGTGACGGACAGTCACGTGCTGTGGAAGACGGCGCGGACGGTGCCGAGGACGCCTTCGCCCGTCTTGATCGGGGACCTGCTCTTTACGATCAACGATACCGGGATCGTGGTGTGCCTGGATCGCGCCACGGGCGAGCAGATCTGGAAGGACCGCATTCGGGGCGACCATGCGGCGTCGCTGTTGTATGCCGACGGGAATATCTACAGCTTCAACCAGGACGGCAGCTCGACCGTATTCAAGGCGGCGCGGCGGTTCGAGGTCGTCGCGACGAATACGCTCGAGACCGGTTGCATGGCGACGCCCGCTTTCGACGGCGACGCGCTGCTGATCCGCACGAAGACGCACCTGTACCGGATCCAGGCGAAGCCTGGGAATTGATGATTGATTGTTGATTATTGGGGTGGATTGGGGGGCGGGGTTATAGAATGGGAGTGCCGGTGCGGAATCGCTGGTGGCGGCGGTGGGTCTGCTCTATACGGTGACGGTCGGGTGGGGGAACTATCGGAGACTTATCAGTCTGCGGACGCGGGTGAGGGTGGCGATGACGGGCGGGCAGGGGCAGTTGCAGGCGTGGGCGGTGGAGGTTCTGGCGAGGCCTCGCGAGCAGATGGAGGAGGATGGCTCGGGGTGGGTGGTGCCGCGCGAGCAGTGGTCGCAGCAGGTGCGGCAGCTCGGAGCGCACGTTCGCATCGATCCGCTTTTCAAGGATGAGAGGGAGGGGGTGTGCCTGGGGTATGGGGGTGGGTTCTTCCATTGGTATATCGTGGTGGGACTGGCGGGGTCGGTACCCGATCCGAACGACGAGAAGGAACATCCCTCGGATGTCTGGTATCGGTGGGGGGACGGGGTTTATGGGTGGTTTCCGGAGAACTGAGCGGGGGGAGTTTCGGATGCGGGCCTTTCTGTTCGGTGCGGAGGTCCTTCGCTGGCGCTCAGGATGACAGGGGGCGAGAGGGGTGGCTTGTTCGGGGGAGAGTTGGTTCGGCGGTGTCAGGGCACGCTCTTCGGTGGCGGTCGGGATGACAATTTGCGGGGGGGTGGGGGGGGGGTGATGATGGAGGGCGGTGGTGCGTCTGTGGGAATGGGGGGGCGCAGCTTGGGAAGGACGACAAGATGATCTTGTTCAGTGCGATTGCGTTCGTGGGGTTCTGGTACCTGGTGGCGAGGCTGTGGTTCTTCGACGGGGCGAAGATCCCGCTGGTGTTCATCGGGTTGTGGGTGGCGGGTTTCGCAGCGGTGGCGACGTGGCGATTGGGAGGGCATATCTTTCTGGGGATCGAGGCGGTGCTGGGGTTGGGGCTGATCGTGATCTGTGCGTTTCGCGAACCATTGTGAGGGAGGGGTTTACGGTTTTCGATTCAGGATTTATGATTTTCAATTGATGACTGGGGCGGGGTGGGGGGCTATGCTGGGGGGGCGTGGTCGGGTTCGATGGTGTGACATGGAAGGGATGGAATATGGCGGAAGTTCGCCAGCAGTGGCACAGCAGGACGTCGTTCATCATGGCGGCGGTGGGATCGGCGGTGGGGCTGGGCAACGTCTGGCGGTTTCCGTACGTGGCGTACAGCAGCGGAGGCGGGGCGTTTCTGATTCCGTACTTTGTGGCGCTGTTTACGGCGGGGATTCCGATGCTGATCCTGGAGATGGGTCTGGGTCAGCGGATGCAGCGCGGGGCGCCGCTGGCGTTCGGGACGATCCGGCGGCCTCTGCAATGGTTCGGCTGGTGGGCGGCGGGGCTCAGCGCGGGGATCGTGATCTACTACGTGACGATCCTGGCGTGGTCGTGGGTGTATCTGTGGCATTCGGTGGGCCTGGGGTGGGGCGGGCAGCCGGAAGCGTTCTTCTTTGACGAGGTGCTAAGGCGTTCGGCGGGACCCGGGCAGGTGGGCTGGCCTGTTCCGTCGCTGGTGGTGGGGATGGGACTGACCTGGCTGGTGATTTACCTGATCCTGCGCAAGGGGGTGCGGAGCGTCAGTAAGGTGGTGATGGTCACGGTGCCGCTGCCGATCGTGCTGCTGGCGGTTCTGCTGGTGCGTGGGCTGACGCTGCCGGGGGCGATGGACGGGATCCGCTACTACCTGACGCCGGACTTCAGCAAGCTGACGGACGTGAATATCTGGCTGCGGGCGTACGGGCAGATCTTCTTTTCGCTGAGCCTCGCTTCCGGCGTGATGATCGGGTACGGATCGTACCTGGGCAAGAAGGCGGAGATCACCAACAGTGCGTTGATCACGGGGCTGGCGAATTGCGGCACGAGCTTCTTTGCGGGGTTCGTGGTGTTTTCGATGCTGGGGTACCTGGCGAAGATCCAGGGGCTGCCGGTGCCGGAGGTGACGACGAGCGGGACGGGGCTGGCGTTCGTGGCGTTTCCGACGGCGATCAGCCAGTTGCCGGCGCTGAATGCGGCGTTCGGGGTGATTTTCTTTCTGACGCTTCTGACGCTGGGGGTCGATTCGGCGTTCGCGTTGCAGGAGGCGTTCACGACGGGATTCCACGACAAGTGGCAGATTCCGCACGAGAAGCTGGCGCGGTATTTCGTGCTGGCGGCGTTTCCGCTGTCGCTGGTGTTCGTGACGCGGGGCGGGTTCTACTGGTTCGATATCGTGGACAAGTGGGTTTGCGATTTCGGGCTGGTGATCTCGGGGCTGATTCAGTGCGTGGTGGTCGGGTTCGTGTATCCGGTGCGCGAGTTCCGGGATTATTTGAACGGCACGTCGGAGGTTCGGCTGGGGGTGTGGTGGATCTGGATGCTGCGGTATGTGACGCCGGGGGTGCTGCTGGTGATTCTGGTGGGGAACCTGATCCGAGAGGTGACTGCGGGCTACGAGGACTATCCACGGTGGGCGACGTTGCTGGGGGGCTGGGGGAGCGTATTGTTCTGGGCGGTGCTGGCGTATGTGTTGTGGAAACGTCCGGCGAAGGCGGAGCGCGTGTAAGGGAGGTGACGGATGCCGGTTTCGGCGTGGATCATGTTGGTGTTCGGGTGTGTGATTCTTTATGGTGGATTAGGTTGGTGCATTGCCATTGCGGTTCGCAAACGAGCCAAATCGTCCACCGGATCGGGTAGGCAGGAACACGGAATCGCAGATGGAAAGGAGGCTTGATCGATGAGCGGAAGAATCACTGTCACAAGGGTACTGGCTTTTTGCGTGCTGCTTGTCCCTCCGTGTATGGCTTCTTATTATGAGCAGTACGAATTGCACAGCCCGGATGGGACGGTGACGGTTCGTGTGGAGGTGGCCGAGGAGGTGGCGTTCACGGTGCTCGTCGAGGACAAGCCGGTCGTCGAGGTCACGAGCCTGGCGCTGACGATTGCCGACGACGCCGTTCTGGGGGCGAACGCTCACGTCACGGGCATCCATCGCGACATTGTTTCGCGCAAGGTACATCCGCCGATTCGCGAGAAATGCGCGGCGATCAACGAGCGGTACAACGAGCTGACGCTGGTCTTCGAGGAGGATTTTGCACTGACGTTCCGGGCGTACGACAACGGGGTGGCGTACCGGTTTTCGACGTCGCTGGCGGGGGAGGTAGTGGTGGACGCAGAATATGGGCGATTTGCCTTCGGCGAGGGGGCTTCGATCATCACGCAGAAGGAGAAGGGATTTCGTTCGAGCTATGAGGAACCTTATTCGACGGGGGCGATCGACGAGTTGACCTCGGAGGATCTGTGCTGTCTTCCGGCACTGGTGATCCCGGCGCGGGGCCCGAAGGTGCTGGTCACGGAGTCGGATCTGCGGGACTATCCGGGGCTGTGGCTGCGGGGCACGGGCGGGGACGCGCTGGAGGCGGCATTTGCGGGGTATCCGCTGGAGACGTCGTATGAGGGCAGTCCGTACGAGCACGGGCGGGTGACGAAGCACGCGGACTACATCGCGCGGACGCAGGGGACGCGGGACTATCCGTGGCGCATTCTGGCGGTGGCGCGGGAGGACGGGGATCTGATCACGAATCAACTAGTGTACCTGCTGGCGTCGCCCTTGGAGCTGGAGGACGTTTCGTGGATCAAGCCCGGGGTGGTGACGTTCGACTGGTGGGGTCGGCGGAACATTTATGGCGTGGACTTCAAGGCGGGAATCAACACGGAGACGGCGAAGTACTTCATCGATTTTGCGTCGGCGTTCGGCTTCGAGTATTTCCTGTTCGACGATGGATGGGCGGACGATGCGGACCTGTTCAAGGTGACGGAAGGCCTGGACATGGAGGCGGTTTGCGCGTACGGGNNAGATCCTGCTGTGGGTGATCTGGGCGACGCTGGACCGGCAGTGCGAGCGGGCGCTGGATCAGTTTGCCGAGTGGGGGATCGAGGGGATCAAGATCGACTTCATGAATCGCGACGATCAGAAGATGGTGGCGTTCTACCGTCGGATTGCCCAGGAGGCGGCGAAGCGGAAGATGGTGATCGACTTTCACGGCGCGTACAAGCCGACGGGGCTGCGGCGGGCGTATCCGAACGTGCTGACGCGGGAGGGGCTGATCGAGGTGGAGCAGAACGGCTGGAGCGATCGGGCGAATCCGGAGCATCACGCGCTGCTGCCGTTCATTCGGATGGTGGCGGGGCCGATGGATTACATTCCGGGGACGATGAACAACGCGCAGAAGCATAACTTCCGTCCGGTGGGGGATCGGCCGATGGGGCTGGGGACGCGGGCGCACGATCTGGCGCTGTTCGTGATTCTGGAGAGCCCGATGCAGATGCTGCCCGATGCGCCGTCGGATTACTACCGCGAGCGGGAGTGCACGGAGTTCATCGCGCGGATGCCGGTGGAGTGGGACGAGACGCGGGTGCTGGAGGCGAAGGTGGGCGACTACGTGGCACTGGCGCGGCGGCGGGGCGAGGCGTGGTTCGTCGGTGCGATCACGGACTGGGAGGCGCGGACGTTTGCGTTGACGCTGGATTTCCTCGAGGGCGGGACGTATGAGATGGAGCTGATCCGCGACGGGGCGAATGCGGCGACGCGGGCGATCGACTACAAGAAGGAGACGCGGGAAGTGACGGCGGGGCAGACGATCCAGATCGACCTGGCTCCGGGCGGCGGTTGGGTGGCGCGGATTTACAGGGGCAAGGCGCAGTAACGGGAATGACACGCGTGGGTCGAGGGCCTACGATACAGATCAAGGACAATGCTGATGAATGGACTTTCGAAGTGGCTGGTGGTGCTGGCTTGCGTGGCGTGGAGTGCAGGGCACGCGGCGGGGGCGGTGATTCGCGATCTGGCGTACAAGAGCGGCGACGAGTTGAGTGCGTATGAGATCGAGCGGTGCCGGCTCGATTTGTACCTGCCGGAGGGGGTGGAGGATTTTGCGACGCTGGTGTGGTTTCATGGCGGGGGTCTGAAGGAGGGCAGCAAGGCAGACCCGATGACGGTAGGGATCGCGAAGTGGTTTGCCGAGCACGGGGTAGCGGTGGCGCTGCCGAACTATCGGCTTTCGCCCAAGGCGACGTATCCGAGCTATGTGGAGGATGCGGCGGCGAGCGTCGCGTGGGTGCGGCGGAACGTCGTGTCGCACGGGGGCGATGCGGAGAAGGTGTTCGTTTCGGGGCACTCGGCGGGTGGGTACCTGACCGCGATGGTGGGGCTGGACGGTCGCTGGCTCGGGCGGTATGGGCTGGACGCGAAGGCGGTGGCGGGGCTGATCCCGGTGAGCGGGCAGATGGTGACGCATTCGACGGTTCGCGAAGAGCGAGGGACTGCGAGTACGCGGGTGATCGTGGACGAGGCGGCGCCGTTGTATCACATGAGCGCCGAGACGCCGGCGACCGTGTGCATCTGCGGTC
>NPID01009910.1_pt1 | contig 10220 bp, 9 predicted proteins | sample 8637491 | NCBI WGS metagenome assembly NPID01 (sample SAMN07420843, study PRJNA396082) | bioreactor metagenome | isolation source: sample BA6 brine-fed electro-methanogenic bioreactor BA | place: Japan: Kochi | collected 2016-06-14 | reverse complement strand
CCCTTTATCGTAAAGCTCAACCACAATGAGCTTTTGTCCTATCCGAACACGCACGACCAGATACTGTTCGCCGACGTGGACCAGGCCTTTGAAATGGGAGCCGTCGCCGTGGGCGCCACCATCTATTATGGTTCAGAGGAGAGTTCGCGCCAGATACAGGAGATTTCCGAGGCCTTCCACTACGCCCACGAGCTGGGGCTGGTGACGGTGCTGTGGGCTTACCTGCGCAATCCCGCCTTCAAAACCGAAGAAGCCGACTATCACCTGGCGGCGGACCTTACAGGCCAGGCAAACCACCTGGCCGCGACTATAGAAGCGGACATCGTGAAACAGAAACAGCCCGAAAACAACGGAGGATACAAGGCACTCAAGTTCGGCAAGACACACGAAAAGGTTTACACGGAGCTCTCGTCGAACCACCCGATAGACCTTACCCGCTACCAGGTCCTCAATTGCTACATGGGCCGCGCCGGCCTCATAAACTCGGGCGGGGCCTCGTCAGGGCAAACCGACCTGACCGAAGCAGTGGCGACGGCCGTTATAAACAAAAGGGCCGGAGGCATGGGCCTAATCTCGGGGCGAAAGGCTTTCCAGCGGCCCATGGAAGAGGGTGTCGAAATCCTCAACGCGATCCAGGATGTCTACCTTTGCAAGGAAGTGACAATAGCGTAAAAGGCAGAATAAATAAACCCGCAGGGCATTTCAGTACATAAGCTTTCAGTTTTCAAAACACCAGCACACCCCGGGAAAAGCACTATATTTTCCTCCCGGGGCTTTACTTTGCCTTTTGTTGCGTGTATTATTGGCGAATGTAAACATGGTGCAAAATATTTAAACTTTTATACACACCCTCACGTTAGATAAACTTCTGCAAACATGGAGTTTAATATCATTGAAAGAGGTGGAAACATGGCAAAGTACACGTCGCAGGAACTCATGGATATGGAATACGAGTATGTGGCTCACAACTACCATCCCATCGAAGTGGTCATTTCAAAGGCTGAGGGCATCTGGGTGGAAGACCCCGAGGGGCGTCGCTACATGGACATGCTCTCCGCTTATTCGGCGGTCAACCAGGGGCACAGGCACCCCAAGATCATCAAGGCCTTGAAAGACCAGGCCGACGTCCTTACTCTCACGTCACGCGCCTTTTACAACGACAAACTGCCCCAGTTCGCAAGGAAGATGAGGGAAGTGACGGGCAAGGAAATGTTCATGCCCGCTAACACCGGTGTGGAAGCCGTTGAAGTAGCTCTCAAGACAATGCGCAAGTGGGGCTACCTCAAAAAGGGAGTCGAGAAAGACAAGGCCGAGATCATCGTCTTCGAAGAGAATTTCCACGGCAGAACCATCACCGTCGTCAGCTTCTCGGTGGACCCTGTCGCTAAAGACAACTACGGCCCCTTCACTCCGGGTTTCAGGGTCGTCCCCTATGACGATCTCGAAGCCGTCGAGAAAGCCGTTAACGAAAACACCGTAGGCATCCTTGTCGAGCCCATCCAGGGCGAGGCCGGCGTTGTGGTCCCAAGCGACGGTTTCCTGAAAGGTCTCGAAAGGATCGCCAGAGAAAACAACATACTCCTCGCCATTGACGAAATCCAGACCGGCTTCTGCCGCACCGGAAAGGTCTTCGCCTTCCAACACGAGGACATCGACCCGGACATCATCGTAATGGGCAAGGCCCTGGGCGGCGGCGTAATGCCTGTTTCAGGGATCTCCGCAAACAAGGACGTCCTCGGCGTATTCGAACCCGGGACGCACGGATCGACCTTCGGCGGAAACCCCCTCGCTTGTGCCGTAGCCACGGCCGCGATCGACGTCCTCATGGAGGAGAACATGACCGAGAGAGCGGCGGAACTCGGCAAGTACTTCATAGACGGCATCAAGGCCATCAACTCACCCAAGATCGAAAAGGTCCGTGGCAAGGGTCTTTTGATCGGCGTGGTCATCAAAGAATCCGCCGGAAAGGCCCGGAAATACACCACGGCTCTTAAAGAGAAGGGGCTTCTCTGCAAGGAGACCCACGACTGGATCATCCGCTTCGCCCCGCCTTTGGTCATCACAAAAGAAGAAATCGACCAGGCCCTCAAGATCATCCGCGAGGTCTTTGCCTAAGGGGCCGACAGGCTGTTCTGAAATCAGGGGGGCTGCGTTTTTCGCAGTCCCCCCTTTTTTTCAGCGGAAAAGCCGTTCAAGCAAGGCCCTGGTGGATTTGCCCCTGCCCATGGTAAAGACATGGATACCAGGGGCCCCGGCGTCGATCAGATCCTGGGCCAGCTTGGCCATGTATTCCGCTCCCGTCTCGAATTCCTCTTCGACGGTACGCGCCTGTTGCATCTTTTCCACAAAGGAATGTGGAATATTCACAAAGAATTTCCTTGGGATATTGTAGAGAGACCTCAGGTTGGCGATGGGCTTGATGCCCGGGATTATCGGTATGTTCACACCGGCTGCTTTTACCCTCTCCAGGAAACTCCAGTAATACCCGGCATCGAAGAACATCTGCGTGATGGCATACTCCGCGCCTTTCTGGACTTTCTCTATAAAGTGTTTGACGTCCTCCTCGATGTTCGGGGCCTCGAAATGTTTCTCGGGATAGGCCGCGACACCGATGCAAAAATCCATGGGCCTGGCGTTTTCGCAGGGGTAGACATATTCTCCCCTTTTCATGGCGACCACCTGCCGCACCAGGCTCGAGGCGTTTTCGTAGGCGCTTGCCGCTTTGGCCTTTTTGGGGTTTTCATACTCCCCCCGCAGGACGAAGAGGTTTTTCACCCCAAGCAAGTTAAGGTCGATGAGCATGTCTTCCACCTGGTATTTATCCATACCGTAGCACAGAACATGGGGGACCACGTCGATGTCGTAGCGTTTCATGAGGGCCGCCGTAACTCCTACCGTCCCGGGGCGCCTTACTCTTGGCGCCTTGACTATGCCGCCGGGAAGCTCCAGGTAGTCGATCTCGGCGGGGTGCCTGGTGACGTTGATGAAGTCGATGGGAAAATCAGCGAGGTTGTCGATGACCTCGAAGATCTCGTCTATGTTCTGACCCCGGCTCGGCGGGAGTACTTCTATGGAAAGGATTTGCTTCTGTCTTGTCTTTTCAGTGACTTTCATTTGTTTCACCCGCTTTCGGTTTTAGTACTACCAGCTCATGCTCGCCGGCAAGAGCCATCCTGTCCCCAAGAATCGCCAGAGCTGTTTTGACTTCGCCCTTTACGGCCTGCGTTACCACCTGTTCCAGGTCTCCGGGCCCCTGGACGCGGTTGCACCAGGCCGTGGCAAAGGCATCGGCCACCGCGGCGTCGGCGGCAACAATCGTTACGGCGTCGGCCTTACCGAAGCTCAGCGAGTGTCCCACCGTCGCCGAGGAAGTGCATATCCCCCATTTGCCAGGGGGAATCTTTAGTCCCACCCTGTTGGAAAGGTGGGATTTTCCGGCAAAGACCGATACTGTAACGGGAGCTTCGTTAACCAGGTAGATGTCGCCTCCGTTTTCCACGGCAACTTCGCCGCACCCGAATTCGCCCTGCAGGAATTCGCCCGCCATCTGGGAGAAGGCCCCGGCCACGGCGGCCATGGGCCCAACTCCCGCTTTTTGCGACGCTTCGACCATCTTCCGGACTACTTCAGGGCCTTTCGAAAAAGGCAAAGGATCGAGGGAGGTCGAAAATTCCGGATTTTCCCGAATGTATTCTTCGAGTTCCCCTCTCAGGTTCTCCACAAATTTCCGGACCTCGCCTGCCATGGCCAATTCGAGATGCCGGACACCAACCCAAAGGTCCGTTTCCTTCACCGCCACGTTAAATCCCTTGAATCGTCCCCTGTGCGAATCCCTGTAAAAGCGTTTCATTTTGGAGGCACCTTTACCCCCACTGGACAGGCATCGAAACATTCGCCGCAATCGTTGCATCTGGCGCGGTAGAAGGACACCTGCCCGTCTTCGATGGTCAAGGCCCGTTCCGCGCAGAGCCCGACGCAGGCGCCGCACTGTATGCATTTCTCGTCGCCCAGGCCGTAGGGCCTTTCATACAACCCCTTTGAAACACATTCAGGAGGATCATCGCCGAGTCGTCTCACAGGATTGGTGAGTTCGAAGGTTCCGCCGAGAACCCAGCTTTTCAGGACATTCGCTATTTCGCGGGCCATGGAGAGGCTCGAGAGCGGGGCTGTCCGGACCCTCTTCCCGTTGATATCGATCCATCCGGACTGGAGTTGGGCGTAGTTGGCATACCCGATGACTGGCTTTTCCGGCTTGCTGTAGTCCTTTATTTCCGTTTCGATCTCCTCGTTGGGGCGTGAAACCCTGTATGCCACATCCTCGTCGATTATGGGGATGGGGATACCGATCCCCACAAAAAGCGTCACCCCGTAATTTTTGAAATAAGCCGCCCTGATGTACCGGGGGTTCATATGCTTTGCGTCGCCAACTACAGACAGGGTCGCGGCGGCATCAACAGGTACGCCCGAAGCGTTTGTCCGCGTCGCGGGCCTGAACTGGGTACCGCGCCATGCCACGTATCCCTCGTTGCCGCAAAGGAAAATCCTCGTGCCGAGGCCGATGGTCCTCAATTTAGGGTCCTTCAGAAGCGGGCTTATTTCCCCCGACGTAGAGTAGGTCGCACAGGCAAAACCCGGCAGGATCTTGCCCATATAGGTGTATATGGTCCTGTTTGAACCGTTCACCGCGACAGCGTAGTTTTGGTAGGCGTTTCTAGGATTGAAGAGAAAGAAATCCCTGAGGGTCTTCTTCTGGACATACCCTTCATACTCCTTCCTCGGGTAACAATCGGTACCCTTGCCCCTGGCCTTTAAAGGGAGCCGGTCTCCCCTGATCAGGGCCTCGATGACATGGGCGCCGCCAAAGGTCTTGTCTTCCTTCGACTCCTGCGTGGCGCCGATATAGGCGTCGACTGCGGCAAGCCCCGCGTAAAGCTCGACGCCGCCAAGGGTTACTTCTTCCATCCTCATTGGTGGGTCGGTATGACCAAAATTAATAAAGGCGCCGCTGGAACACATGGGAGAGAAAGTCCCTGTGGTAACCACGTCTACCTCTCGGGCGATTTCGCCAGGCGACTTCTTTCTGGCAAGTTCCACCACTTCCTCCGCCGTCAGCACGACGGCTTCCTTTCGCCTTATCCTTTCGTTGATCTGCTCCACTGTTTTCATTTGCCTCACCTCCAGTTTTATTCCGGCAGCGCCAGGCGCTAATGTCCCTTTTTTTCTTTCAGTACGGAACCGGTGCCGGCTATCTCACGGCACAGCGCGAGAGCTTCCATTGCGTCTTTTCCCCTTCGGACGCCGAATTGTTCCGCGAGACTTTCGCTCATGGAAGCACCCCCGGCTATGACGGGCACATCAAGCCCCTCTGCCTTCAAAAGGTCCGCCACTTCCTTTACCTTCCCCACGGTAGTGGTCATCATCGCCGAGAGGCCCACCACGTCGGGGTTCTCTTTTTTCACGGCCTCCAGGATCATTTCCGCCGTGACGTCTTTTCCGATGTCTGTTACCTCGAACCTTCCGCTTCTGAGAACGGTGCCCACTATGTTCTTTCCGATGTCGTGAATGTCGCCCTCTACAGTGGCAAGAAGCACCTTCCCGGCCTTTTGTGCACCCGTCTCACCGATGAGTCCGTTCAGATACTCGAAGACGGGCTGTACCGTCTCGGCAGCCAGGATGAGATGGGGCAGGAATATCTTTCCCAGGGCATAGAGCCTGCCCACTTCCTCCATGGCTTCAGCGAGGACGCACTGGCTCACGTGCAGGGGGTCGTTTTTTTCGAGTTCTTTTTTGACGGCATTCATGACTTCTTCGTTCCGTCCCCTGATTATGTTTTTGACCAACGGGTCTGCGGCGGTCTCCCCGGGTTGGGTCACCTCCACGCCATTCAGGGCGAGGGCCCCCTGAAGTACGCCCATGGTCGTGTTTTCGGCGGTGTTCATTATGGCCCCCTTGAGACCGGCCTCTACGCACAGGGACAAGAAAGCGGCGTTGACCTCGTCTCTTCCGGGCAAGCCAAAACTGAGGTTTGAAAGTCCGATGCTGCTTTGAAGCCCGGCCGCGGTTATCAGCTTCACTGTCTCCAGGGTTACGCGATAGTCCTGTTTCGCCCCTACAGGAAGCACGAGGGGGTCGAAGAATATGCGTTCAAGCCCTGTGCCGTGCCCTTTTATGATCTTTACGGCCTTTTGGACGACGCCGAATCGTTCCTCCGCCGTTTCGGGTATGTCCTTTTCCATGGCCAGCACTATGAGCATTCCGCCGTACTTTTTCAGGAGATCGAGCCTTTGGATCAGATGGTCCTCTCTTGCGGTGGCCGAGTTTATGAGCCCTCTTCCCGGGTACTCCCTCATGGCGGCCTCCAGGAATTCCAGGTTCTGAATGTCAAAGGAAAGGGGAAGGGCCGAACGCCGGTCCAGCTCGTTGACAACGGCAATAAAGTGCTCCTTTTCCAGGAGCTTCTCTATGCCCAGGTTGACGTCTATAACGGCAGCGCCTTCCTGCTCCTGGTCCTGGGCGAGGCTGATGATTCGGGAGAAATCTTTCTCGCAGATCTGCCGCTGGAGGTCCTTTTTACCGCTCGCGTTGATCCTTTCGCCGATCACCAGGAAGGGCTTCACGGGTTTCAATACCGTCCGGGACGAGAGAAACTGCGCCACCGAAACCTCCCGCTTTACAGGTTTCCTGCGGCCCACGTAGCCGGTGAGCAACTTGATGTGTTCAGGCCCCGTGCCGCAACAACCTCCGACGATGTTCGCGCCCGTTTCCACGAAATCCGCCATGTTTACCGCAAACTCTTCGGGAGTGGTCCCGTAGCGCAACCTGCCTCGGTCGTAAAAAGGCCGGCCCGCGTTGGGCTCCACGCTGAGGGGCTTCGTGCATGCTTTGGCAAGGCGCCTGAAAAGCGGAAGCATCTCCTCGGGGGTGAGAGAACAGTTTATGCCTGCCGCATCCACATCCAGGTCGTTTACCAGGGTCGCGAAGATTTCCACCGACGTCCCCGTTACGGAATTTCCGTCGGCCTCGAAGGTCATTTGGGCGACTAGGGGAATGTCCGCCGAAAGCTCGCGCACGGCGACTATCGAAGCCTTGAGCTCCTTAATGTCCGACATGGTCTCGACGATGATTCCATCCACTCCCGCGTCGACCAGAAAGGTCGCCTGTTCGCGGAAAACGCGCACCGCCTCTTCGAAAGAGAGGTCTCCCAGGGGCTCCATGAGACGGCCTGTGGATGAAATATCGCCGAAAACGAGCCGTCCCCTGGCCGCTTTCTTCGCTATCTCAACGGCGCGGCGGTTCATGGCTTCACAGCGTTCGCCGAGTCCGTGGGATTCGAGCTTCGCCCGGTTCGCGCTGAAGGTGTTCGCCAACAATATGTCTACCCCGCAAAGGGCGTACTCTTCCTGCAGCTTTTCCACCTCATGGGGGTCTGTGAGGTTCAAAAGCTCGATCACTCCTCCGAAGCCGCGCTTGAAAAACTCCGTGCCGTAACCGCCGTCGAGAAATAACACTCTCTCCTGCAGGGCTTTTTTGAATTCTTCCCTTCTCATGACAGCCACCCGATCATGCACGTCGTTGTCTTTCTGGGTACTAGAAAGCCGCTTTCGAGTACCTTCACCGAGTCGACCTCCAGAAGTTCCTCTACGATGTACCGGTTCATACGCACATCCACCTTTCCGTAGCCCGGGGAAAAGCGCCTCGTTCCTTCCCCGAACTCCTCTCTCAGTTTCCGGTCGAAACTGTCGTTCAGTGCCTCCAGCGACTCCGAGGCCCATGAATCCAGCAAAAAGGCGTCAAACACCTTGCCTGCCTTGGTGTATTCGTCCACGAGTTTCACGATGTCCGGCCCAAGGGTGGAAAGAAAAACCGAAATCTTTTTAGCCTGCGAAAACGACTCCGGCACCAGTTCCACCGGAAGTTTTGCCTTGTCGAACGTTTCATGGCAAACCTCGGGAGTTATTACCTTGATTCCCTCCAGGAAAATGGCGTTGGCTTTTTTGAGCAGTTCGGCGTCTTCCACCCCCTTCGAGTAGCGAACGCCCACCCTGGCGAAGAGTATGTTTTTTTTCGGCATGCATTCGTTTTTCCCTGGCACGTAAAGACTCGTCATCTGCGTACTACCTCTTTCTTTCACATGGTTTTGACGTGAAGGCATAAAAAAAGGGGGCGTTTCCGGTTACGGAAACGCCCCCAAAGGAGAAACCCCATGCGCAACTATACGCCCGGTGATCCTCCAGGGGCGCCAGTGCACATTATCATGTCGGTGCAGTTACTTCTCAAAAGGGTGCATTCACAGTTTTTGATCATGTCAACCTCCGTTTCGAGGTATCCTATGCCAGGTCAAAAAAGTTGTCAAGACTCTTGGGGCAAATAACCAAATATTACTCGTCCTCCACGGCAGTCGAAACCTGGGGGCTGAATAACGCGGCACCCGCCGCGGATACCAAGAATCCCCCAAAAGAGACCGGTATGGAGACGAAAAACGGGTGTATTGCTCCCATGAGCCCCGGCGCAGACATGTGAAGGATGCCCATGGAAGTCGGGGCATAACCCGCCACGAACCACGCCAGGGCCGTTACAAGACCCGACACTGACGAGACCCAGAAGGTCGCCTTGCCGAACCTGTCGCCTGCTGTCAAAAGCGCCAGGTAGGGGACCAGTATCGCAGCGGACAGGAGGGTCCAGCTCGTGGTACAGATCATGGCTATTATCTGGGAATTTTTCATGGCGAAAAGGCCCGACGCGGCCGCGCATAAGGGCACGATTATCATCCAGACTTTTCTGCCGGGGCTACGACCAAACACGTCGTTAGCGACCGAAGCCGCGACGATATGCAGGAGGGCCGACGCCGTAGACAAGGAGGCGGAGATAACCGCCAGGGCGAAAAGCTGCGTCCCGGCCTCGGGAAGAAGTCGCCGGATCAGAATGGGCAAAACCGAATCGACGGATTCGACTTCGGGACCGATCACAAGCCTCGACATGGCCCCGGCGAAGTACGCTCCCCCTACTACGATGGCTATGGCAAGCATGGCAAAAGGTATTACCCTGCGGGCTTCCCCGGGGCTTTTAAGGGCAAAGTGCCTCTGGACAAGCTGAGGCTGGGCCCAGACGCCGATGGAAGTCACGGCCACCAGCGAGAATATGAACAGACCTCCCTGGCCCGAGCTGAGTGCCGTAAAGCCCCTGTCCGCCTGGGCTGTCGGCTCCAGGGCGGCGAGGGCCGAGATACCCTCTAGCGGACCTCCTACGGCCTTCAAGACGGCGAAAAGAAGGGCCAAAACGCCCAGAAACATTATCCCTCCCTGCAAGGCTTCGGTGAAAAGCACGCCCCTGAGTCCACCCCAGGAGACACTGGCCGCCACAACAGCCACCAGGATCCAAAGACAGACGTTCTGCGGCAGGAAGGTCGCGCCGGAAAGCATTATGGCGGCACCCTTGAATACTGCGGATGCGTAGACAATCAGGAGCACGCCCGATAAAAGGCCAAGATAGGTCTTGAGCGCGGACGACCCGGCAGCCTTGCCGAGCATCTCCGCCGGGGTCCTGGCACCCAGTTTCCGCTGCCAGAGCCTGGTGGGCCAGGCGAGGAAGCGGTATACGAACCACGTACCCAGCCACATGTTGCCGGCGGCTATTAAGGTCATCTGGAGTCCCCACTTGTGGCAGAGCCCGGCAAAGCCAACCAGGGCCACGGCCGATACGTAGGTCGCCACATATGCCAGGGCCTGGACGAGAACACCAACTTTCCCTGGTAATAGCACGTCTTTTCCTCTGGACCACTTTGCCAAACCTATAAGTGCGGCTCCGTAAAAAAACCATACTAAAAAGACGGTCATGACTGCCGCCTCCTTTCATGAACCAGACGCCACAAGGACCAGGCGGCACCCAGAATCAGCGACGATAAGGCCGACATTACCCAAACATCCATGCTTCCCATCTTTCGACACCTCCCGTAACATAAAAAAAGGCCGCCGACCCGGTGGGGTCGGCGGCCTTGAGTGGTTCTAGGTTGTTTCAGTTTATTGCGGGGTTTCCTGCCATAGCCGACTTCTCCCGGACCGGATCGTTACGGGCTCTTTGAAAGCATAATAGTAATAATAGTTGCAGCCTTTTCCGGTGAAGACGAGAGGCCTTGTAGCCATGGGTTCCTCCCCTTTTTATGTTGTAGCGAATGCTACTATCATACAAACACATTGTCAAGGTGAATTTGGGAAACGCTCTTG
>NPID01002885.1_pt1 | contig 10236 bp, 8 predicted proteins | sample 8637491 | NCBI WGS metagenome assembly NPID01 (sample SAMN07420843, study PRJNA396082) | bioreactor metagenome | isolation source: sample BA6 brine-fed electro-methanogenic bioreactor BA | place: Japan: Kochi | collected 2016-06-14 | reverse complement strand
AGATGAACAACTCCTTTATTCCATTCGATATAAAAAACAGCTTCGGGCTGCCGACCTACCGCCACAATAATGCGGTATTTGCATACCATTTCTACCGCATGCTGCAAAGGGCAGATCAAAGCTTCCTGCTATACAATACCGAAGCCGGAAATCTCGGGGGAGAAGAAAAAAGCCGCTTCATCACCCAACTACAGCAGGAAGCCCGGAAATACAATCCCGGGATCACGATTGAAGAGAAGCTCCTTAGCCTGCCGCCCCCGGTTGAAAGCAGGGACCTGAGCATTCAGATTCAGAAAGATCATGAAGTGCTGGGCCTTATCCGGCAAGAAGGTGAACGCGGTTTCCATCCCAGCTCACTCAGCCGGTATATTCATTGTCCGCTGCAATTCTATCTGTCCCGGCTCATGAGGATCGAAGAAGCGGATGAGATCGGGGAAAGCATCGACAACCGTATATTGGGTATCGTTATGCATGAAAGCCTCCGGCAATTGTATTCCACGGCCGTGGATAAAAGGATCGGGCAGGATTTCTTTTCATCCGCCGGAAATGCCCTGAAAGATCAGCTTCACAAAGAATTCCTGAAAGAATACAAGGGTGATGACCTCAGCCAGGGCAAGAATTTGCTGATCCGGCATGTGGCAGAAAAAATGCTGAAGCAGTTGATTGCCAGGGAAAAGGAAGAAGGATCAAAAGGCCATACTATTGTGATCAGGGGCCTGGAGAAGAAGATCGCTACCGGTCTTGATGTCGACGGCTGGAAACTGCTCACTGGAGGAACGATTGACCGCATTGATGAGGAAAACGGAATGTTGCGCATCATCGACTATAAAACAGGATTCGTTGAGGAAAGAAACCTGAAACCTAAAAGCTGGGAGGAGCTTTTCAGCGACACGAAATACAGCCAGGCTTTCCAACTCATGATGTATTCCTGGCTTTACATGAAGGAGCACCCGGAGGTGAAGAACATGAAGGCAGGGATCATCAGTCTGCGTACCCCGCGAAAAGGACTCATGGAGATGATTCCCCCCGGATCAGGGCGCATCGGTCCTGAAGCAGCCGCTGAATTCGAACTGCATCTTATTGCGCTGTTAAAGGAAATTGCAGACCCGGACCTACCTTTTGTACAAACAATTGACCCGGACGACTGTCGGTATTGTAGCTTTAAGGAAATATGCAACAGGATCCTTCCTGAAAGAAGTTATTAACCAATCAACCCAATATCCCAAGCCATGAAAAACATTCAATCCTTATTGCTTGCGCTCCTTCTCGGAACAATAAGTTTCCTTTCCACCGCCCAGGTAGTCAGCCTTCCTGAAGCTGAAAAAGCTGCCGGGAACTGGCTCAGTTCGGTAAGCAACTCGCATACTGCCGGCCCGGCAATCAGCCTCGAAGATGGGCAGGGAAATCGGCTAGCTTATTGTTTTTCCCTGGAACCAAGGGGTTACCTCATCATGGGAGCCCGCAGGAGTTTCCCACCCGTAAAAGCCTATTCCCTGGGAAATCCCTGCCAGGATCCCGGGTCTGTTTCAAATCCCCTTTTCGATCTTATCCGGGAGGATCTCTCGATATTGATGGAAAACGAAGACATTCTCCCGGTGAAGCTTTTAGAAAATAATAAGCTTGCCTGGGAAAAACTGCTCGAGGGCTCTTTCCTCAAAAACAGTTTTGAACAATGGCCACCGGCCGGGAGTACCTCAACCGGTGGCTGGCTGGAGACCAACTGGAAGCAATCCTCCCCATACAATGCTTTTTGTCCGATGGACGATATCAATGGACAGCGCAGTGTTGCAGGATGTCCCGCCATTGCCCTCGCAATGATCATTCATTACCAAAAAACACTGAACTCCAGCCGTTTTGACGACACCGACGATTATTTCCATAATTATGCCGGGAGGCAATACTGGATCGACGATGACCACCAGGCCCTGGATTTTCTTTCCTTCCCTAGGATGAACGAATATTTTGATTCTGTTGAACAGAAATTCCAGAATTACACTCCACTGACCGATGATGAGATCGCCGCCCTTGTATTCGCTTGCGGTGTGGCAGCCAGTCAGGTATACACATCGGAGGTTTCCGGGACTTTCGGGGTCGAACAGGCCTATGATGCCTATATGCGCTTCGGGTTCCAGGGAGCAGAGCTTATCTACGATAGCGACACCTCCTTTTACACCCGCATGAAGAACAACATGAAAGATGGTATTCCCGTGCACCTGGCCCTGCTGGTAAATGGAGCAGGCGGCGGACATAATGTGGTGACGGATGGATATAACACCGACGATTATTACCACCTGAATTTTGGCTGGGGAGGAAGTTATAACGGCTGGTACCTCATCCCGGAAGAGATCCCGTACAATCTAACCATCGTGGAAGGCGCCATCATGGATATTGGTACTACGCATGTTGGCCTCACCGAATCCCCGAAGGAAAACGAAAGCTTCCGTATATATCCGAATCCATCGGCCGGCAAAGTTCACTGCTCATTTGAGCTGGAAACACCGGCAGAAGTAAAACTGAGTGTATTCGGCCCGGAAGGAAGGCTGATCAAGAAGATCTACGAGGGGGTGCTGAACGATGGAACACACACCATTGACTGGGATGCAGCGGTAAATGCAGGAATATACACTATCGTTTTACAGGCCGGGAATAAACCATTGAGCCGAAAATTGATCATCACCGACAACTAATCCAATAGCCCTGGTATATCATGCCCATATTTAAAAGCAGCGAAGCCGATATTTATTACGAAATACACGGATCCGGTCCTCCCCTTCTCATGGTGGCGGGAATGGCCAGTGATTCCAAAAGCTGGCAATTCATATTGAAGGAGATGAGCAGTCATTTCCGGCTGATCATTTTCGACAACCGGGGATGCGGGAGAACCATCGCAAATGCTCTTTCATTCGACCTCAGGGATCTCGCCAGGGATGCTTTTGCATTGCTGGATTACCTGGATTACGACAGAGTGCATCTGCTCGGGCATTCCATGGGCGGCATGATCGCCCAGGAAATGGCCTTGTTGTATCCTGACAGGATTGGAAAATTGGTATTGGCCAGCAGCAGTCCGCATTTATCGGAAAAAGCCAGTGCTATCCTGGATGAGCTCTATCAGAAATGGGTAGATGGACTGGAAATGTCGGAATGGTTCAGGATCATGTTCCAATGGTTATTCACCAGGGAAGCCCTGGAAAACAAGAAATTTATGGATGCGGCCATCATCTTTGCCCTGGCCTACCCCTATCCGCAAACGCTTGAAGGATTCAGGGGACAGGTGCAAGCCCTGCGTGGCTTTGATGCCCGTGACCGGATCTCCGGCATTGATCAGCCTTGCCTTATAGTCAGTGGAGCAGAAGATATCCTGATCAGTCCGGACGAATCGAGGACACTGGAAGAGATCAGCGGCGAAACAACTTTCGCCCTTATTCCGGATGCAGCCCATTCCATTCATGCCGAACAACCGAATAAATTTACGGAAGCCGTGATCCCCTTCCTGGAGGCCTGACAAGCGGTGTTTATCGGCCGCTTATTTTCAGCATTCTGACCGTACGGCTGAGTTCACCCGAGGTGATCCGTGCAAAGTATACTCCTTCCGGCAATTCTTCGGCCCCGAAACTGAAACTGTGTGTGCCGGCAGTTTCGTATGCATTCAAGGGCTCTGCCACTTTACGGCCGTAAATATCAAACACCGCAATGTTCACCTGTGTATTTTCCGACAGGGAATATTGCAGGGTGGTTGACGAAGTAAAAGGGTTCGGGTATGCCGAGATCCTGAGCTGGTTTTCGGCTTTGCTGAATTCTCCCGTACCGACAATATCCGGTTGAATATAGGAATAATACACATCCTGTTCACCGTTCAGGGTATTGCACCAGGCCAGGTGGGCCCCGCCCTCATCAGAGATCATATCAAAGTAATCGCCCATCTTTTCCTGTTGCGGCCAGCCCTGGTGGGGATCGAACATATCCGATAATTGCTCATTTACCGACCATGTCAGGCCCTGATCAATAGAATATGAATAGAACAGGGCCGATTCAACCGTGTTCCACGGATCAACACGGGTATCCAGCCACACCACATCGATCCTGCCGTTGGGTGCTACGCTCATCGTGGCAAACCACTGGTACCTGTTGGTGTATTCGTCATCATTGATCCGCAGCGGGGCATCCCAGCTCATACCGCCATCAGTGCTGCGGACAAACATCACATCGGCGGGGTCGTTATTGGAATTCCTGTCGAGGGAAGCCACGATGTACACATTTCCCCTGCCGGGGCCGTCCGATACATCCGTATCTACGTATATCTGCCCCATCAAGCCGCCCGGGTTCACAGCAGACCAGCCCGTTGGATTGCCGTCCATTTCCACCGGTGTGGTAAGGTCCCATGCAATATTTGACCCTGGTATCTCGGCATTGGTTGACCGGGTCAGCATAACATCATAAAAATCGCTGGTCCCGGCAATATAGAGTTCACCTTCGGGTCCAACGGCCAATGTCCCCCAATAGGGAGAACCCGGAACAGTAATGCAATCCTCGAAACTGGCAGCATCATCGCTTGAGCGGGTAAAGAAGCCCGGGTAACACCACGAATAATACTGGGTCCAGAAAGAATAGTTGTTCCCTTCCCCTTCGCCATCGGTCTTGTCGATCACCATCCATTGTTTGTCGCCTCCCTGGGCCAGGGTCCCGTCGTTCCATTCAAAATTATTGTCGCCTGTTTTATATACTGTACAATAGAACTCATCATTCGACGTCATGGTCAGGCTGTTATAATAAAAATTCCCGTCGACATCCGCATCCAGTACAGGATCCGAGCGGAATACTCCGGCATCGATGGAACCCGGGAAGGTCCAACTCTGGCCACCATCGTCGGAATAGGCATATCCGGCCTGGCGGAAGGAGCTTGCGATATTGTCGAATTGCCGCCAGCCGATCACCATACGGTCGGGGTTGGAGGGATCAATGGCAATGGAAGGTTCGTTGGCAGCATCATTCATAATATTCTGCCCGTCGGAACTGATATTTACCTGGGTGGTAAAAATATAGCTGCCGCTATAGTGATAGGCAGGTGAGGTTTTCAATTCTCCGGGAGGCATGGGTATGGCTTTTTCATCCATGATCTCATGGTGCATCATTGCCTTTTCAGAGGGTTTTGTACGCTGTGCAAAAGTACCAAGCGACAGGCAGACCATGGCTGCCAGCAGTAGATAGGATTTCATCGATAACATGGGGTCAGTATTTGATAAGTTATATAAGAACAAGACAACAGCTTTCGCTAAAAAGTTGCTTGACAAAATTAAGATCATTCATGAAAGACCAGGGCTTCGTAAACAAAAACATCGGCATCTTTCCAGCCTTCCCAGCCAATGCGGGCTTTATCGCGTGCACAATGGCCCAGGAATTCCTCCAGACCCCAGCCGGTTTCCGTGGCTACCTGGGGCAGGAAAGTACCTGAAGAAGAACCCTTCCGGATATAAATGCCATGTTTGCCCAGGACGATCTCATCCACCGATTCGATCTTACGCATGGGAGTGAGTACGGACACCTCCACTTCGATCAGTTCAAATTCTTCCTTCTTCACCTTTGAAAAGCGATAATCCCGCGTGGCAGCGGCTATAGCCATTTGCTGCACCACCAGGTAAAGGGGATCGCGAGGCTGGAAGGTCCCTATACATCCCCTGAGTTCTCCTTTCTTATTCAGGGTTACAAAGGCCCCGCATTCTTCTTTTAGGTTATCCGAAAAGGCTGATTCATCCAGTACGGGGGTTTTACCCGTGGTGATGTATTCTTCCATGCTGAGCCGGGCAATGCCAAGCAGGTCGGCTTTGTCTTTCGCGCTCAGTTCAAATGCGGATCCTTGTTTCTTTTCTTCCCGTGTTACGGCAATGGCATAATACCCAACCACCCTGCTCTTGTCAGGATAGTAATCAGAATCGCCCGAATTCATATACAGCAGCTTATGGTATGCAAAGTCCGCATTATCGCCGGTCAGGTTGAGGAGGGTAAGCACAGAACTCCAGCCACACATGGCGGTGGCCAGGTTAGGGACTCCGGCCGATTCATTTTCCTGCAGTACTTTCAAAAATTTCTCCCTGGAATTGCTGCTCACCGCCTCGGCAGTTTTCTCATCAACAGTATTGGCATCCTCATAGCGGGGGTAGTGTGAAAAATCAGTGCTGATCACGAAGAGGTTATTCTCGTTAAAATAGGGTTTAAGGGCTTCAGCGATCTCACCACAGGCTGCCTTATCCTGGGTTCCGATCACAATGGGAATGATCCGGAATGGTTTTTTAAGATGGTATTGCAGGAAAGGCAGCTGCACCTCCAGGCTGTGCTCGGTAATGTGTGCCTGTTCCTGGTAAGAGAAGATATTGTTCTCATTGATCAGTTCTGCGGCAAGTTCCCGGTCGACCTCCACCTCGCCAAGCGGCGTTTCATAATTTCCTTCACTGTAGATCGAAGCCCCGCGGTAATAGGCCGTATGGCTCGAGGCGATCACAAATACATGTTCAAATTCCCTGTCGGGATCGACCTGGTTATAGCCCGATGCAGCTACGATCCCCGAGAAAGGATATCCGGCATGGGGTACGATCACGGCCTGCACATTCTTCAGTTCAGGTGCTTTGGCTTTTTCAAAAAGCGCAGCCAGGTCGGCCCTGAGGGTGGCGGGATCGGCAGAGTAGAACTTACCGGCAGCGTATGCCTCCCGGTTGTCGGGGGGAGTATCCTGCGTGTGACAGCTTCCTGAAAAAAGCGATAATAAGATCATGACGGGAATATATTTTAAGTTTTTCATTGGTTCGTAAAATATTGAACTGCAAGGATAACAAAGATACAAAAACTCTCTCCATCATTAAAGCTTTTCAGTATATTTGGTGGAGATGGCCCGCATGTTTTACATCCTTGCTTTCGTACTTGGCATGAGTTGTTTTATTGTACAATTTGTGCTGATCCGGGAATTCCTGAACATCTTCACCGGAAACGAACTGGTGATCGGGATCATGCTTTCCCTCTGGATGCTGATCACGGCACTTGGGGCCTGGCTCGGGCGGTTCATTTCGAAAAAAGGAGTGGTCAGAACGATCTTTTCCCTGATCATTTTGATCGCTGTGCTCCCCCTGGCAGGGAATTTCCTGGCCGTATGGCTCCGGGCCGGCCTGTATGATCCGGGGGTGATGATCTCCCTTCCGGGAACGATGCTGATCAGCATTGCCGGGCTGGGGGCTTTCTGCCTGGCATCGGGCATGCTGTTTACCCTGCTTGCCGGAAAATTCCCCGGAAAGACAGGAAGGGAAAGTATTGCAAGGATCTATGCCATCGAAGCCCTGGGAAGCCTTCTGGGAGGGATACTGTTCTATACCCTCCTTATCCGGATCCCGGATCCCATCACACTCCTGTCGTACATGATGCTGCTGAACCTCTTCCTCGCAATGCTCTTTTCCGGAATGTATATTTCCCGCATTTCGGCCATCATTACAGCCATTTTCTGCACCTTGGCCGGAATAGCGGTCTTCAAGCTGGATCCTGGCCGGCACATCCTGGAGCATCTTCATCCCGGAGAGGAGATCATTCATTATTCGAACAATCCGCACGGCAGGCTGCTGATCACCGAACAGGGCGATCAGTTCAATGCATACCAGGGGGGCAGCCTGCTGTTCACCACCGGCGACCTGATCACGAGGGAGGAAAAGGTGCATTATGCCATGGCACTGCACCCCGGGCCTGAAAAGGTGCTGATGATGGGAGGCGGACTGGATGCTTCATTTAATGAAGCCTTAAAATACGGCTTCCCGGAAATGAGTTTCACCTATATCTGTGCCGAACCCTGGGCCAGGCAAGCCGCAAATGAGTATACCGGGCTCAGCTGGCCCTATGGCGTTGATATTTACAGTCCGGGCATCGGCAGGGACTATCTTTCAAGCGACGGATATGATGTGATTCTGCTGAATCCCCCGCCACCCGCAAGCATGGGCAGCAATGTGTACTATTCATCCAGGTACTTCGAAAGTATCCGGCATTCCCTAAAAGAGGGAGGCATTATGAGTTTGCGTCTACCCGGAGCCGGGAATTACCTCGACCCCGAATCGAGGATGATGTTCTCATCCGTATTGAACAGTTTGCAGAACAGCTTCGAACACATCCGCATCATTCCCGGGGAACATATTTTTTACCTGGCCTCCGACCAGCCTCTTGAGGGCAATATTACGGAACTGATCGAAGAAAAAGGCATCCCGACGGAATATGTCAATGCCTATTACATCAACGACAGTTTGCTGGAAATGAGGGCTCAGGACTTCAGGGAGGAACTGGACCCGGGGGTTGGCGAAAACCAGGCTTTCAGGCCAATTGCAGCCTATGTCAGCCTGATGCACTGGCTCGGAAAGTTCCACACCGATGCCTGGGCTGTAGCAGGGATCGCCCTGCTCACGATGCTGCTGATCCTATTTCGGTTCAAATCCATTGATTTTGGTCTGTTCACTGCAGGTTTTTCATCCGCTGCCACGGAATTTTTGCTGATCATATCCTTCCAGATCGTTTACGGGACCATTTATTATTCAGCCGGCATACTGATCATGGTTTACATGGGCGGGCTATTCCTTGGAAGCGGCATCCTTGGCAAATTGATACGGCCCGGGCGAAACACATACCTGTATATTCAGGCAGGCCTGGGTGCCAGTCTGCTGCTGATCCCGTTGGGAATGGCATTCGCCTCTTTCTGGCTATTTATCTGGATATGGCCGCTGATGCTTCTGATCGCCATCCTTTCAGGGATATTGTACACCCTGGCCACGAGGATGCAGAACACTTCGCCGGAAATCATTGCTTCAGGAACTTACAGCGCCGACCTCACAGGTTCTGCTTTCGGTGCTTTCCTGGTGGCGGTATTTCTTTTTCCCCTGGCGGGGATGACCATAACGATAGTGATCCTGGCCGGGATCAACTTGGTGGCAGTTGCCAGGCTTCGACTTTTTGCATAAGATCATTATATTTGATCACAGATTCGCATGACAAAAAAGTTTTCGAAACGGGAATTCATTCGATGCAGTGCCCTGGGCACCTGCGGACTGGCCATTGGCCTGCAGCATTTCCCGGTTCTTGCCAGGCATGCCGGGGATCTTCCATCCGGGAGCCCGGAAGAACTTTGGAAATGGAGCCGCGAAGCCATCCATTATATCGAAAGCCCGAAAGGGATCAAATGCAAGCTTTGTCCGCAGGCCTGCGAACTCAAAGAAAGCGAAACCGGTGATTGCCGGACCCGCGTAGCCAAAGGAAATAAGCTATATACCATCGCCTACGGCAACCCCTGTGCCGTACATATAGATCCCATCGAAAAGAAACCACTATACCACTTTCTTCCTTCCAGCAATGCATTTTCGATCGCCACTGCAGGTTGCAACCTGGCCTGCCTGAACTGTCAAAACTACAGCATTTCCCAGGCCAGTCCGTACGATACCCGCAACTACGATCTTATGCCCGACCGCACGGTACAAAAATGCCGGGAAGCCGGTTGCAAATCCATCGCCTACACCTACAGCGACCCCATCGCTTTTTACGAGTACACCCTGGATACGGCCATGATCGCCCGGAACGAAGGAATAAAGAATGTTTTCATCAGCGCCGGGTACATCAACGAAGCCCCGCTCCGGGAGCTGGCACCCTGGCTCGACGGAGCCAATATCGACCTGAAAAGCTTTGATAACGAGATCTATGAAATGCTCAATGCCGGAACCCTGGATCCCGTCCTCGATACCCTCAGGATACTTAAGGAAATGGATGTGTGGGTGGAAATTACCAATCTCGTGGTCCCGACCTGGACCGATGATATGGACATGATCAAAAAAATGTGTGCCTGGCTGGTTGAAAACGACTTCGCTGATAATCCACTGCATTTCAGCCGTTTTCATCCCATGTACAAATTGACCAACCTGCCCCCTACCCCGAAAAGCACCCTGGTACAAGCCCGTGAAATTGCAATTGCCGAAGGAATGCACTATGTTTACATTGGAAATGTTCCCGGCAGCGGAGCGGAAAATACCCTATGCCCATCCTGCGGGGCTATAGCCATTGAACGCAAAGGTTACAGCATACTGCAAAACAATATCCGGGATGGAAAATGTGCAAACTGCGGTGAAGTGATCCAGGGGCTGTGGGAGTAGGGAACAAGGAACAGAGGAACAAGGAATAAGAATAAGAATAAGAATAAGAATAAGAATAAGAATTCAGAATACAGTAGTTAGTAGT
>NPID01006955.1_pt1 | contig 10245 bp, 10 predicted proteins | sample 8637491 | NCBI WGS metagenome assembly NPID01 (sample SAMN07420843, study PRJNA396082) | bioreactor metagenome | isolation source: sample BA6 brine-fed electro-methanogenic bioreactor BA | place: Japan: Kochi | collected 2016-06-14 | reverse complement strand
GAACTACAACGTGCAGTTCGAAGCGATCCTGGGCTTTGGCCTCAAGGACGTCACGGTAGAGTATTCCGAGAACGGCGCCGACTGGACGAGCCTGGGCGATGCGGAATTGGCGCGGGGGACCGCCCGCCCGACCTATACCGCCAACACGACGGTGGACCTCCAGGGGGTGGCCGCCCGGTACATCCGTCTGAACGTCAACAGCGGGTGGGGCCAGTTGGGCCAGTACGGGCTCAGCGAGGTGCGTTTCTACTACCTGCCGGTGAATCCGCGCGAGCCGGAGCCGGCGGACGGGGCCGCCAACCTCGATCCCTCTGTGACATTGAGCTGGCGCGCCGGACGGCAGGCAGCCTCTCACGAAATCTACCTGGGGACGGATGCCAGCGATATGGCGATGGTCGATACCGTCGGCGAGGCGACCTATGTACCCGCCGATCTGGAGTTCGGAAACACCTACTACTGGCAGGTCGTCGAGGTCAACGAGGCCGAGACCCCCACAGCCTGGGCCGGCGGCGTCTGGAGCTTTTCCACGAAGGAATACGAGTGGATCGAAGGCTTCGAGACCTATGACGACGACATCGATGCCGGCACGACGATCTTCGATACCTGGATCGATGGCTGGGTGAACGAGACCGGTGCGACGGTCGGTTATTTCGATGCGCCGTTCGCTGAGAGAGGCATCGTTCACAGCGGCGGGCAATCCATGCCGCTACAGTATGACAACACCACTTCGCCGTTCTATTCCGAAACGCAGCGGACCTTCGATTCGCCTCAGGACTGGACCGGCTATGGCGCCGATACGCTGGTGGTCTACTTCCAAGGCGTGCCCGCGCCGTTCACCGAGCTGGCTTCGGGCACGATCCTGATGGGAGCGGCGGGGACGGATATCTGGAATGCGGCCGATCAGTTCCGCTTCGCCTACAAGGCTCTCAATGGTGACGGTTCGATCGTTGCGCGGGTCGAGAGCGTGGCGAACACCGACCCCTGGGCCAAGGGCGGCGTGATGATTCGCGAGACGCTGGACGCCGGCTCGACGTTTGCCGCGGTCTATGCGACGCCGGGCAACGGGTGCCGCTATCAGGGACGCCTGACGACGGACGCGGCGGCGGTGAGTGACAGTTCCGTGGCGACGCCCGAGCAGATTGCGATGCGGGCGCCGTACTGGGTCAAGATCGAGCGCGTCGGCAACGCTTTTAATGGCTACTATTCCACGGACGGGGAGAACTGGACCGCCATGTCGTGGAACCCGCAGACGATCGCGATGGCGCCCAACGCCTACATCGGTCTGGCATTGACCAGCCACGCGGCGGGCGTCCTGGGGAGCGCGGAGTTCTCCGACATGGCGACGACCGGCAATGTCACGGGCCCGTGGACGGTGGCGACGATCGGTCCCGAGCAGCCCGAGGGCAACGGCGCCGGTTCGCTCTACGTGGCGCTGGAAGATGCGGCGGGCAAGAGCGCTACCGTGATCCATCCGGCCGGAGAGGGCGCTGTCCTGCTGGGCGGGTGGAACGAGTGGGCGATTCCGATGAGCGAATTCACCAGTGTCAATCTCGGTCGTGTGGAGGTGATGAAGATTGGCGTCGGCAACCCGGCCAGTCCCACCGCCGGCGGCACCGGCATCCTCTATATCGACGACATCGGCTATGGCAGTCCCGCTGCTCAATAGCCTTCGGTTGTAATCCGGCGTGAGCTGGAGTTGGCAGTATCCCACGAGGCCTGTCCTGGTGTTTATCGGGACAGGCCTCGTTCGTTGTCCTGCCCCCTTGCGATCCAGGGCTTTCGTGGCCCACCTGTCGTCGCCCAAGGTCCGAATTGGTTGCGGTTCTCTCCTGTGGTACGCCCATTCTGACCCCCGGTACAGCGAATTTTCGCGTCCCGGTGCCGTTGGCGAAAATTCGGTGAAAGTTCCCATGCTGGTTCGCTAAACCCGTTGGCTTGGCGGGCCGATACTCGGGGTGTGATTGGTTGGCCGGACGGTCGCTGCCGTCGGCCTGGTGCCGCGGGTCGGACGCCGCTGAGCAAGCATAACGGAGGATGGGTCCTAACCGAATTGGCCTGGTATGGCTGGGGTCGAGAGGCTCTCAGTCGGGCGGGAGGGTACTATCGTATTCGACGTGACATTGAAAGACTATCTCAAGGAGATCGACGAAGCTTCGCTGTTGACCTGCGAAGAAGAATACGATCTGGGCACGAAGGTCGTGGAGGACAACGACCCGTGGGCCCGCGAGATGCTGGTCCGCAGCAACCTGAGGCTGGTGGTGAACATCGCCAAGAAGTATGCCGGTCGGGGCATGAGTCTGGGCGACCTGATCGAAGAGGGCAACCTCGGTCTGATCAAGGCGGTGGACTACTTCGATCCCGAACGGGGCACGCGGTTCAGCACGTATGCCGCCTGGTGGATCAAGCAGAGCATCAAGCGTGCGTTGCTGGAGAACATCCAACCGGTGCATGTCCCGACGTACATGGTGACGCTGATCAACCAGTGGCGTCACACGGCTTCGGAGGCGGAGAGTCGTCTGGGGCGCAAGCTGGGCGTGGAAGAGATGGCGGCGTTGATGCACCTGCCGCTGCGCAAGGCCAAGGTGATCCATCGCATCGTCGAGGTGCTGGGCAGCGCGGGGGACAGCCTGAGCGGCGACGACTCGGACGAGGCGCACGCTCTGGAATCGACGCTCGAAGACGAGCACGCCGGTCGGCCGGAAGACCCGCTGGTCGAAGANNTCGACCCGCGCGAAGCCGATGTGCTCAAGCTCCATTACGGCCTGGGCGGACGCCGGCCTCTGACGCTCAAGGAGATCGGCAAGAAGATGGGCCTGACCCGCGAACGGATTCGCCAGATCCGTCGCGACGCCCTGACCCGGCTCTATGAATACATGGAAGCGGGATAGGATCGGGGCGGTTTTGGGTTTACTCGTCGCCCGCGAGAAGGTACCATCGGCTCGTCGGGCGACGTGGCTGTCGCCGGGAAATCGGATCGACGGGCCCGCACGGCTCGTCCCTTTGGATTGCGAGGGAACGCATGGATTTAGCGCGGTACATCCGCGACATTCCCGACTGGCCCAAGCCGGGGATTCTGTTTCGTGACATCACACCTTTGCTGGCCAATCCGCAGGCGCTGCGGGCGGCGGTCGATGCCATGTGCGCTCCGTTCAAGGACACGGGGATCGCGCATGTGGCGGCAGTCGAGGCGCGGGGGTTCATTTTCGGTACCGCGGTAGCCGCCCGGCTCAACGCGGGGTTCGTGCCGATCCGCAAGAAGGGCAAGCTGCCTTTCGAGACCGAGAGCATCACTTACGATCTCGAATACGGCACCGACACGCTGGAGATTCATCGCGATGCGGTGCCGGGCGGGGCCAAGGTGCTCATGGTGGACGACCTGCTCGCCACCGGTGGCACGATGAAGGCGGCCTGCGACCTGATCGCAAAGGTGCAGGGCGAGATCGTGGGCATCACCTGCCTGATCGAACTGACCGAACTGCCCGGCCGCAAGATCCTCGCCCCCCACAACATCCACACCGTCATCTCCTACTGACGCGTTGGCAGCCCCTTGTCTCAGTCCTGCGCGGCGCGGAGGGCGAGGGCGAGGCGGTCGTGGCGCTGGTGGTCTTTTTCTATGCGGATGTCGGAGAACGCGCCGGTTTGTGCGAGCAGTTCGCGGATGGCGGGGCCCTGGGCGTAACCGATTTCGAGCATCAGGGCGCCGTCGGGTTTGAGGAAGCGGTCGATCTGCTCGCCGATGCGGCGGTAGACGTCGAGGCCATCTTCGCCTGCCAGGAGGGCGAGCTGCGGCTCGTAGTCTTTGACGTTCTTGTCCAGGGCCTCGTATTCGGCGGCGCTGACGTAGGGCGGGTTGCACACGATCAGGTCCCACTGCGTGACGTCCAGGTGCGGCAGGAGCGGGTCGAACAGGTCGCCCTGGAGGAGTTCGATGCGTTCGGCGAGGCAGTGCTTTTCGACGTTGCGGGCGGCGACCGCCAGGGCGTGGTCGGAGAGGTCGGTGGCGATCAGGCGCGCGGCGGGGAAACTCCTGGCGATGGCGATCGCGATGCAGCCGCAACCGGTGCAGAGATCGCAGACGTGCTGCTCGCCTTCGCGGGTGCGGAGGAACTCGACGGCGTGCTGAACGAGCAGTTCGGTTTCGAGGCGGGGGATGAGGCAGTCGGAAGTGACCTCGAACTCGAGCGAGTAGAACTCGGTCCTGCCGATCAGGTAGGCGACGGGTTCGTGCTGACCCGCTCGCTTGACGAGGTCGCGCAGACGGTCGAGGGCCTGCTGCTCGACGGGCTGGTCGAATCGGGCGTAGAGCTCGATGCGTTTGAGGTCCAGCACGTGGCTCAGCAGCATCTCGGCGCTGAGTCGCGGGGCATCGACCTCGTTCTTGGTCAGGTATTCGGTGATCCACGTCAGGAGTTTCTGAATGGTCCACTGGTTCATGCGTGCGGCCTCGCTACGAGCAGATCGTCCTCTCGCGCCACGCGAATGGCGAAATCGAACCGGTCGATGTCGAGTGACATTTCGCAGTCTTCGGGATGGAAGTGGGGCTGGGCGGGGTCGTAGAACTTGGCGACCTGGCCGCTGGCCTGTACGAGTTGTCGCAGGGCGTCGGTGTCGGGGTTGCGGCCTTCGAGCAGGTTCCGCAGGTACAGGGCGCAGAGTTCGTCTTCGTCGGTCCGCAGGTTGGCGTTCCAGCCCATGGCGACGAGGGTGACCAGGGGCGGATCGCTTTGCAGGATGGCGCGGGCGGTGGCCTGGGCGACGACGAAGGACGCGACGTAGATCTCGGAGGCGCCTGCTGCGGCGGTGACGCCCACGGTGCCGGCGCGGGTCGACTGGATGACGGTCTTGCCCTGGAGGTCGGCGCCGGTCATCTCGAAGGGGGAGTTGCCGAAGTCGAAGCCTTCGGGTCGGATGCCGTTGACCTCGCCCACGCACAGATCGCCCAGCCCTCGGGCCTTGAGGGCCAGGGCCTCGGGCGGTTCGGCGACCATGATGATCCGGCGCGCTCCGCGCGCGAACGCGACGGCGGCGGTGGTGAAGGCGCGGAAGACATCCACGATCACCACGGTGCCCTGCGCCCGGCGGGCGCCTTCCAGCAGACTTTCGATCCTGATTTCCATATTATCCTATCCTGATCCCGGCGTCGGGGCAGAGGATACCGTACGCCCCATCTGACGGCAAGGTCTATCTAACTCTCTGCTGGTTAAAAGGTTGCGGTTCTTCTCCGCCACCCGGAAACTGGGTTGTCTGGCATACCTGTTGCGCCGATGGGTTATCAGTGGGCGAGCGTTGGCGGGGGCATGGGGGTGTGGTATGCTGGGGCGGGGTGCGGTGGGGGGATGGAATCCGGGAGAATTGGGTTTGGGAATGGGAGGATAGCATGGTTGTGTTGGGGAAACGTGGTGGCAGGTGGGGGCGGGTGATGTGGATTGTGGTGGTGTTGCTGGTCGGGCAGGCGTGTGCGGCGGGGGAGTCGGCGGGTTCGGTTTATGCGCGGGTAGAGGGGGCGGAGGCGGGGGCGGTGATCGAGTTGCCGAGCGGGGAGTTCGAGCTGGATCGACCTATCGTGATCGAGAAGCCTCTGGTGCTGGTGGGGCAGAGGAAAGACAGAACGGTGCTGCGGTCGACGGCGCGGGAAGGTGGTGTGATGCTGATCGTTCGGAACGTGTCGGGGGTGCGTTTGGCGCGGTTTACGCTGGACGGCGCGAACAATCGGCAGCTTTCGCAGGGGATCGTCATTTCCGAGGGCAGCGGGCATCGGCTCGAGGATCTGTGCATCCGCGACATCCCGGGCTCGGGGGGTTTTGGTCCGCACGGGATCTACGCGAGCGGCAACGTGACGGACAGTGTCTTTGCCCGCCTGGAGATTCGCAACATCGGCGCAGACTCCGAGTGGGGGGCGGGGATTCGGATCGGCAAGGGCGGACGCGGCAATGCGATCGAGGACAACGAGCTGAGCCACTTCGGGCGGGGCGGGATCCTGACCACGCACGGCAGCACGGATACGCGGATCGTGCGGAACCGGGTTCGGGATTTCGGGCTGGCGGGGCCGGGGCTGGGCATCGAGGTCTGGGGCAGCGGGCAGCGCGTCATCATCGAGGACAACACGGTCGACCATTGGATCAGTCTGGNNCTGGACGGGCAGGAAGACGCGGCGGTGCGACGCAACAGGATTACCGGCGCCGAAGACCCGAATCGCATTGGCAGCTATGTCCTCGAACTGGTCAACAGTCGGCGTGTGGTCATGACCGACAACGTCGCATCCGGGGGCAACCAGATCGGCATCTCCGTCTCGAATCGTGCCCGCAAGGATTTGGCGTACTGGGCCCGCAATCGGCTGGTCGGCTGCGAGACCTGGGGCGCGCAGATCCAGGGCGAGGAGGGCGGCGCGCATCGCATGTACTTCTATCGCAACGTCTTCGAGCAGACGCACCGGTCCGAGCGGTCGCTGTATCCCAGCGATGCGGGACATGGTTTTCGATTCAACGGCAACGCCTTCCAGATGGTGCTGCACGCCAATCGGATGGTCGACAACGAGGGGGCGGGTATTCAACTGGGCGGATCGAACCTGGAGCGTCTCAGCTTCATCGAGAATGTCATCCAGAACAACAAGGGACCGGCGGTGATCCGGCCTTCGGGGGGCGAGCAGGTTCTCTGGCAGGAGAACGCGGTTTCCGGGAACCAGGGGGGTGATCGTGTCGGCGCCAGCAGAGGCTTCGATGGGGGCGTTGCGGCGAAACTCTCCATCGAAGTGCCCGCCGATGCCAGGACGGGCAGACCGGTTACCCTTACGTTGAGAGGTTTCGATCCCGATCGGTTCACGGAGGTTCTGTGGGACTTGGGGCAGGGCATTCCGCGCACGGGGCGTGTCGTCGAGCACGTCTACGATCGGGCAGGCCGATACCGCGTCGCTGCCATTGCTTGGACTACAGACGGGCGAGCGATTCTCGCGGAAGCCGACCTGACCGTCAGCGACTGAGGGCGTCCGTCGTATGTGAGCGGAGGCGTGGAGAGTTATCAGTAATGCAATGGTTATAGGCTGTGGTTCGTGAATAATTGGTGAAGTCTACGAGGTCAGACGTGCCAGGTTCGAGTCAGGCGGCGTGTGAGAGGTGGTGATTGACGGTCTGCAAGCTGCTCATGCAGGGATAACGCGGGAGGTGGTCAGTATCTGGATTGTACGCGTCGGAGAAGCGGCTCCCCGGTTCGTCGCCGCGTATCCTGGAGAGAAGCGATGAGATTCAGGCCCTTAGATACGGTTGTTTTGAGCAGGGACGTACCGGAGTGCGAATTGCAGAAAGGGGATCTCGGGGCTGTTGTCGAGGTCTATGAACCGGATGGCCTGGAAGTCGAATTCGTGACAGCAGCGGGAAAGACGGAGGTTTTGGTCACATTGGCGGAAGCGGATGTACGTCACGTCGGTGATCCAGTGGCGTAGGATTGGTATGGGCGAACGCGTTAGCCATTCCATGTGGGTATTCGCGGGGGCTGTCCTTGTCAGAGATAGCGGGCGATATCGAGGGCGGTGTGGAAGACGCCGAGTATCTCGATCAAGTCGTCCGTGCGGATGAGGTAGGCGATGCGGTAATGCCCGAAAAGGAGAATCCGAATCTCCCCTTCCGGCTCATGGCGATGTGCATGGCCCAGACGTGGGAAGCGGCGCAGCAACTGGGCCTTCTCGTAGATCGAGGTGACGACACGGTGTGCCGCCTGTGGATTGTGTTGGGCGATGTAGCGGTAAATGTCCTCAAGCCAGACGGCGGCCTCTTCGGTCCATCTCAACTCTGCCATAGTCGGATTCGCTTGCCCATTTCTTCGTTGGAGATCACACGGGCGTTGCGGACGTCGGACAGACCGCGTTCGACCATGCGTTCGAACGCCAGCTCGCGCAGGATTTCATCGTAGGACGAATCGTCCGGCTGTGTCTCCAGCAACTCTCTGATCTTCTCTTTGGCGGTCATGGTTTCACGCTCCACTGCAACTGACGCCCCTCAGTATACCGTTTTGTGCTCTCGCCATCAACAGCCACCGTGGAGAAACGCGGTTTTCGGTACCCCACACGGCTGAACGGACGTGCCTGTGCATTCGGTCAGATGTAGACCTTGTCCATCATGCGGGGGAAGGGGATGCACTGGCGGATGTGCTTTTCGGCGGTGATCCAGGCGAGGGTTCGTTCGACGCCGNNGCCGCCGTGAGGGACGGAGCCGTACTTGCGGAGGTCGAGGTACCAATCGTAGGTTTCGGGGTTGAGGCCCTGTTCGTGGACGCGGGCGAGCAGGCGGTCGTAGTCGTCTTCGCGGACGGATCCTCCGATGATCTCGCCGAAACCGGCGGGGGCGAGCATGTCGAAGTTCTCCACGACCTTCTCGTTGGCGCGGTCGGTCTTCATGTAGAAGGCCTTGGCTTCGCGCGGATAGTGGGTCACGAAGACGGGTTTGTCGTGCATGCGGGAGATGATCGTCTCGTCGGAACCGCCCAGGTCCTTGCCCCAGGTGAACTCGGCGGCGAGTTGGGCGTGTTTGGGGTTGTTCTCGATCTTCGTTTCGGTCTCGGCCAGGGCGCTTCGCAGGTCGATCAGCTCGGCCGCGATCTTGTCCTTCTGCCACTGCTTGAGCTGGCCACCTTGCTGGGTTTCCAGTTCGGCGATGCGCGATTCGATGCGGACCTTCTCGGTTTGAAGCTCGGCCAGGTCCTTCGCCATGAACTCGACCGTCTTTGGGCCCTTGAGGATTTCGACGGCTTCGCTGTAGGTCAAGCGGTAGAAGGGGGGCTTGATCTTTTCGAGCAGGGGGATATCGGCTTCGAGCGCCTCCAACTCGCNNGACGATGTAGGAGACGAAATTCTCGGCCAGTTCGAGGAGGCCGGGAAGGTCGATGAAGGCGACCTCGGGCTCGACCATCCAGAACTCGGTGAGGTGCCGGCGGGTCTTGCTCTTCTCGGCGCGGAAGGTGGGTCCGAAGCAATAGACGCGACCGAAGCTCATCGCGGCAGATTCGAGGTAGAGCTGGCCGGTCTGGGTCAGGTGCAGCGGGCTGCCGAAGTAGTCCACCTCGAAGAGCGAGGTCTGGTCTTCGCCGACGACGGTGGTGAAGATGGGGGTGTCGACGAGGGTGAAGCCGTTATCGTTGAAGAAGCGGCGGATCGCATCGACGACGGTGTGACGGACCTTGCCGATGCACCATTGGCGCTGGGAGCGGAAATGCAGGTGGCGGTGGCGCATGAGGAAATCGACGCCGTGGGCCTTGGGCGTGATGGGATAGCCCTCGGCGGGCGAGATGACCCGGGCGTCGGTTACGGCCAGTTCGTGGCCTCCGACACTGCGGGCGTCGGCGCGGACGATTCCGGTGACGCTCAGCGAGGATTCCTGGCCCAGGTGCTTGAGGCGGTCGAACAGCTCTTCGGGGACGTTGGCCTTTTCGACGATGCATTGGCAGAGGCCGGTGCCGTCGCGGAGGATGACGAACTGAATCTTGCCGCTGGCGCGGCTGTTGTAGACCCAGCCGTGGAGGGTGACTTCCTTGCCGATGTGGTGCTTCAACTGATCGATGTATACGTTGTTTGTGTCGCCCATGGTCTTCTCCTCGCGCCGGTTGATGGCCGTCCGACGCCGGTTCCGTTGCCGGCTCGTGTCGTGGAGAAGACTATACAACGAGAGCGACGCCGCGAAAAGGGGGCTTTGAAGATATCCCGCCCTTTGTGGTGTTGCCGGGAGCATTGTTCTCTGTGAGTTGAATATGCCCTTACGGGCACACTACGAACGACGAAAGCGCGGGGTCGGAGGTTGAAGAGCGGTAGGGTGGGCGGTAAGATGGCGGGCATGCAAACGCACGACAAATATACGGTAGGTCTGATCCAGATGGCGACGACGTCGGAGGCGGATGAGAATCTGGCGCGGGCGGCGGAGCTGGTCGAGCGGGCGGCGGGCGACGGGGCGTCGGTGATCTGCCTGCCCGAATTGTTCCGATCGCCTTATTTCTGCCAACGGGAGGATGCGGCGCTGTTCGATCTGGCGGAGCCGATCCCGGGGCCTTCCACGGAGGTGCTGGGCAGGATTGCCCAATCGCGGCAGGTGACAGTGATTGCATCGCTTTTCGAGCGGCGTGCGGCGGGGCTCTACCACAACAGCGTGGTGGCGCTCGACGCCCAGGGGCAGATTGCGGGAATCTATCGCAAGATGCACATTCCGGACGATCCGGGCTATTACGAGAAGTTTTACTTCACGCCGGGTGATCTCGGGTTCAAGACGT
>NPID01007341.1_pt1 | contig 10275 bp, 10 predicted proteins | sample 8637491 | NCBI WGS metagenome assembly NPID01 (sample SAMN07420843, study PRJNA396082) | bioreactor metagenome | isolation source: sample BA6 brine-fed electro-methanogenic bioreactor BA | place: Japan: Kochi | collected 2016-06-14 | reverse complement strand
TGTGGATATGAAACGGTAAGGGGGTAGACAAGGTCGTCCTCCTCCCTGGAGAAGGGCCCGTAGTCTATGTCGTTCACCAGAAGCCTCAGGTCACCTGGAGTTCCGCCCTGTCCGGGATGGTCCCCCTGGCCCCGAAGCCGTATGTAGTGCCCCCTGGTAAGCCCCGGGGGCAGGTCCACAGCAATGGAGGTCTTCTTCTTCTCGTAGCCCCTGCCCCTGCAGCCGGAGCACATCTTTTTAGGGACCCTGCCCGCGCCCCTGCAGACCGGGCATTCCTTCACCGTTCTGAAGCTTCCCAGGAGGGTGTTCCTGGTGGTGGATATCCTTCCGGCTCCGCCGCAGTGCCTGCAGCTCTCGGACCCGGCTTCGCTGTCGGCTCCGGTCCCTCCACAGGCTTCGCAGGCTGAATTCCTCTCAACCTGTATCTCCCGTCGCCCGCCCAGGACCACCTCTTCCAGTTCAAGGTCAACACGTACGGTTACATCGTCGCCCCTGACGGTTCCCCTGGAGGAACCACCGCCGGAAAAGCCGAAATTCTCCATGAACGCCCTGAGGGCGTCGTCGAGGCCAAAGCCTCCGAATATGTCCTCCATGCCCCCCATTCCCGAGGAACCGGGTTCCCCGGTTGTCCCGAAACGGTCATAGGCTTCCCTCCGGGAGGGGCTGCTGAGGATCTCGTAGGCCCTTGCGGCCTCCTTGAAACGCTCTTCGGCCTTTTTGTCGCCGGGGTTGCGGTCGGGATGGTTCTTCATCGCCGCGGCCCGGTAGGCCTTCTTGATCTCTTCGGGGGACGCGTTCCTGTCCACACCCAGTACTTCATATGGATTCATGGCGTGAAATATACAATCAGCAGGCTGGTATCACAAAAAAACGCCGCCGCAGTGGAAGGCTACTCCTCCGGGGTCTCTTCCTCCGACCCGTCGGTCATGGATTCCAGGAACTCGGCGGCGGCCTGCTCTTCGTCGGACTCGAAGACGGCAACGAGCTTCGCCACGGAATCCGTGAGGGACCGCAGTGTGCTGATGGCCTTGCCCAGTATCAGTGCGTCGTCGCCGTCCCTGAGCTTCTTCAGCTCCTTGACCGCGGCTTCCAGCTCCTCCCAGGACTCCTTCTCCAGCTCTTCCCTGGCCACCTTCAGGGTCTTAGTGGCCCTGTATATGGCTTCGTCGGACTCGTTCCGAAGCCCCACCAGCTTCATCCGCCTCCTGTCAGCCTCGGCGTTGGCGGCGGCCTCCTTCTTCAGCCTCTCGATCTCGTCGCTGGAAAGGCCTCCGCTGGGGTTGACCTTGATGCTCTGCTTCTGGCCGGTGCTGGTATCCCTTGCGGATACGTTCAGGATGCCGCTGGCGTCGATCTCGAAGGTAACCTCGACCCTGGGCTCTCCCCTCTTGGCGGGTTTGATGCCCCGGAGCTCGAAGGTTCCCAGGCTTCTGTTCCCGTCGATGAGGTCGCGCTCCCCCTGGGCCACGTGAACCCCAACCACCGACTGGTTGTCGCTTGCGGTGGTGAATATCCTGCTGTTCCTGGTTGGCACCGGGCTGTTGCGCTGGATTATGGGGGTCATCACGCCGCCCAGGGTCTCCACGCCCAGTGTGAGCGGGGTAACGTCGATGAGCACAAGGTCCTTGCGCTGACCGGTGAGCACGGAACTCTCTATGGCGGCGCCCAGGGCGACGACTTCGTCGGGGTTCACCGACTGGGCCGGCTTCCTTCCGAAGGTTTCCTCGACCAGCTGCTGCACCATGGGTATCCTGGTTGATCCGCCAACCAGAACCACATGGTCGAGGTCTTCCATCTTCATCCCCGCATCGGATACTGCGTCGAGACAGAGGGGTATCGTTTTCCGGATAAGGTCCCCGGCCAGTTCCTCGAAGAGCTTCCTGGTGATCTTTATCTCAAGGTGGACAGGGCCGGATTCGCCGGTTGCTATGAAGGGCAGGTTTATGTCGGTCTCCTGGGCCATGGACAGCTCGCACTTTGCCCTTTCCGCGGCCTCCCTCACCCTCTGGGGGGCAATGGCGTCCTTGTTCAGGTCTATCCCGGTGTCGGAGAGGAACTCCGCCATTATCCAGTTAACCAGCTGGGTGTCGAGGTCGTCGCCCCCCAGGCTTGTGTCGCCCAGGGTGGCCTTTACCTCGAAAACCCCTTCCACCACCTGAAGGATGCTTATGTCGAAGGTGCCTCCGCCGAAGTCGTAAACCGCTATCCTGGTCTTACCCTTGGGCTCCAGAAAGGCAAGGGCGGCGGCGGTGGGCTCGTTGAGCACCCTCTTCACGTTCAGCCCGGCTATCTTGCCGGCTGCCTTCGTGGCCTCCCTCTGAACCTCGTTGAAATAGGCTGGAACGGTTATCACCGCGTCGGTGACCTCTTCTCCCAGGAACTCCTCCGCGGTCTGCTTCAGCTTCTGCAGTATTATGGCGGAGACCTCCGGGGGGGTGTAGACCCTGTCCATGACCCGCACCGCCGCGTCGCCGTTGGTGTTCTCCACTATTTCGTAGGAAACCGTGTCCACCTGATCAACCACCTCGGAATACCTGCGGCCCATGAGCCTCTTAACGCTGCTGATGGTGTTCCTTGGGTTGGTAATCGCCTGTCGTCTGGCTACAAGGCCCACAAGCCTCTCCCCCTTGGCGGAGAAGGCCACCACCGAGGGCATGACCCTGGAGCCGCTCTTGGACTGTATGACGGTGGGATGGCCACCATCGCTGAAAGCAATGCACGAATTGGTTGTGCCAAGGTCTATACCGATGGTTCTTCCCATATCAGCTCCCCGCTTTACGCTGAAATCCGCTGGCGCCCCAGGGGTCAGCGAAAACACTTACTCCAGACGAAAAGTATTCCCTGTATCAACCCTTGTCAACCTTTAAAAATCAACCTCTTCCGGAGAACCTGCAACACCCCTCTCGCATATGATGGAGGTTATTAGTTCCACGGGGGTTACGTCGAATGCGGGGTTCCATGTTCCCACACCTTCGGGAAGGAGGGTCCTCCCCCCAAGGGAGGCCAGTTCTTCCCGGGACCTTTCCTCGATCACTATTGCCGAACCGTCGGGGGATCCCCTGTCGAAGGTGGAGACCGGAGCCACTATGTAAAAGGGAACCCCTGCGCTGGAAGCGGCCAGTGCCAGGGAAAGGGTGCCGATCTTGTTGGCGGAGTCACCGTTCATGGCCACCCGGTCAGCCCCGGTTATCACCGCATCGACGGCCCCTGAGCGAAGAAGGGATGCCGCGGCGGAGTCGGGGATGACCTTTACCGGTATCCCCGCACGGGCGAGTTCCCATGATGTGAGACGGGATCCCTGGAGCAGGGGTCTTGTCTCGTCGGCGTACACCTGTGCCAGCTTTCCCCTCTCCGCCGCCTCATAGATCACCGCCAGCGCGGTTCCCAGCCCGGCGGTTGCCAGCCCCCCTGCGTTGCAGTGGGTGAGCACCGTGCAGCCGTCCGGCAAAAGGTCGGCTCCCAGGGATCCCATGATCCGGCTTGCCTCCAGGTCCTCCTCCTGGAGCCTGGCGGCATTCTCCGCCAGCAGCTCAAGACCTTCCTCCCTGGAGGTGCAGCTCTTCACTATTTCCCTCTGCAGATCCAGGCAGTGGAACAGGTTCACCGCGGTGGGCCTGGTGGATGCAAGAACATCCAGAAACTCCATGCACTCTTCACTGAAACCCTCGCCGGCAGCGGTTTCCGCCATTGCTATAACCGCTCCCCAGGCGGCGGCAATACCAATGGCCGGGGCTCCCCTCACCGCCAGGGTCCGTATGGCCTCCGCCAGCTCGGCGGTGGTGCCGCACTCCAGATAGACCTCCCTGGCCGGGAGCTCCCTCTGGTCCAGCAGTACCAGCTTTCCGTCATTCCACTTCAGTGTAGGGACCGGCTTCAAATCAGTTCTTTCCTCTCTTCTCGAGAACAGCAAGGCATATACTGAAAATATCCTCAGGCTCCATCATCCGCCCTCCACCTGTGGTGCCGCAGGCAAGAACGCCCTCCACAGGCCCGGCGAGGGTGATCCCCCGCACCTGGAGGGTCTCGGCGTTGGACCGGACCGCGGGGTTGTTCCACATCCTGGTGTTCATGGCCGGGGCCATAACCACCGGCGACGCGCATGCCAGGAAGGCAGCGGAGAGCAGGTCGTCGGCAAGACCCATCACCGATCTGGCCATGAAACCCGCCGTTGCCGGGGCCACCACCATCAGGTCCACCGAATCGGTGAGCGCTATGTGGGGAATGAAGCCCGTGGCTCCCCCGGAAAAAATGTCGGTGTGGCAGGGACCGCCGGTTACGGCGGAAACCTGCACAGGTGTAATGAATCGAAGGGCGCCGGGGGTTAGCACGGCGTTGACCGTGTGCCCGGCCTTCCTGAAGAGGGAGCCCAGCGCGCAGGCCTTGAACGCCGCAGCCCCGCCGGTAACTCCCAGAAGGATCTCAGCCATTACCGTTCCCCTCCCTGTTCCTTCTGCCTATCTCGTTGATTCCCATGAGAGTGAGTTCAGGGCAGACCCTGAAGGAGTGGCGGCAGTGCATAGCCAGCCCCTTTCCCCATCCGCCGGTGGCCCAGAGAACAGGCTCCTGGCCCAGCTCCGCCGAGAGAAGGTCCACCATATGGTCCGCCGCTCCGGCGGCGCCGTGGAGCACCCCTGAACGAACCGCGTCCGCGGTGGTCCTGCCCGTGGCGGAAGCGGGGAACTCCAGATCGATGGGGCTCAGCCTCTCCGCCTTCTTGAACAGCTCCCCCGCGGCTGTGCCTACCCCCGGGGAAATGGCTCCCCCGGCGTATCTGCCACTGGAGTCGATAACGTCGAAAGTCGTTGCCGTTCCGAAGTCTGCCACTATCGCAGGAAGACTTCCCGCGATAACCGCGGCACAGGCATTGGCGAGCCTGTCGGGGCCGACTTCATGGGGATATATGTAGTCCATCTGTATTCCGGCGGTGGTGTGATTCACCTCCACAGGCCTGATACCCAGCCTTTTCTCCGCCATGCTCACCAGGGAATGGCAGACCTGGGGAACGACCGAAGCGAAGCACATGTCCGCCGGGAGGCCATGTCCAGATGTCCTGAGCAGGGCCTCGATTGTTATCCAGAGTTCGTCGGCGGTCCAGTGAAGGGTCCTTATGCGCCACTGATCCAGGAGCTCCCCACCCTCGAAGAGGGCCAGGGCGGTCTTGGTGTTACCCACGTCAACGGCCAGCCTTGTCATTACACTCCCCCCGGGATATCCCAGTCGAATCCTATGTCGCTGCAGCGAACGGAGTGGGTAAGGGCTCCTGAGGATATGCCGTGAACCCCGGTGAGTGCCACTTCCCGTATCGTCTCCAGTGTAATTCCTCCGGAAGCCTCGAGGTAGATGCCCGAACCCTCCGCCATGGCCACAGCCCTCGAAAGGGTATCGGTGTCCATATTGTCCAGAAGGATCCTCTGGGGTTTGAGCAGCATTGCCTCCCTGAGCTGGTCAAGCCCGTCCACCTCTATCTCCACTGGAACTCCCCTCTCCCTGAGCCTGGCCATGGCCGGCCCCAGCCGGGATACACCCCCGGCGGCGGCGAGATGATTGTCCTTCAGCATGGCCATGTCGAAGAGGGAGAACCTGTGATTGGTCCCTCCGGCGGTCCTCACCGCGTACTTCTCCATTGCCCTCATGCAGGGGGTGGTCTTCCTGGTGTCCAGTATCTCCACGCCGGTTCCATGGCAGGCCTCCACGAACCGGGCGGTCATTGTTGCGATGCTGCAAAGCCTTCCCAGTATGTTCAGGAACACCCTCTCTCCCCTGAGTATCTCTCCCGGTGTGCCGCGTATCACCGCTATTGCTCCACCGGCGGGTACCCTCTCCCCTTCTGCGGCCAGAGGGGTCACTTCCGCACCGCCCGGGAGCAGCTGGAACACCAGCGAAGCGTGGGGCAGGCCTGGAAGTACGATCCCTTCCCTTGCGTTCACAGTGCACACCGCCTGCCGGTGGGCCATTCCTCCCAGCGCCCATGTGGCGCTGTCCTCGGAGGCTCTGTCCTCCAGAAGGGCGCATTCCGCCACGAATCTGGCGTTCTGGAGGGGGTCGGTCCAGTCCTCAGGTATCTTCACCTGCGGCCTCCTCCCTGCGATAAACGGTCCTTCCCCTCCTGACCGTATTCTGAACCGAAACTGAATCGAAGTCCGAGAACGGGTCGCCGTCGAGGCAGACCAGGTCGCCGGGCCTTCCGGGGGCAAGGGGAGCGGCAAGGTGGCCGCATCCGGATATCTCCGCCGCTGAAAGTGTATAGGCCCGCAGGGCCTCATGGGTATCCAGGGCGAGTGAGGCGTCGCGGTGACGGAGGGCTCCCCTGAGGCCGAAAATGGGATCCAGCGGCATGCTGTCGCTTCCGAAGCCCAGGGAGAAGCCGCCGTCAAGCACCAGCCTGAAGGGATTGAGCCTGACGGAACGCCCCGGGGGCAGCAGCCGGTCGTACATTCCACCGGGTCTCTGCCACCTCTCCACGAAATTAGGCTGCATGCTGAAGATGTGGAAATCCGGGTCCCAGCCCATGTCCCATACCGGCTCAAGGTCCTCACCGTGCTCTATCCGCACCGGGAAGCCCCTTCCCAGTACATCGAATGCCCTTGCGGAGACCCTCTGAAGCTGGGCCAGGGCCCCCGCGCCAATGGCGTGGACCACAGGGACTTCTCCGGCCTCGGCGCATGCAAGGAATCCCCCCAGAAGGTCTTCGTCGGTATGGAGCAGGTTCTCGCAGGAACATGGGTCCACGGCGGCGTTCCCGGCGCCGAAGGAGCCGTCGAGGAAGAACTTGCGCATCCTCTTCCCCGGGAGTTCCGGCATTGGTCCCTCACCGTTGATCACCCACTCAATGTCCAGGTCCGGCCTGGCATCCATCAGGTCCAGCGCATTGGCCGGTTTCTCCACGGTACACACCCCGGTAACTCCTGTTGAGTGAACCTTGCCCACCACACTGAGAACCGCTTCCCGGGCCTTCTCCCTGTCCGGCGGGAAATGCTCCGAGAACTCCATGACCGGTCTCTCCCTGAGAAAACCCGTTTCCCTGTCCATCCATTTCGGGTCGTGCTCCATCAGGGCCATCATTGCGGAATTGGCCAGGGCGGCATGGCCGCAGACCCTGCAGAGGAACGCAGGGCGGTTCCCGGTGACCGCATCCAGCTGGTCAAGCGTGGGAAGCCTGCTGTCACTCCAGGAGCTCTCGTCGAAGGAATCGCCCCTGATTATGCCGTCTTCCCCCGCCCTTGCATTTTCCCACACGATCCCCAGAAGGTCCTCGGCGGAGCCGGCGGTGGAAAGGTCCAGGGACAGCTCCTTCAGGACCATCCAGGAAAGGTGGCAATGGGCGTCGAAGAACGCCGGCATCACGAAGTCGTATTCCGGGGATTCCCCGGGATCCAGGTGTGAGATGCCCTCGACCCTTCCCTGAGCGCCAACAACTATCCTGGCGTTCTCCAGGGGTCTTCCCTCTCCGGTCCAGAGCTTCCTTGCCTTAATATCCGGCATTCCCGCTGTCCTGTATGTACTTGAACATGAGATCTATAACTTCGTTCCTCACCTCGAGCTTGAAGAACATCCTGTTGCTCCTCACCTCTATCTCCTTCACCTTTCCCCTTATCTCCGCCTCCAGGAGGCCCCCTGATGGCAGGGGCATGTTCTTGTCACCCACATAGGTGGCGTCGTGCTCAAGGTCCTTCATCTCCAGCACCCCTATGTTCAGGGGGTTGTCTATGGCGTACCACTTCTTCAGGAGTATGTAGTTGTTCCCCTGTATGGGAACCGGTGTTCCGAAAAAGGTAACATCGATCCTGGTTGTCTCACCGCTCTTGGTTCGGGCCTTGTCATAGACCTCGGCGTGGTTCCTGCCTGTCTCCTTCGCCACCAGGAGGGCCTGGTCGGCTGATACGATAAGCTCTGATCCGGAGACCTGCTCGGTTGACGCCACCCCCAGGGATATCTGCACCGAGAATTCCCTCTTCTCGCCTTGAACCACAGCTTCCACCCGGGAGTTCTCCACCGCCCTGCAGAGCCTTTCGGCGGTGGCGGCCCCCTCCGCAAGGGTGGTGTTCAGCATGAGCACGGTTATCTCCTCGCCGCCGTACCTGTAGGCCTCTCCCCGGAAGCGTACGGCGTTCCGAACCGTGGCTGCCACATGCCTCAGCACGAGGTCGCCCACATCGTGCCCATGCTTGTCATTGAACTTCTTGAAATGATCGATGTCGATCATTATTGCGCACAGCGGGAGCCCTGCGGTGCCCATGGACCTTAGCAGCATGGGTATGTCATTATCCAGTATCTTCCTGGGGGGCAAGCCGGTAACCGCATCCTGCTCAACCTGTCTGGGGAATGTCACCCTGTCCATGTCCGGATACTTCTCCCCTCTTTAGGTCAACCATACAATAAAGCCTGGATGCCCCGGGTCAACGGTCCGTTGACCCTGAAGAGGTGAATATGTAGAGTGTAGGCGGCGAAACAAACACCTTCAATTGCCCGGAGGGAGTGCATATTGAAACTGGCGGCATTTTCCACGGCGCTTGCAGCGCTGCTCTTCGCCGGCTGCATAGGCTGGAGCGGCGAACAGCGCCAGGTGATAGATAGCTACAGGGACCTGGGCTCCCATGCGGAAACTGGAAACTGGGGCAGGTTCATGTCAGGCCTCACCAACGATACCGAAGGCCGCCTGGAATCCCTCGCGGAGCTGTTCACGGAAGGCGGAGCCCCCTTCGACAACGATGGAGAGCTTCTCCTGGAAGCCCTGGCCGTGGAGACCGAGATGCTCGTTTTTCCGGAAGCGGTACTCTCGGTGGAGATAACCGGCGAAAGGGCCGTTCTCACCGCCGAAGAGCGCGGAAGGCCGGTCATCTTCCTTTTCAGGGAGGAGTCCGGCGGGTGGAAGCTGGATCTTCTGCAGCCTCTGGACGCAATGTTCCAGGACCTTTTCCAGGGTTCCCCGGGGCCGGGATACGATACGGTGATCCCCTCGGTGATTTCACTGGGCAGCGGACCCTGCGTCACCACCGTGAAGAACTCCCTCCAGGGAACGGCGATACACCACGCGTTCTTCAGCCCCAGCGACAGCGATTCCTGGGGGGACGATCTCCTGGGCGCAAGCATCCTCGGCACCGGAGGCGAACTGGTGCTCAGGGTGGAACCGGGCACCTACGACATCCAGGTGTACGACTCGGCGGGACACTCCTATACCCTCTGGCAGGTGGAGGTCGACCTGAACGGCGTTCTGTGGGAGGTTACGGAGGCGGACAGGGACCCCTGACGGGGCCCCTTTACCTAAAGGTCCAGTTTCTTTATTATGCGCATCGTGCATAAGCGGAAGACGACTTTCCGCACTTTCATAATGGAGGGGTCTCAATGAAGAAGACAGTGATGATGCTTGCGGTGCTGCTTGCATTTACCGTGATCTCCGCCTGCGGCGGCGGTACGGTTCCCGTTAAGATAACCAACGACCTTGGTGCCTGGGATATCGAGGAGGTCTATATCGACCCCTCCGACGAGCCCTGGGGCGAGAATCGCATTTCAGAGATAATGGAGCCCGGCGACGATGTGACCATCAATGTTCCCGCGGGCACCTACGACATCAAGGTGGTTGACGAGGACGGCGACAGCTACACCCTCTGGGGCGTCGAGATCGGCGCCGATGGATACCAGTGGGCCGTCACCCTGGCAGATATAGACTAGAACAGGAAAAACAGAATGGTTACCGGAAACACTAACAATGAGGAGGGAAAATGAAGAAGCTCAGTATTCTCGCTCTTTTCGCCCTGCCGGTGCTCTTCATGGCATGCGGCGGCGGAGAGCCTGCTGACAACGACACCGACCGCGATGCCGGCGAAGAGGTCATCGAGGTCACCATCATCAACGGTCTTGAGAGCTGGAACATCGAGGAGATCAAGGTAGATCCCTCCGACGGCCCCTGGGGTGAGAACCGCCTCGAGGACATCCTCGAGCCCGGCGACGAGATCGTCATCGAGCTTGACGAGGCCGACACCNNCGAAGACGGCGACACCTACACCATGTGGCTCGTTGACATCGACGAAGACGGCTACGAGTGGGAAGTAACCCTTGAAGACCTCGACTGGGCCACAGAAGACGTCACCATCACCATCGAGAACGGCCTTGGCAGCTGGGACATCTGGTACGTTTACGGATGCACCTCCGATGCCGACGACTGGGGCGAGGATCAGCTGGGTTCCGAGATACTCGCACCGGGTGAGACAGTTTCCTTCACCGTTCAGTCCGGCGACTGGTACGACTTCCTTGCCGAGGACGAAGACGGCGACACCT
>NPID01003871.1_pt2 | contig 10282 bp, 4 predicted proteins | sample 8637491 | NCBI WGS metagenome assembly NPID01 (sample SAMN07420843, study PRJNA396082) | bioreactor metagenome | isolation source: sample BA6 brine-fed electro-methanogenic bioreactor BA | place: Japan: Kochi | collected 2016-06-14 | reverse complement strand
AGCGCCGAAAAGGGCCAGAATTGGAAGACAGGCTTAACCGTACGGGACACTAGCCCCTAACCGGCTACCGGCGGCCGGCCGTTCGGGGCCCGAAGAGCGCATCGACGGCGTCGAAGTCGAAGCGCAGCTCTGCAAGGCTGCGCACCAGGGAGATCTTTTCCGCATCTTCGGCGGTCAGCTTGGAGACATCCTCGGTGATCCTCTGGTAGAGCTCGGCGGTGGTGTTGCTCTGGGTGCGCATGTAGGGGATTTTGCTGCGGTCGAGGATCTGCTGGGTGATGTTGCCGATCGCCTGGAGACCGGGGATGAGCAGGCCGGCGATCTTCTGGCGGTGCTCGGGAATCTGATACAGGTTGGCCAGGGTCACCAGCAGTTCGTCGCGGCTGCTGGTGACGATCAGCAGCGAGGAGTCCTGCAGCAGTTCGGCCACCCGCTGGGTGGAGGCGGCCCCGATCTGCACCTGGTGGATAATGCGCTTGGCCTCGCGCCGGTTGCCGTGCAGGGGCAGGTCGAGAACCCTGGAGACGCGGCGCAGGGTCGGATTGGCCAGCACCGGCTGAAAGTTGAATCCTCCCAGAACCTGGAACGGCTCCCCCGCCATCGCCCGGCGCAGGTAATCGAGGGTGGTGTCACGCTTTTCCGGGATCAGCTTGTTGACGAGCACCCCCCGCACCTCAACCCCTTCCTTTTCGAACAGGGCGGTGTTCATGTGGACCGCGTCGATAACGTTGCCGATGCCCCCGCCGGTCACCATCAGCACCGGTGCTTCGAGCATCCGCGCGATACGGGCGTTGGAGAGGCCGGCCACCGCGCCGACCCCGGGGTGACCGGAACCTTCGATAACCAGAAAATCGCACTTTCCCTCCAGCGCCGCAGCGGCTTCGACAATCCGCGCGCGCAGCTTTTCCCCCGAGATCGCCCCGTCAATCACCTGTTTGGTCTCCCCGGGATGCAGGACCACCGGCGACATGTGGCGCAGATCCCGGCTCAGGCGAAAGACTTGCGCCATGAGGGCGGCGTCCTTGTCGACCACCACCCCGTTCAGGACCGTCGGTTTCGGCCCGAAGGGCTTGATGAAGCCGATCCGGCCGTATCTTTTCTGGGCCAGGTGCAGCAGGGAAAGACTGACCGTGGTTTTGCCGCTGTTCTGGCCGGTGGCGGAGATGAAAATCTTGCGGGCCATGAAAAAACTCCGGGTTCGTCGATGCCGGGACGGACGGCCGATTAGAAAACCTGGTTGCCGATTCTCCGGATAAGCGCCTCGGCGGGATGAAAATCGGCCTGGATGCTCAGCACCTTTTCGCAGTCGGCCAGGGCCTGGGTGAAGAGCTTCATTTCGTAGCAGGTCTGCGCCCGGCCCCAGTAGCCTTCGAGATGGGCAGGGTTGATGGCCAGCGAGCTGTCGTAATCGGCCAGCGAGCGATCATGCCGTTTAAGCGCCCGAAACGCCAGGGCCCGATTGTTCAGGCAGCGAACATTTTTGCGATCGAATTCGATGGCCTTGGAAAAATCCTTGATCGCCCGGGAATAGTCGGAAACGGCAAAGTGGGCCATCCCCCGGTGATTGTAAACCAGGGCACGGATCGGGTCGGCCAGCTTCAGGCGCAGGATCTCGCTGTAGAGCCGGATCGCCTGCTCCAACTCGCCGCGGCTGTGGGCTTCGAGGGCCTGGAGCATGGCCCGCTCCAGATTGGCCTGCCCCCCCATTCCGGTCAACTTCGCTTTCAGCACCCTGGGACCGGCGGGAGAGGGCTGAGGCGGACAGATGACCATGCCGGAGGAAGTAGCCAGCTTGGACTCGAGGCTCTGACGCCGCCGGCGGTTGTGCTCGCGGATCTCTTTTTGATAATCGCGGATCTCCTGAAAAATCAGATCCGACAGGGTGAGGGTGGCGTTCAGCGAGGCAAGCTTGCGCTTGATCGACTCGTTGGGCAGGGAGATGTCCGATTTGTAAATGAGTTCATGCTCGACCTCGGCCCAGGCGTCCTGCAGGATGGTCCGCAGCTGGATCTCGCAGACCCTTTCGGTATGGGGAAGGGCCCGGGCGAGCAGCTCGGGGGCGATGCGGATCAGCAGATGCACCGAATCGTAGCCGAATTCCCGAAAGGAGTGGTCGGCCCCCTTTCTTTCGAGCTCGACCACCTCGAAGCCCCCGGCGATCAGGCGCTCGACGTTCTCCAGATCCTCCAGAAAGGGGCAGACGATGCGCAGTCCGAGGATATCGGTGAGCCCTTCGGGCTTGTCCTCCCCTTCCGGGCGGGCAAGACGGATCACCTTGTCGAAGTAGGTATCGAAGCGCTTCACCCGATGTTTGATGGTGGGAGTGTAGCCGTTTTGTTCGAGCAACAAGCGGATATCCCGGTAGAGCACCTGAAGGGCCGCCTCTAAGGCGGGGCGCGAGGCCTCGTAAATTGATTTGAGCCTGGGTCGGTCAAAAACGGTCGATTGGATGGACTGGACCTGTCCTGCCATAACAGAGACTCTCCCTTCCCGGACTGCGCAAGATTCGTAAAATATTTATTTTAACAGAAATTTTCGGAATGGCAGAGAGACCGGGCGGGGTTTTCCGCTGCAATTAGCCATTGGCATTCGGCCTGCTCTTCACTAGGCTTGAAACCGGCTTTCAGTTTCACCATCGATGAAGGAATCATGAACAAGCCGTCCCTTGTGAAGTTTCCGTTCGGATTGCTGCTGGCCACCGCTCTGGCCGTGCCGCCCATGTGCTGGCCTTTGTCAGCCTCGGCCTGTTCGACTTTGTCAGCCCGGTTCAGACCCCGCTTCGAACCTGGTTCAGCAGCTGTAGCTGGTTTCCCGACATCCGCTCCACCGGCGGGGTCCTGCTGGTGGCGATGGAGGCGCCGGCCGACTTCGGCGCCGTCACGCTGGTGGTGGCCTATGCGGGCCGCCGCCACCCCGATCGCCTCACCCGGGGCCCATCGGGTGGTCCGAGATCTCTCCCTGCGCCTGAGCCGGGGGCAGATCGGCTGCCTGCTTGGCGAAAGCGGCTGCGGCAAAACCACCGTGGCGCGCACCATCGCCGGGTTCGAACCGCTGCAGGCCGGGCGGATCCTGCTCAATGGACAGGAGGTGGATGTTCTGGTGCGGCCCGAAGGCGTCGTCCACGACGACGCCAGCCCGGTCAAGGCCGAGGTGATCCGGCGCCACGTCCGCGGGGCCAACGTGCTGGATACCCTGTGCCTTGGCAATGGCGATCAGGTGCAGGCGCTGGTTCCCAGCCATTGCGACCACACCCCGGGTGAAAAGATCGGTATCCGCTCCGATCTCCGCCACCTGGTGATGTTTCCCAGAAAGCCTTGAGCCTGCGCACCGGCGAGCGGCCGGGACTGGCTTCCGGATCGAAAATGCCCACGGGCCAAGATTCTGATCCTCACCAGCGTCCCCGTCCCGATCATCGCCGGGCTATCGGCAGGTTAACTCCTTGCCGCAAGGTGAGCAGACGTGCGGAAACGGGCTGCTTTTTTCAAAACCATTGACTGAAACAAAAATTTGCGCTAAATACATGAACCTCATGGCGAAATGCCGCCCTAGCTCAGCTGGTAGAGCAACTGATTCGTAATCAGTAGGTCGTCGGTTCAAATCCGATGGGCGGCTCCAAACTCTTAAGCACTTATGGGAATTACCCATAAGTGCTTTTTTTGTTTCCCCCAATATATCCGCCAGGGCGTTTCTCAATCGCAGCAAGCTGCGGTCAATCGGCAGCCGCCCTCTGGGGTTGCAGTGCCTCAAGCCGGGTCCGAATCCGTCTCGGCATCTGCGGATGGTGGAGACTCGACCAGGGCAGCTGCCGGCCGCGGCTTGAGACCGACCAGCAGGTCAGCTTTTTGCCGGAGGATAAAAGGATTCTGCGGAAATGCTGCCGAGGCCACCTGGTGACTTCGCAAGGCTTCCTCCGGCCGCCCCTTTCAAAAGCGGTTCAGACCAGAGGTGGATATTCAAGCTCACATCCAGGCTCTGGTCAAAAAACTGCAAAATTTCGTCAAATCACTGACAGTCCCGGTGTCGACCATACCCATCTTTATCCGCCCCGGACTCGCCGATCGGGGCCACCCGCCTTGAGGATTAAAATGCCATCAGGGGGCACACTTCTTGCTCTAATTAGAATGCTGTTTGGCCGAACAATGCCAATGGAATGCAGGATCAGCATGGGTTTGCGAGAGGGAGTGGGGATGACGGTTGAAACCAACGGAAACAGGTTAGCCGCGAGAGAATCGTGTTGTCCAGATTTGTCCAGAGAACTCTGCCTTCCGGGGAGCGCGTCAGGTTGGGCCTTCCTGTTGATTCTGGTGCTCGGCGTTCTGCTGACCGCGGCCGCCCTGCCGGGGCTCGCCCAGGCTGCGCCCTTTGATGAACAGGAATATTTCGACACCAACAACACGGTCAACGACTGGAGCTATTGGCGGCCGACCGACGCCAACGGCAATTCCAACGGCAATCCGGGCAGCAACGGCTGGCTGATGACCCGCAACACCGCTACCAACACCAACGGTTCGACCCTCACCCCCTCACAGAATACCGGACCGACCAGTGTCCACTCGGGCGGCGGCAGCGGCGGCTTCCTCTTCCTTGAGAACTCCGGCAGTCCGCCCTACCCCGATCGCTACTTCACCCGCAACGCCTCGTTCGATGCCAGCAGCAACGAACTGAATATCTCTTTTGCCTATTCCATGTATGGGGCGGGGATGGGAACCCTGCAGCTGCAGGCCAACGACGGCAGTGGCTGGACCACCGAGTGGCAGCAGATCGGCGATGACGGTTTCAGCGGCGCTTGGAGCACGGTGACCATCAATCTCTACAACGGCGAAGGGCTGTCGGCTAAAAACTACACCAGCGGTTCGGTCGGGCTGCGCTTCCGGTTTGTTTCCGGTTCAACCTGGCAGGCGGATGCGGCCATCGACACCATCCGCGTCTTCGGCAACGACAGCTGCATCGAAACCGCCAGCGTCTCCCTCGACCCGATCGCCTCGCCGATTTCCGCGTCGGTGGCGATTACCGCCAGCCTCGGCGGGATCGGCGGCGGCAGCGTGCAGGTCTCGTTCGACGGCTCCAGCTGGCTGCCCAACGGAAGCAACTACACCCCGCCGGCGTCGAGCAGCGGAACCAACAATTTCTACGCCCGGGCCATCGGCTCCTGCGGCTTCACGATTTACGACCCCTACAATCCGACCCCGGTCGCCTACGACACCACCTGCGTCGATCCCAGCCCGTCGACCATCAATATCCCGATCGGGCAGGTGGTCAACGGCTCGGCGGTCAACCTCTCCAGCCTGATCGTACCGACCGGCAACGTCGGTAACTTCAGCTACAAGATCAACGGGGCCGCGGTCGGCACCCCCTGGAACAGCAACAGCTACGGCACCAGTTCACCAGAAGTGATCAGTTTCGAGGTGACCGGCACCGATCCCGACTGCGGCGGCAAGCAGCTGATCGGCCATGGCTACATCACCGTCGACAATACCTGCGTGACGGCCGCGCCGAGCTTCGGGTTAGACAGTGCGGAAAAATATTCGGCCGCCGACAGCTCGGTCGATTTCACCATTACCGTTTACAACAATGATTCCGGCGCCTGCTCGCCGGATACCTTCACCATCACCGCTGCCGGCGATACCCACCCCAACTTCATCGGCAGCATCACCGGCAGCACCCCGCTGGTGATCGGCCCGGGAGCTTCGGCGAGCACCACCCTGAATGTCGCCGTGACGGCGGGAACTCCCGATTGGGAGCTGAACGACACCACCATTCAAGTGGTGGTCGCGGCGCATACCGACCCGGCGGATCAGACGGCAAGGACCATCGCCTACCGCCTGAATCCAATGATGCACAACAGCATCACCACCGCCTCGAACAAGCATGGCGGCAAGTGGGGGACCAGCCAGACCGGCGCCAAGTACGGCGAGTTCAACTGCAATACCTGCCACCAGATGGGCAGCGGCAATATCAAGGGGATCCGTGGCGCCCTGGGCAGTGCCGCCAATCCGGTGCCGGTTGATTTCCCCGGTGCCGGTGCCCCGATCAGTTTCCTGGATGTTCGCGACGGCAGCTCCGATTTCGGTGACGACAGCCGGGCCGACAAAATGCAGTCGGACAATATCTGCGAGGTCTGCCACACCTACGACGGGGCCAAGGCGGCAGGCGTCGACAAGCACGCCTTCGACATGAGCGTCCCCGGCGATATCGGGCATTTCAACCGGCAGGACTGCACCGCCTGCCACCGGCATTCCGACGGCTTCAAGGCGAGCTGCACGGTCTGCCACGGCGATCAGGCCGGCGGCAACTTCTGGCCGGACAGCAGCCCGGTCAATGCCTATCCAGAACGGCTCGGTTCGCATGTCAAGCACGTCGAAAAAATCGGCAACTACATCGCCAGCGGCGACAAGAACAACAGCTCCTTCACCACCATGGCGCACAAGAACACCAGCTGCGCCTACTGCCACCCCAATCCCGGCAATCTCAACCCGGATGGCGCGGCGCACAACGTCGACACCATCGGCAGCCCGGCCAATACCGTCGATGTGGCTGGTGACGGCTTCAACAGCGGTTACTTTCTCTACCTCGACGGCAGCAATGATGTCGACGGCATCTACAACCCGGCCCTGCAGCGCTGCTCCAACATCGACTGCCACTCCAACGGCCAGTTCACCTGGAGCTGGTACGGCGACAGCCTGGCGCCGGCGACGGTCACCGACCTGGGCGCCGGCACCGGCAGCGAAATCGGTACCGTCGATCTGACCTGGACCGCCCCCGGCAACGACAGCAACACCGCCGGCAAGGCCTACCGCTACGAAGTGCGCTACCGCGCCACGCCGATCACCGACGAGGCGTCCTGGAGCAGCGCCACGGTGGCCGGTGCGCCGCCGACCGCCAAATGGCCGGGCTTCGCCCAGGCGATGACCGTCTACGGCCTGACGCCGGGAGCCACCTACTATTTCGCCATCAAATCGGCCGATGAAGCGGGCAACTGGTCGGCTCTGTCGAGTCCGAATCCGAGTGCCATCGCCAAAACCGATGCCATCGCCCCGATCTTCCACGGTCTGGAGACGGCCGCGCCGGCGTACACCAGCGGCGCGATCAACCTCAGCTGGGCCGCGGCGTCCGACACCAGCAAGCCGATCGAGTATCTGCTCTGGTGGAAGGACACCGGGCAGACCATCGATTACGGACTGGCCCCGGATGCCGTCACCAGCGGTCTCAGTTACCAGGTGGCCGGTCTGAGCGACGGCACCAACTACAAATTCGCCGTGCGCGCGCGCGACGCGGCCGGCAATGTGGACCTGAACACCGAGCAGAAAGAGGCGATCCCGCAGATGCCCGCGGAAAAGGACTGGCTCGGCACCACCTACTATGCCGGGCTTCTCAGCGGCGGCACCTGTGATACCAAGACCACCTACACCGGCAGTTTGATGACCGGCACCATGACGACCAGCGGCTACTCCTGTCTCTCCGATGACAAGAACGAGATTTCGCAGGTGACCAGCGCCGTCGACGTTTTCCGCTGGGTGGCCCCCAACCCCTACGCCGAAACCATGAATATCACCGGCGGCACCTTCCGGATTTATATCCAGGAAAAGGATGACGTCGACCAGAATGTCACCATCAGACTCGGCTACATGACCAGCGGTACCGGCGGCAGTTTTGTCGAACTGGGGAACAGCACCAAGACGATCAAGCGCAGGATGCGCGGGATGGTCAATTTCAGCCTGTTGAGCATCGAAGGGCAGATCCCGGCCGGCAAGCACCTGGCAATGGTGTTCAGCAAGGCCGACCAGCCCGGCAAGGAGCTGAAGATCCGCTACGCTTCGGACCGTTATCGATCAGAGCTGACGGTTTACCAGCAGGTTGCCAACGCCCGGCCGAACGCGTTCACGGTCGCCACCCCCGCCCCGGGAACCCCGGCCGCGGTCTTCGACATCAGCTGGACCAATGCCGTCGATCCTGACGGCGACCCGGTGACCTACGATGTCTACGGGGTGCTTGCCGACGGCACCAGCTACGTGATCGCCGAGGATGTTTCCGGCAACGACGCGTCCTGGGATTCCAAAGCCGACGGCGTCGGGGCCACCGCTGCCGCCAGCGGCGTGGTGATCAAGGTACGCGCCTCCGACGGCCTCAGCCACAAGGAGGGGGTCCTCTGGTATGACCACCGCGAAGCGGTGTCCGGCAGCTTCACCATCAACAACACCAGCGACATCACCGCCCCGGCGCCGGTGACCGATCTGGTCGCCGAAGCGCGCCCCAAAACCGGCTCGGTCTACCTCTACTGGTCGGCCCCCGGTGACGACGCACTGGTCGGCCGGGCGGCTCAGTACGACATCCGCTACAGCACATCGCAGATCAACTCGGCGAACTTTGCCGCGGCCTCCCAGGTCCCCGATGAACCGGTCCCCGGCGAGCCTGGGCATCGCCAGGGGTATGAAGTGCTCGGCCTGACCGAAGGCCAGAGCTACTACTTCGCCCTGAAAACCGCCGACGAGGTGCCGAACTGGTCCGGCCTGTCGAACGTCCCCCTGGCCAAGGGAGGGCCCTCCTGCGGGGTCTGCCACAGCACCCCGCCCGACCAGGCGGATCGGGCCGGGATGCACGAACAGCACGGCTACACCCAGATCGACTGCTCCAAGTGCCACGGCTCCGAAGCGGTCAATTACACCAACAACCACGCTGACGGCGTCAACAAGCTGGCCTTCAACAACCCGAAGAAGGGGTACGGCAACACCGCCTACGGCGCGGTCACCGCAACCGCCACCCGCGTCACCTACCACAGCGGCGGCACCGGCGCCGGGGTGGTGCTCTACGACGACACCACCGGCGGCGGCGGCTTCAACGACATCGAGCCGGGCGGCGACAACCTCGACAACGGCTCCTGCTTCGGCTTCAACGCCACCGGGGTCAGCGGCTGCCACGGCGCCGCCGGCTCCGACCCGGACGGCGGCGGCCCGCTGCCGACCTATCCGTCACCGAAATGGGGGGATATCACCTCGGTCTCCTGTGCCATGTGTCATGGCGACCAGAGCCGCGCCGACGCCACCCCTTACAACCGCCCCTTCGAGGATGGCAGCAGAGATACCCGCTATGCCGGCAATATCCAAATCTTCAAGGCGGCACCGGGGATCGACCTGCAGGGCAACAGCGACAGCAACGCGGTCGGTCAGCACCTGCGTCATCTGAACTTCTCTTACCGCTTTACCGGGCATTCCTGCGCCCTCTGCCACCAGGGGAACGAACATGCCGACGGCACCGTCGATGTGATTCTCGACAAGAGTGTCGCCGGGGCCAGTGCCGCCTGGGTGCCCGAAGCCGCTGGGGCCGGCACCCCAGGGACCTGTATCGGTACCACCGATATCCGCTGTCACGGCAACAATTCCACCGATCCGCAGTGGAAGACCCGCAGCCCCGAACCGAACGGCCCGCGGATCGTCGAATGTAACGAGTGTCACGGCTTCACCGGGATGACCTACGATATCGCCGGCAACAGCAGCACGATTACCCACGTCAAGGATGGCGGTCTGGTCCGGCACTGCACCTGGTGCCATGTCGAAGGACACCCGCGCGAAGGCTACAGCGTCAGCGCCATCACCAAGGCCAATCCGGCCCAGGTGACCAGTGCCAACCACGGCTTGACCAGCGGCGACACGGTGGTGCTGCAAATCGACGGCATGGATGAACTCGATGAGCGCTTCGCCACGGTAACGGTGATCGACGCCAATAATTTCACCCTCGACGGCATCAACAGCAGCAGTTACGGCACCTTCACCTCCGGCTACTGGAAGCGTTCCTACGCCGCCACCGGCATCAGCGCCATCACCAAGGCCAATCCCGCCCAGGTGACCAGTACCGGGCATGGCCTGAGCACGGGGGATAATGTGCTGCTTCAGGTGCAGGGGATGATTCAGCTCGACACCTATGACGGCCCGGTGACGGTGATCGATGCCAACAATTTCACGCTCGACGGGGTCAACAGCAGCGGTTACGGCACCTTCACCTCCGGCAGCTGGGTGCGGCACGACGGGGCGATCCTGCTGCCGAACTATTCGATCGCCGGGATCGATTACAGCTCGGGCGGTATTCACCTGCGGCGGGTGGTCAACGGACGGACCAACCTGAACAACGGCGATCTGATCGACACCGAGGCGGAAACCTGCTGGGGGTGCCACGAGGACAACGGCATCTCCGAGTGGGGTACCAACACCAAGTCGTTGACCGGCAACAGCCCCTATAATTACGGCAGCCTGAACAAAACCAGCTGGATCGGCGCGATCTGGTCGAGCGC
>NPID01009842.1_pt1 | contig 10285 bp, 10 predicted proteins | sample 8637491 | NCBI WGS metagenome assembly NPID01 (sample SAMN07420843, study PRJNA396082) | bioreactor metagenome | isolation source: sample BA6 brine-fed electro-methanogenic bioreactor BA | place: Japan: Kochi | collected 2016-06-14 | reverse complement strand
CCACGCTGAGAAGGGCCTGGGTCGCTATCTGCGCTATGACTTCCTCAGCGATCCGGACAGTCCCGCCGGCAGTCTCGATTTCGTTGCCAAAGGTCTCTTCCGGTTCCTGCCGGGGTTCTTTCTTTTCCTCCTGCTGGGGTCCCTGCGGTTTCTGCAGTTTCTGTTCCTCCTCGCGCTCGGGTCCGACATTCGCCTCTTCAGGCTTGTTCTTCGAAGCACTCATCCTGACCTGCTCCTCCTTTCACGGCGTTTCCGCTACGTCATGGGGCCAAATCATGCAAAACCCGCACCCCGGACACTCGACGGCGTCGCCGTCCTCATACGCGTCGGGGTCGAAAAAGAAAAGGTGACCACACTCCGGGCAGGTTGCGGAGCCGAAGCTTTCGCCTTCCTCTTCGTCCTCGGGCTCCTCGTCGCCTTCAGTGTACCACGTGCCTTCTTCCAGCTCGGCCAGATCGGCCTCCAGCTGTTCGCTCCAGTCGGCTATCTCCTCGATAAATTCCTGCTGTTCAACGATGAGCTCCGCCTGCTCGTCGATCTCGTCGGCGAGCGCCTTCATGGCCTGGATTATACCCTCGTAGATCCTTCGCTGGTCCTCGTCGGCGGGTTTCAGCCCGTCTATGAGCCCATCCAGATACGCGATCCGTTCCCGAGCCTTCATGGCACCCTCCCCGGGCTAGTGTTTCGCCCTCTCTATATATTCGTTGGTCCTCGTATCGACGAGGATCACGTCGCCCACATTCACGAACATAGGCACCGTAATAGTGAGCCCCGTTTCCAACGTGGCCGGTTTCCCGCCTCCCGAGACGGTGTCCCCCTTGTAGCCGGGCTGCGTCTCCACCACCGTAAGGGCTACGCTCTTGGGCAGTTCGATGCCCATGACGCGGCCCTCGAACATCTCGAGGTTTACCTCCAGGTTGTCCGTAAGATAGGATACGGCGTTTCCCAGGATGTCCTTGTGGATGTAGATCTGGTCGTAGTTGCCCAGGTCCATGAAAACGTAGTTTTCGCCCTCCTGGTACAGAAACTGAGCCGGCTTTTCTTCGAAGATCACCCGCTCGAAGCGTTCCCCGGACCGGAAGGAATTCTCGATGATGGAACCGGACTCCAGGTTTTTGAGCTTCGTCCTTACTATGGCGCCTCCGCGCCCCATCTTGTGGTGCTGGCACTCCACTATCTCCCATATCCCGTCCTGCCAGCGAATTTTCATGCCCGAGTGAAAGTTGCCCGTATCAACTACCGTTGCCATGTACGATCCTCCCGATTTTTTCATGAATGACACAGGTGTATTCTACACGACGAAGGGCTATTGTGGAAACGGGCCGGGCGTTTTTTCGCAACCGGCCCGTTTTTTATGACCTATCTTAAAGCCCGTACGGGCTCGGTCGGCACTTCGAGGATATAGGGCACTACGACGATAACCACTTCGGTGCTTATCGTGCTTTCGTTTCTGATCTTGAAGAGCTCGCCCAAAAGGGGTATCTCGCTTATGATCGGGACCTTTACCACCGACCTGGAGGTCTGCTCGCTGAAAAGCCCGCCGACGACGAAGGGCTCGCCGTTTCTCACCCTCACGGTGGTGGTTACGTCCCTGGTGCTTGTCACGGGGACCTCGGACTGGCCGCTCCGCCTGAATTCAAGTATCTGCCCCGTCGAAACGTCCATGTCTATGGTCACCACGTCGGCCCGCCCTATGATGGGCGTAAAGCTCAACGTCGGTCCCGCCTCCTCGGTCTCGAAGATCGGGTTGCCGCTGTCGTCCAGGCCGGTCTGGTAGATGTAGTTTTGGGTCAGCTTTACCTCCGCGGGCATGCCGTCCACGGTCACCACCGACGGACTGGCCAAAACGTTGGCGAGGGACTTGCTTTCCAAAGCGCGCAGGCCCGTGTCCAAAACCCTGAGCACTCCCGAGGAGAGATCGGGAAATTCCAGCTCTCCCGGGGGAGGCAAGGGCCTGTCTTCCGGGTCCACTGAAGGATCGTAGGGCGTGTCCTCGTTGTTTACGTTGTCGTCATAGTAGCCTATACGTCCGCCCGATGCCCCGAAGGCCATCCACCAGGAGTCGTAAACGGCGTTAACAAGAGCCTCGACCTCGTCTTTTCCGTCGTCGCTCACCTCTATTATCCTCGCCTGGAGCAGGACCTGCCTGCCGGGATGGTCGATCCTGTCGAGGGCCTTTTCAACTTCGTAAAGCTGCGCCTCCGAGGCGGTTACGTACACGGTCCTGAGGCGCTCGTCCACCACGAAGGTGGTAACGCCCGTGATGCTTTGAAGAAGCGCCGGTATCTGCTTGGGGTCGGCATAGGCTATATGGAAGCTTTTCGTAGACTGGGTGCCCAGGGTACGGGCGAGGTTTGCCTCCTTGCCGAAAATCACCGTCTTTCCCATTACGGCGTAGGTCACGTCATACATCCGCATCAGGTAGCGGAAGGCCTCGTTTAGAGGAACGTCTCTCAGGGTTATCGTCACCGGTTCGGGCGGAACCGAAGGGTCCACCAGCACGTTGAGGTTCATCATGGCGCCCAGCATGCGGAAGGCGTCCCTGAGGTCCGAGTCCCTGAGCTCTACCGATACGGGTTCGGATATCCTCATGGGGTCGTACTTCGACCCTCCCCTGGTATCCACCAGTTCCGGCAGCCGTTCCACCGGTTCTTCCGACGGCACCGCCACATGGAGCTGTAGCCTGTTCGCCGGGGCCTGGCCGATGACGTTTGCGAGATGAAGGGACATGTTGCCGAAGACGGTCAGCCTGACGCCCCTGGCCTCCTGGCTGAGCTCGATTTTATGCACCAGCGGCACGTTGTAGACCTTCTCCCAGAACCCGGAAGGAAGCACCGTGTCGGCAAAGAGCAAAACGAGCCTGTCCGTGTCGGTGGCGAGAATCTCCGGAGCCGGAAGGGACCTGCCCTTGACTTCCACCAGGGCGAGCCTGCCCCCGGCTTGCTGTACGGTAAGGCCTGTAATGGTCGGGCCCGTTTCGGTAAGGTCGGGTTCGGGTCGCTCTGCCGCGCGGGCCGAGTAAAACGCGCCCGACTGCAAAACCAGACCGACGATTAAAAAAGCCGTTAAAAAGAATATCACGGGGCCCCTTATCCTGCCCACGGTACCGCTTTCAGCTACATTCCTACTGCCGTTTCGACGCTCTGGCCGGCCCATGTAAACACCACCTTCTCTGCGGTAATCCCCGTTACCCGTCCCTTGCCTCCGGCGAAGGTCCCGCCTTTTTTAACAACGATCCCCCGGCCTATCCCCTCCACGTCCAGCACGGCGACGGCGTCTTTTCCCTTGACCAGCACGGCCCTTACCATGACAAAAGGCGGGGGCTCCAGCGGTTCTTTCATCGCGTCGGCGGCGGCCGCCGCCGCCGCGTCGAAGGCTTTCGTCGGGGGGGGTGACGGAACGAAGGGCTTTCTTGAAATGTTGGCCGCTAGCACCGAAAGCTGCGCGCTTCCGGCCCTGGCCATTACGGCGCTTTCAAAGCTTTCCACCACGTCGGTGAGGCGTTCTATTTCCTGGTCGACCTGTTTTGAAAGGGTGATCTGGGGCACGCTCGTCTCCCGCACAAGCTCGAGCATCTGCTTGAGGAGGTAAGCCGACCAGGCTATCCCCGCCAGGAGCAAGATCACGATGAGTACGCGAAACAGTCGGGGGACCTTGTCGCTGTGAACCAGGTCGTCCCAGAGTTCTCCCGCCGCGGCGAACCATCCGTCTTCTGCCGCCATGGTCACGCCCCCTCTCCGGCAAGTACCGTCTCGAGCACCACGGTGCCTTTTACCATCCCGCTTTGGCTGTCCCTCGCGAGCGAAAGAGACACCATCCTCACGGCCACGCCCATGCTCCGCCAGTCGGCCATCACGTTAAGCACCGAGTAATAGGGACCGACGAAATCCACCTGTACTCCGCGGTAACCCTTGCCCGCCTTGGCAGGCTTTATGCTGTTGACCTGCACGCCGTTTCTGGCCAGTTCGCGCTCCACGGCGGAAAAAAAGGCCACCTCGTTGGTGGGAAGGTTTACCTCGTACCGCTCGATGGCCGACAGGGTCTCGTTATAGGCGCTTATGAGGCGCGTCTTGTCGCGGATGTTGCCTTCGAGGACGGCCTCGCGACTTCTGAGGTCGTCGATGGCCCTGCGCTCCCTGATGATGGCCCTGGAAAAAAGGACTTCCCCGCCTATCAGAAGGACGAAAACCAGAAACAAAAGGAGCGAAAGCACCGCTCGCTTTCCGGGAAGCTTCATCTTGCCATCGCCTCCCTCTCGGGGGATTCGGCGTGAAGTTCCATGATGTCTTTTATCCCCACGTCGAGATTAAAGCGTATAACGCTTTCACCCTCGCGGGTGACCCTGCTGGTGACGGGAAAGCCCACGGCCCGTACAACCGGGGCTTCCATGAGGGACCTTCCAAAGTCCACCACGTCGTTTTCTGTAAAGGCGCTGCCGGACATGGCCACCCTTCCCTTTTGCACCGAAGCCGTTTCGAGCCACACCGTCCGGGGCAGTGCGTTTTCAAGGACGGCAAGAAACTCCAGGGACGGAAGCTCCTGCTGCAGGATCGCCAGGGCGCTCCGGTAGTCTTCCTCCACGGCCTTGAGGCGGTCNNCGGTCCAGTTCCTTTCCCAGGCTCACGTTTTGCATCTGAAGCCTTTCAATACGGCCCTGGAGGGAGATCCGCTCGCTTTTTAAGGAGCGGGAAACCACCAGGCCGTAGCCGAAGGTAAACCCCGAAACCAAAATGAATGAAAGCACCAGGACCGAGGCGACGATGCGCGCCCAGTCCACCTTCTTTTCCGCAATTTCCTTGTAATAGGCCGGTCTGAGATCAAGCTTGACTTTCATGCCAGGTCCCTCACAGCGAGCCCTAGCGTGGGCTCCCATCCTCCGCGCTCCTCGGGCGCCCCCTTTATGCCCCAGGCGCTCCACGGGTCGGACACCAAAACCGGCGCGGCCGACACCTCCGAGACACTTTCCATCAGGTCGCGGTCGCCGGCGTGGTCGCCGCAAAGGACTACCTCGTCGACTCGAAGCTCCCTGAACTGGCTCGCAAGGTAGGTGAAGGTGGAGGCCACCTCCCGGGTCACCGCGGCAAAGGGTTCGTCGGAACCGGGACCTTCCTTCCCGCCCACCAGCAGCGTGCGGTACAGTATGCCGTTGTCGCCGAAGCCAACGATGATCTGGGAGCTCGTCTTCCCCACGTACACCACCATCGTCCCCGTTATGGGGCCCGAAGACACGGGGCCTTTCACACACCGGTAAAGAGGTACGCCCAAAGGCTCTATGGCGCCCGCCACAAGGCCCGCGCGTTTGGCTATATCGAGGAGGTTTTCTACTACCCGAAGCCTCGCCGCCGCCACCAGAAACCGCGCCGTGCTGGGGTCGGGCTCACCGGGCGTATCCACCGGCGAGAGATCGAAGACGGCCTCACTGTAGGGGAAGGGAAAGTATTTCTCGAAATCCCACTTAAGAGCCTCCCGGGCGTCTTCCTTTTCCATGGATGGCATCTCGACTATGCGCATGAGCACCTCCCGGGAGGGCATGCCCAGCACCGTGCCCGGGGCCCAGCTTCCTCCTATGAAGCCCTTCAGCGTCATCAGGTGGTCTTCAAGGCTCCTGGCGTCGGAGATCATTTCCTGCTCTATGGCCGACCCCTCTATGGACACCTCGCCGCTTCGGGCCACCGACAGGTCGCCCGTTCGACCTTCAAGTTCGATGTACCGAATTGATCCCGAACTCAAGGATAAACCGGCTTTTTTATCAGACCTTCCAAAAAGCCCCAAGGAATTCAACTCCTTAAAGTAGTTTAGAGGGAGGGCATACTCCCTCTAAACTACTTACAATCAACGAGCTTTGTTACTGGTCCTTAATTCGTAAGCTGCATCAAGTAATAGTCGTCTGATATTGTCAAACCACTTTCGTCTTCCATTAAATCCAGACGCTTTTTTATACCATCACCAGTAACTTCCGCTCTTACAAAAAGACCGCTTCCGCCATCGCCATAAATGTCATAGGATGCGTCCGGATTTGAATTAACATCATTTCTGTCCATATAACTTGACAAGCTTTCTATGTCGCCACTAGTAGTAAGAGTTGTGGTTCCACTATCTATCGGCCAGGCATTATTATCCGCATAATACATTAAGGCCGCGGCCTTAATATTCCTCATGTCGCTCACGATCCTGGTCGCTTTCGCCTTGTCGGTGGCGCTTCCAAAAACCAGAAGCATCGACCCGGCCAAAATACCTATGATGACGATGACGATAAGAAGTTCAACCAGCGTAAAGCCCCGCGCCTTTCTCTTTCTTGTCCAATTGTTCACTTTTAAGACCCCCTTCTTCTTTTTAAAAATCTTTAAATAGTTCTTCGGATAAAAATATGATACAAACCAGCTTCCGAGTCAAGCCCAGGACAAAACCCGCCACCTCCTCTTCCTCTTTTTAATCTAAAGCATGGCCTGGATGGCGCCTACTATCGGCAGGAATATGGCCGAGGCCACCAGGGCCACAATGCCCCCCACAAAGATGATAAGTATGGGTTCTATTATGGAGGTGAGGCGCTTTATCTTCTCGTCGAGCTCCAGCTCGAACCAGTCGGCCACCTTGCCGAGCATCTCCTCGAGGCGCCCCGTCTGCTCTCCAACGGTCATCATGTGGGCCGTCATAATGGGGAAAACGGAGCTTTTGGCCGCCGTCTCGCCCAGCCCCTGCCCGCGCCGGGCGGCTTCCCTCAGTTCGTCGTAGGCATTGGCCACTACGGCGTTATCGGCCACGCCGGAGGTCATCTCCAGGGCCATCAGTATGGGGACGCCGGCTTCCACCAGCGACGAGAGGGTGCGGTTGGTCCTGGCCATGATGGCCTCGTACATGAGGCCCCCCACTATGGGGAGCTTGAGCTTTATCTTGTCCATGGCAGGCCTGGTGCTTTCGAGTCGGTTCAGTATCATTACGGCCACTATGAAAACCAGCACGCCCAAAAGGATTACGTACCACTTTTCGTTCATCCACAGGGCGAAGTTGAAGGTTATGGTGGTAACGGCCGGAAGGTCGACTCCCATGTTGTTAAATACAAGGGCGAAACGGGGAACGATGAAGGTGACCAGTATGTAGACCACTATAAGGGCAAAGGACATGACCACCGCCGGGTAGGTGACGGCGGAGTATATCTTCTTTTTAAGGGCGTCCTGGCGCTCCAGGAAGGTGGCCAGGCGGTCAAGGCTCGAATCAAGAACACCGCCCTCCTCGCCGGCTTTTACGATGGACACCATGAGGGTGTTGAACTCCTTCCGGCTTCTCATGGCGTTGCTCAAGGACACGCCGCTGTCCACCTGGCGCTTGACGTGCCTTACCGCGGAGGCAAGCTTCTTGTTTTTTGTCTGCTGGGCCAGTATGTCCAGGGCGCTCCCAAGGGTGATCCCCGCCGAGACCATGGTTGAAAGCTGGCGAAACATGATGGCCTTGTCCTTGAGGGGCACCGTGCCTATTTTCCGCATCTTTTCCAGGAGGCTTTCCTTTTCGGTCTCCTGGTCCTGGGTAATGGCTATGGGAACAAGCCCCTGGCCGCGCAGCTGCTGTACCACCTGCTCCTGGCTGTAGGCGGAAATGATGCCGTTTATGGCCTTGCCGTCGGCGTTACGGGCGCGGTACCTGTATATCAACGTTGCTCCCCCCCCCGGACTTTTCCGCCTTAATGTCTTGATAAACCAAAATAAATATACAGTTTGAAAACATTTTGCGCAAGGGGCACATTGCTTCCCGATTGCGTTCATTTAGCCCATTAAAGCCCTGCTCCCAGATGTTTTATAGCACTACCGCGCGTTTCCGTCAAAAGGGAGATTCGAACACCAGCCGCTCCAGGTCTTTGGGGTCGTGACACCTGGACTTGGCCGTCTCGAAGGGGAGGATCCCCTCGCGCACCAGCCGGGCAAGGTCCTGGTCCATGGAGTGCATGCCAAGGCTCGAGCCCGTCTGCATTACGCTCGTCATCTGGCTTACCTTGGCCTCGCGAATCAGGTTGCGCACGGCGGGGTTGGCGAAAAGAAGCTCCGTCGCCACCACCCGCCCCCCGCCGGGAACGGCTACAAGCTGCTGGGTGCACACGCCTATAAGGACGGTGCTTAGCTGCTGCCTTACCTGCTGTTGCTGGTGCGGCGGGAAGACGTCGATGATGCGGTCCACGGTCTGTGGAGCGCTTTGGGTATGGAGGGTGGCGAACACCAGGTGTCCCGTCTCGGCGGCTGTAACCGCCGCGGAAATGGTCTCGAGGTCGCGCATCTCCCCTATGAGTATCACGTCAGGGTCCTGCCGCAAAACCCGCTTTAAAGCCTCGGCAAAGCTTTTGGTGTCGTTTCCCACCTCGCGCTGGTGAATCACCGAACTCTCTGACTTGTAAAGGTATTCTATGGGGTCTTCCACCGTGACGATATGGCAGGAACGCTTGAGGTTTACCTCCTGTATCAGCGCCGCAAGGGTCGTGCTTTTACCGCTTCCGGTAGGGCCGGTCACCAGGAAAAGCCCCCTGTGCCTGGTCGTCACCTCGATCAGGGCCGCCGGGAGCCGCAGGTCCTCGATGGTCCTTATGGTGGTGGGGATGGTCCTCAATGCCATGCAGAGGTTTCCCCGCTCGTAGAAGCAGTTTCCCCTAAAACGGGAACTCGTCCCGTCTTCGGCGGTGAAGGTGAAGCTGAAGTCTACCTCCCAGTTTTCTTCAAGGTCCTCCAACTGCTGGCGCGTTAATATCTCTCCCGCAAGGGACCTTATGTCCTCGGGGACCAACGGGTTTTGTCCAGCGAGGTAGTGAAGATCGCCGTCTATGCGTATGATGGGCGGGACCTCGACTCCAAGGTGGATGTCGGTGGCCCCTTTTGCGAGCGCTTCGACAAGTATATCCTGTATGCCGGCGGCCATTGGCGGGGTTCCTCCTTTTGCCTTCTTTAATAGAGCTAAAGCGAAACCTGGAGCACCTCTTCGAGGCTGGTGACGCCCTCGACGACTTTCTTGAGGCCCGATTGGCGAAGGGTCCTCATGCCGCGTGAGATGGACTCTTTGCGTATGCGGGTCGCGGAGGCATTTTCCATTATGAGCGACTGTATGACCTCATCCACTTTCATAATCTCAAAGACCGCTGTCCTTCCCTTGTAGCCCGTGGTTCGGCACACGTCGCACCCTACGGGCTTCCACGCCCTGCTGCCTGGTGGCAGGCCTGTGTCCAGAAGGACACTTTCGGGGAGCTCGTACTCCTCCTTGCAGTGGTCGCAAAGCTTTCTTACCAGCCGCTGAGCCACGACGCCGATCAAGGACGAGGCGACCAGAAAGGGCGCTATGCCCATCTCGATAAGCCTTATAGAAGCGCTGGGGGCGTCGTTTGTATGGAGCGTCGAAAGCACAAGGTGACCAGTGAGGGCCGCCCTGACGGCGAGCTGCCCTGTTTCCAGGTCGCGGATCTCACCCACCATTATCTTGTCAGGGTCCTGCCTGAGTATGGAGCGCAGGGCCTCGCCGAAGGTCAGCCCCGCTTTCTCGTTTAGCTGTATCTGGTTGATGCCCGTCATGGTGTATTCCACCGGGTCCTCTACGGTAATGATGTTGACCTCGGGCTTGCTTATCTGCTCGAGGACGGAATAAAGCGTGGTGGATTTGCCGCTTCCCGTGGGGCCTGTCACCAGTATTATCCCGTAAGGCTGGTGGATCATGCTGTCAAGGATCTCGCGTTCTTCCACGTCGAGCCCCAGCTTTTCGAGCCCGACCATGGCGTTTGCCTGGTCCAGCAGCCTCAGGACCACCTTTTCCCCGTATATGGTAGGAAGGGTGGAAACACGGAGGTCTATCTTCTTGTTGGCTGCTTTTATGAGGATGCGGCCGTCCTGGGGGCGGCGCTTTTCGGAGATGTCAATGTTGGCCATGATCTTGATCCTCGAGGAGACGGCGGGATGAAGTTTTTTGGGAAAGTCCAGGGCGTCGTAAAGCGCGCCGTCCACGCGGAATCGCACGCGAGTTACCTTTTCGTAAGGCTCGATGTGCACGTCAGAGGCGCTCTCCTTGGCGCCCTGTTCGAGAATGGTGTTGACCAGCTTCACCACGGGAGCGTCGTCGGCGCCGGCCATCCGTTCCTCACGCTCAAGGTCCATCTCGCCCGACGCCGTTTCGACAACCTCGACTATAGCTTCTTCGAGCGAACCCTGGACATCGTAGAACTTTTCCAGTTCCCGCTCTATCTCGGTAGGCGTGGTGAGCCCTATTTCGAGTTCCATCCCGGTAAGTATTTTTACCTCGTCTATGGCGAGCACGTTGAGAGGAT
>NPID01001942.1_pt2 | contig 10285 bp, 6 predicted proteins | sample 8637491 | NCBI WGS metagenome assembly NPID01 (sample SAMN07420843, study PRJNA396082) | bioreactor metagenome | isolation source: sample BA6 brine-fed electro-methanogenic bioreactor BA | place: Japan: Kochi | collected 2016-06-14 | reverse complement strand
GCTTCCGAAGTATTCAGCATGGAGCCGGACTGGGTGTATGAGTTGGGTGGGTCATCGTCTATGGGTAGTTGCATTGAAACTCTTCTTCTAAATGAAGATGCATACCCAGATCTCATTGTGTATACTTTAGGTTTCACTAGAATTATGACATTTTACGGCCAGGGTGATGGCTCATTCATCGCCTACGAGGAGCACTCAATAGATAATGTTTACTGGCTGGAATCATCCGACATAGATAGTGATGGAGATTATGATGTTCTAGCAAGGCTAATTGCCGATAATTGTGATTCAATACTGATATATCAGAACAATGGTTTGGGGAATCTCGAACTCACTATTTCGATTTCTGACCTCTGTTGGGGAATACCTACATTAGCAAGGTTCATTGCAGTTGATCTGAACAATGACTCAAATCAAGATCTTGTAACAATTAATCCAGGTTCAGATGTTTATGGTATATTCGGTGATGGATGCGGAGGGTTTTCTACTAGCATGTTGTATGTAGGAGATGAAGATTTGGGATATGGATTCGATTGCGGCGATATTGATGATGATGGTGATGTAGATATTGTATATATAGGATTAAATGCTTTGAATGTACTACTCAATGATGGTTATGGAGCATTCTCTCTATATGGGCAGTACTCAGGGGTATATAACTATGAAGGATATGTGGGTTCTCTTGGCTTTGGCCTTCTGAATGGAGATAACTTCCAAGATATTGCATGTGCTCCTGGCGCATGTATGGGAGACCCCGCCATGACCACATTTCTGGGAGATGGTCAGGGTGGATTAGAGCAATATGATTCTTGGGGAGATGGTATTACATTCATACAGACTGACATTGATGACTATAATCTTGATGGTTTCAGTGATGCATTCTTCACCGGTGACTCAGGTCATCTTCTTATGCTTGGCAATGGGACTGGTGATTTGGGTGTGGATTACTACTTCTCCTATGGTGTTCGGTGCACGCAGGTTGGAATGTCTGATCTCGACCTTGATGGTGATATTGACTATGTGACTGCAACCGACCGTTACGGTTCACCATTTCAACTTGAGGTTTTTCTCAACAAGACCATCCAAACCGGAATTGGAGACTCCAATACTGACTCAGTCATTGGTTCTTTGCTCCTGGAGATATCGGAGAACCCTGTTTCAGCAGCTTCGGAGGTTCATTTCTTCCTGCCGGAAGCCACCTGCAGTTCACTGACCGTATACGACATTCACGGCCGCGAAGTCGATGTCCTGCAGGAAGGCAGCCTTTCCTCAGGAGATCACTCCGTAGTCTGGGATACGGCGGTGATTCCAGTCGGGTGCTACACTCTTGTGCTGCGATCGGAAACAGCATCAGTTTCCAGGAGATGCATCAGGATCTGATGATGTTCAGGGAGTTCAGGACTTCCACGACCATCTGAAGTTTCAACTCACCTGGCAGCTTCTCCCAAGCCTTGATGACAAGCCGCAGATCCAGAGGCATTTTTCGGAAGTGCACGCATTTAGCACACTTTTTCTGCCAGGAAGTGTCACGGTTCTGTGGTGAAACTGTACTGTTTGTGGAATTGGGGTCTTTAGGCTGATCCCCCGGATTGCATGGAACTGAGCAGGATTGTGTGGTTTCTGCTGTGGAACTGCGTTGGTTCTGTCGATTGTATATTGTTGGTATCCAACAGCTTCGAATCCCGCCGCCTCCACCATCAATAAAATGATCTAAGTTATTGGCAGTAGGGGAGATGGCGTCACCGCTATCTTCCGTCTCTGCTGATTTCTGCACGGATACCGCACACTCTCTGTTGCAGAACCGGTAAGAGGATGTCTGCTAGAGCATTAAGACTTGTCTTTTGTGCTCATCAAGTTAAGACTGACCTTGACCCCAGAACATGGCAGAACCATGTATACATGCATAAAGTGATCCCTGAACTCACTGAAGAAGTGGAGGGAGCAATGGGGTTTTGTCAACTCGCTGATTCTACACTTAGCGATATGATTCCGAATCGATCCATTGGGAGCTGATGAAACAACCCCGCTCGTCCCGGGAGAGGTATCATAGCTGGGGAGGAGTTGAGTGAAGAAAGAAATAGCCAAATGGAAACAGAAACCTTCTGAGAGAGAGACAGCCAGTATTCGTTCCTCTGCTGCCGAATACCTGACCTATATCGCGGCTGGGGGCGGTTCGGAAGCCACCGTGGAAATCCGCTACGAAGACGAAAACATCTGGCTGACTCAGAAAATGATGGCGACCCTCTATGATGTCACGGTACCCGCCATTAGCCAGCATCTGAAGCGGATTTTCGCCGACAATGAACTGACGAGGGAGGCAACTGTTAAGCAGTACTTAATAGTTCAAACCGAGGGCAGCCGGGAAGTTCGACGGGAAGTTGAACACTACAACCTACAGGCTATCATTGCAGTCGGCTTCAAGATCGAAAACGAGCGGGCTGTGCAGTTTCGCAAATGGGCCAATCAGATCGTCAAGGATTACACAATCCAGGGGTGGACCATGGATGTGGATCGCCTCAAGCGCGGCGGTAACCTGACAGATGAGTTTTTTGAGCGCCAACTGGAAAAAATAAGGGAGATCAGGCTTTCCGAGCGTAAGTTTTACCAGAAGATCACCGATATTTACGCTACAGCGTTGGATTACGACCCGACAGCCACGGCTACCAAGCGTTTTTTCGCTGCAGTGCAGAACAAGATGCACTACGCCATCCACGGCCAGACAGCGGCGGAGGTCATTGTTGACCGCGCCGATCATCGAAAAGAAAACATGGGTTTGACCCATTGGGAAGGTGCGCCCCGCGGAAAAGTCCATCGATACGATGTCGCAATTGCAAAGAACTATCTCTCCGAGTTCGAGCTCGCCCAGATGCAGCGCATCGTCTCTGCCTATCTCGACATGGCAGAGCTTCAGGCAATGCGAAAAATACCCATGACCATGGAAGACTGGGAAAAACGTTTGGCGGGGTTCCTGAAGCTATGGGACCGGAATATTCTGCAGGACGCGGGAAAGGTATCCGCAGAACTGGCAAAAAACCATGCCGAAAGCGAATACGAAAAATACCGCATTGTGCAGGACCGGTATTTTGAAAGCGATTTCGACCGGATGGTGAAGCAGATCGAATCAGCCGAAGATAAGAATCCGGATACAGACAAACAGAGCTGACTTGGAAGATCACTGTACCTTCCCAGGGAAACAGGGCATTAACAGTAGATGTAGCGATCGCCGGGAGCGGCCATACAGACTGAGGTCCGAAAGAGCCCCTGTTCCCGAACCGAACATGAATGCACCTGTGACGGTTGAACCAGGCAACACCTCTGCAAGGATTCAGAACAGCAACAGCAGCAGCGTCCGTGTGAGCTCGGAGGACTATGTATCTGTAGCCTTGTTCAGCGGAAGCCGACTGATAAGCATGAAGCGCATTCCTCTGGTCGATGGACATTCATCAGTTGCATTGAGTCTTTCTGAAGAAGACCTGAATGGCGAGGTAACTGTTGCTGTGGATCCTTTCGGAGAGTATCAGGAGTCTGACGAATCGAACAACACTCTTGCCGTAGCCAGTGCTGGTACCTGTCCGATAGAGGAGATCTCCATCGAATCATCATCCGACTGCATCAGGCTAAGTATTCCTGCAGGGGCTCTTTCTCATGAGGATGCGGAAGCGATGTTGTTTTCCATCGACGGGAGACTGGTAAGCTCGTGCAGAGCAGAGATCAGTTCAGGCGAAGGCTGCTCACTGAATCTTACGAACAGCGACGGGTCACTTCCCTTCGGCTGCTATGTTATACTCCTTAATGACGGTGAAGACCTTATTCTCAGGAGAAAGATCCTGGTGATAGACTGATGAGAACTACCCTTCTGCTGCCGGCAATGACATACTGTGGTATTCAGCGACGTGATGTCCATTGATGGCACCTGCTACGAGACCATTTGCTATCTCGTTGACTATTTCCCGCAGCATGATATCTGGGTGGTGGAGCAGCGGGGATACGAATGGGTGGACTGGCTGCTCTTGAACGGAACCACCGGAGAATACCAGAGGGCCATATCCGAACCTGTCCTCAGCCCGGACGGGACCAGGTTGCTATGCTCCTACAGGGACGTCATAGCCGCTTTTAACTTCAATGGCGTGGAAATATGGAGAGTGGGACCGGACAGTCTCGTCCCGGAGTTCAACGAGAAGAATGTTTCGTGGGCGCCTTCGAACGTGGCCTGGGACGGTGACTCCACGGTTAGGGTGAACATGATAACAGTGGACTGGGAAGAATGGACCGGAACAGTGAGACCTACTTACATAGAGTTGACCCCGGACGGGCAGTGGGTCCCTGAAGATCCGGAATTATGGTGGGCGGCTCTGATGGTGCATCCGAACAAAATCCGGTTCGGATTGCATATCCATATGTATAATGGGAAACTGACCATTCAGGGTTTTGAGGGTATCTGCCCCGATATTAATCAACGTAGTCTCCCGGCCCACTCCACTCAGAGCCCTGGATATTGGTTTTTCAGACGGGCGTTTTCCGCCTGATAAACCAGAAACTGCACCTTTATCGATTCCTGTCCTTGTTCACCCAACCTTTGCAGATGGGTAGTGCAGGAGAACATACCAGGGCCAGGTTACGGGCTGTTTTTCAAAGTCCTGAAGTGAACCCCTTCGTGAAGCAGCTGCTTATCTCAGAAGCAGGAACAGAAGTTCCTCTATGTCAGGGGACCAGGTGCGCACATTCAGGAAGCTCAGAATGTAGAGGACGAACCCCAGGAAAGTGAGCACTATTCCGATAACGAGACCCGCAAAAGCGAGATTCCTTCCCAATACCTCTTCGCCGGTGTATCCCCTGAATCGGGCAAGGCTCACCGCTGAGAAGATCATCCCCATCCCGCTGAAGAAGAAAGTCGTTGAAAGGATGAACCCGGCCACTGCCAGACCACTTACCCTTCGGAGTGCTGGAGTTGCGGACGCTGTTTCAGGCATTTTGTGCACCTACGCTTCCTTCTTCAGTTTCGCAACCGAGCGGATCATCAGGGCAGTTGATGCCGCAAGACCCAATAGCCCTCCAGCCCAGTAAGTGATCTGCTGATTCGGAACGGCGCTGGTGAGTGATGCTACCAGGTACATTGCCGTAATCGCATAGCCCACGAAAAGGAATCCCACCAGGAGTGTTTCAGTAATGACGAAAGCGCTGCGAAATTCCCTGATCCTCTCTGCGAGAATACCCGCAGTAGTTGCCAGGAATAACACGCCTGCGGTAAACCCGCCATATGATATGCCCCATTCCGCACTCCTTCTGTGCAGCAGCATAATGAAAATACCGAGGGTATAAGCCGCTATGACCAACCAGAATGGCACGGCTCCTGCTTTTTGGGCCAGCTTGTTCATTTTCGTCCTCCAGATTGGCGGTGCAAGGATCAGTCCCAAGGCTGACAATAGATGATGTCCTCTGAAAAAGGGAGTATCGGGAGTATCTGCATCCCGGCGGTTTTACAGCTCGGCATGAAAAGCCCTGGAGTTGCAGCTGTCCATTCCTGATTCATGAAATCCTTTCCCTCCCCATGGCAGTTGACCTGTTTTAGATTCAGATAAGCGCCATAGTGGACCATTCAGAAGGGTGCTGTTTTGCTTGCTGTGTTACAGAGGAACTCCATTGCAGAAAGGCAACCCCCCATGGGTTCACGAGATGACTTCATACGGAGGCCGCAGCTTTGACTGATTCCGCAAGGGACGAACTCACCGGTCTTCTTAGAAGAGGGGTTCTTGAGGACCTGAACGGCGAGTTCGTTGCCAGGGAGCCCTCGGATGTATGGTCACTTATGGTGATCGATCTGGATCACTTCAAGCTCATCAACGACCTGTGCGGCCATCTGGAGGGGGACAGGGTCCTGAAGTCGGTTGCCGATGTGATCTCCAGCTGTGTACGGTCGTCGGATATCCCCGTGAGATACGGCGGGGACGAGTTCGTGGTGGTGATGCCCTCGACGGTTCAGCTGAACGCGGTCAACCAGGCCGAGAGGATACTGGAATACCTGGACAAGGCCCCATTCGTCTCCGGAATGGATGTGAGCCTTTCCATCGGCGTAGCGGAAAGCCGGGAGGCTGACGCCAGGCTGTCGGAAGTGTTCGACAGGGCGGACAGAGCGCTCTTCAACGCCAAGAAAGGCGGCAGGGGAAGGGTATCCTTCGTTTCGGAGAGCGAGGCTGAATCCGAAGGGAAGGAAATATCCTTCGATCACTTCCTGAACCGCCACGGAGAACTGGACACCCTCAGGTCAAGGCTGGACTTCTCTATCCAGAACGGCAGCAGGCTGGTGGTGATCACCGGGGATTCCGGTGTGGGAAAGACCCGGCTGGTGCACGAACTGAAGCATTACTGCTCCTTCAGGGATGCCCTCTTCCTTGAGCACGGCTGCAGCGAGCTGGGCAGTGAGATGCCCTTCATCCAGATGGCCCTGCCCGTTGCGGACGCGGTCTCCTCCCTGGCTCCAGGGGCATCGGAAGAACTTGCCGGGAAGGTGGGGCCGGTGCTTCCCCATACCGCACAGGCACTTCCAGGACTTGGGCTCAGGGAAACGGAGGATGCTCTCTCGGAGGAGAACGGCGTGGTGCGCTTCAGAATGCACTCGGAGATCGCCGCGGTTCTGAAATGGCTTTCCTCCAGGGCTCCGGTGGTGTACTTCATCGACTCGCTGCAGTGGATATCCGCCCAGGACCTTGATCTGCTTGCGTATCTCGTTCGCACCGCCGGGGATTCTCCAATACTTTTCATAGCAGCGGCAAGGACCCCCCTGGAGAACTGCCCGGAGGTGAACAGGGTGCTCAGGGTGCTGTCGAGCATCGTCGCCTCCACTGAGATAAACCTGGGGCCGCTGAGCGACGAGTACATTGCCCACATGGTGATGTTCGCCCTGAAGGATCCCCAGGTGCCGGCTTCCGTTCTTGAGAAACTGAAGGAGCGGAGCGACGGTAATCCCCTGTTCCTGAGGGAGCTGCTTCTGTCCATGGTGGAGAAGGGCTTCATCTCATGGGAGACGCCTGGGAAATGGGTCTATATGCTGCCGGAGAACGTGGAGCTGCCGGACAGCATAGTGAAGATCCTGGAAAGCAGGCTGGAGAAGGTATCCCGTGGTGACAGGAAGCTGCTGGAGGCGGCATCGCTCTTTCCCGGCGGTTCGTTCCGCATCGATGTTCTGGCGGAGGTGCTGGGGATCGATGAACTGAATGCGGCCACATCACTTGAATACCTTGTTTCCAGCGGTCTGCTTGCCGAATCCCTGTCCGCCGATGGGATACCATGCTACAGCTTCGTTCCAGATCCCTTCAGGAGCTTCCTCCACGACCAGATGGCCCGGGGTACCAGAATGGCCCTTCAGTCCAGGCTCGGAGTTTACTGGGAGAGGCGTTTCCTCGCCGGGGAGGAGAACTACCTTTCCCTTGCGGCCCACCATTACTGCAGGGGTCTCAAGGTGGCCAAGGCCAGGGAATACGCCCTCCTTGCCGGGCGGAGGGCCAACGACAGGGACTCCAGGAAGGAAGCCCTGAAGTGGTACGAGAAATACCTGAGCTTCGCCGCCTCTCCAGGGGAGGACAGGGAGACCGGACTTCGTGCCAGGGTGGAAGCCGGGCTTCTCTACACCCTTGCCGCGCGCTACCCCGAAGCGGAGCGGCTGCTCCAGGAAGCCGGAGGATTGAGCCATGGAGGCGAAGAGGAGGGTCTGGTCAGCCATGCAATGGCCCTTCTGCATTTCAACAGAGGGGACTTCGAGGGGGCGAAGACCTACTTTGCCTCGGCGAGGGAGCTGCTCCCCACAGGGGAGAAGAGGATCTCTTCAGAGATCCGTCGAGGCTTCATGCACCATATGCTGGGGTCCACCGATCTTGCCCTGGAGATCCTGCAGCGGTCTCTGGAGGAGATCGAAGCCATCAGCGATGACGTGCTCCGTGCAAGGCTCCTGGCCAACTACTACAGAAGGCACGGGTTCATACTGCTCTCGACCGCCGACGGCGCCGGCAGAGGGGCCGACGAATGCCGAAAAGCGGTGGAGATCTGCAGGGAGCTGGGCGACCGCACCGGAGAGGCGAAGGCCCTGCTCGCCACGGCAAGTTCCCTCTCGGCCACCTCATTCTACGCCAGCAGGATACGGATACTGGAAGAAGCCATCGAGGTGCTCACCGAAACAGGCGACATGCAGTCCATGATGGTGGCCCTGGTGAACCTCGGTCAGGCCTATGACAATGCCGGCGAGGGGAGAACGGCGAGGGAATACTTCGACAGGTGCCTGAAACTGGTGGAGGCAACGGGAACGAAGCGTTTCGGTGTGTGGGCCCACTGCCACCTGGGAATACTTGACCTCAAGGAGGGATCACTCCAGTCCTCCGAGGAACACCTTCGATACGCAGCCGAACTGGGGGACGAACTCGGTCTGGGCAGGATGTCCGTGGTCTCCAAGGTAAACCTTGTCCTGGCCCTTGCGGAGAGGGGCAGGTTCCAGGAGGCTGAGGAGATGCTGAACGCCCTGGAGAATAACGAAACAGCCCTTGGCATGGGCGACCGAATCATGAAGACCATTTACGCTGCCAGGGCCAGGATACTTATCAGGGGGTACGGGAACCATGGGGATCCGAGCTGCCTCGACGAGGCATGCCGCCTGCTTGAGAGGGCCATCGAGCTCAGTGGAAGCTCTCCCTCCCTCGACCTGGCCGAGTTCCTGGCGGAGCTTTCGGGATGTCTTGAGAAGAAGGGGCAGCCGGAGGAGGCCCTGAAAAAGGCCCGGATGGCGGTGAAGGCCCTGGAAGGGCACATATCCTCGATCGATTCCCGGGAGTTCCGGAAGAACATAACCGGTTCCCCCGCCGCCGCTGAGATATACGGTTTGCTCGGAAGGCTCCAGCAGAGGCCGGGCAGTGTCGCAGGAGAGAGCGTGCCGGCGGATTGACCGATCCGGGGCTATTTGAAATCCGCCGCAAGTCTTACATGTTATGGGCTGATGTGGTGAATGGCCCGGTAATGGGTTTGGACCGCCGGGCTTAACGGGATGGTTCGTCCATCCGATCCGTATTCCGTTTCCCGGGAACTTTTTACCCGGAATTGACCTGATATCAGCCAGAGAGTCAGAGCCAATCGAACAGAGGTGAGGTATTGAATGGCGAATAACCTGGAAAGAACCGTAGGGGACATTTGCGGGCTCTACGGCAATGATCCCACGCGGATGATGGACATCGTGCGCGAGGTGCAGGGCCGTTTCGGCCACGTGTCCGGCGAGGCGATGGACCTTATCGCCGGTGCCGTCGGCTCGCACAGGGTGGAGGTGGAGAGCGTGGTCTCGTTCTACTCCTTCCTCTCGGAAAAGCGGAAGGGCACCTTCGTGATAAGGCTGTGCAACGATGTGATCGACAAGCTGCACGGTGTGGAAAAGGTGGCCGACGCCTTCAGGGAAGAGCTGGGCATCGAGTTCGGAGAATCGACCCCGGACGGCAGGTTCACCCTGGAGTGGACCCCCTGCATAGGAATGTGCGATCAGGCTCCCGCCGCCCTCGTGAACGACAAGATGATGACAAAGCTCTCCAGCGATTCCGCAAGGGAGATCGTTCGGGCGCTGAAGGCCGGCGGCAGCGAGGATAACCTGACACACCTCATGGGAGACGGCAACAACGCCCATCCGCTGGTGAAGTCCATGGTGATGAACAACATCAGGGAACGGGGGCCGGTGATCTTCGCCGAACTGGAGCAGGGCAAGGCACTTCACAAGGCCCTGTCCATGTCCCCGGTGGAAGTGATAAAGGACGTTAAGACCGCCCGTCTCCGTGGAAGGGGAGGAGCTGGTTTCCCCACCGGCATGAAGTGGGAGTTCACCAGGGCCGCCGACGGCCACGAGAAGGTGGTCATCTGCAATGCCGACGAGGGAGAGCCCGGAACTTTCAAGGACAGGGTCATCCTTACAGAGAGACCCGACATGATGTTCGAGGGAATGACCATCGCCGGCTACGCCATCGGAGCCGGGACAGGTGTGGTTTACCTCAGGGGGGAGTACGCCTATCTGCGGCCCTTCCTGGAGAGCGTGCTGGCGGAGCGCAGAAGGAAGAACCTGCTGGGCAACTGCATCCTGGGCAGGGAGGACTTCTGCTTCGACATACGGATCCAGATGGGTGCCGGCGCATATATCTGCGGCGAGGAGACCGCCCTGATAAGCTCCTGCGAGGGGCTCAGGGGCGATCCCAAGAACAGACCGCCCTTCCCGGCCCAGAAGGGGTACCTCACCAAGCCCACTTCAGTGAACAACGTGGAGACCTTCTGC
>NPID01000644.1_pt1:5000-10290 | contig 10290 bp, 9 predicted proteins | sample 8637491 | NCBI WGS metagenome assembly NPID01 (sample SAMN07420843, study PRJNA396082) | bioreactor metagenome | isolation source: sample BA6 brine-fed electro-methanogenic bioreactor BA | place: Japan: Kochi | collected 2016-06-14 | reverse complement strand
TGTAGTTTCCCTCATAGACCATGGGGACCAGGAAGTCCAGGGAATCTGATTACTGTTCATAATCCTGCCCATAGTAATATGCGTTGGCTGCTCCTTCAGGCATTAGTGCTGCTGAGACTGCAACTTTTGCCTTTATGGATTTTACAGTGGTGTATACTCTCTGGACGAAGCCGGTTATGGCTTCAGTGCCTCCGGAGTATTGGTAGGCTGTTCCGGGATAGCGGACATAGTCCAGGTGGATTCCCGCTATGTTGTAGTTAGTTGTGATATCTGTTATTGTATTTACCAGTGCATCGGTGGTTTTACTGTCTTTAGGATCAACCCAATCCCCGTTTGCATCTACAAAACAGGTTATCCAGGCATGGATCCGTATTTCTGTACCTTGTAGTTTGTTTATTATGGTCGTCAGGACGCTTTGATATGTGGGATTTGATATGCGGTTTGCTTTAACGAATACATCCGTTATTCCGGCTGTTAATAATTCGTTGACATTGACGTTGTTTACGTCATCCACATTTAACCATATTCCGTGGACATTTGTATAGGTTCCATCTGATGCTGCCGCAGAGTTATTCTGAATGGTGTCTGTTTGATTACTGTTATCGGATGAACTATTTTGGGTGTTGTTGGATGTGTCTGATGTCTGGTTTTCTTGTTGACTAATAAATGTATCATTAACCACCGCAGTGGTTGTATTTTGAATAGTGGTTGAGTTTGTGGTGTTTTCTACTATTTCACTGGCATTGGTTGTGTTCGTGAAATTTTCTGAAATTGACTGGTTTGGGGTGGCATAGTTAATACCAGGGGCTAGCATTGATGCTACAAGTAATAGTAGCACAGCTAGCAACCATTGTTGCTTCAGTATTATGCCCCCTCAATGTACTGCGTGTCAGTTGAACACAGATAGAGGTTCCTGACACAATAAGATCGGCCTTTTGTGCATATAAATCTTTTCATTTATTTTTGGCAAAGAAACCCTTAAATGGGGCTTTTTTGGATTTAAAAGCCTTAGAATTGGAATTTGTGATGGGGAGTCCTAGTCATGATCCTCCATTTGGGACACCCACCCCTTCTCTAAGCCACCGGGTGATGTGCCTTAAGATCTGAGTCTGCTGTTGCCCCATAACAATATTCCCCTTCCCCGGCCAGATTTGAGACAATATTCAGAGACTAGAAAAGTAAAAATGTTAATTATTAATGTTAAAGGGGAGTTAAAGAAATATTAAGCCTATAAATTAGTTTAAATCTCTTTAAAATGATTTTTTAGTGTTGATTATATCAATCGATAGATTATGTGCTGTGGTGTTATATTCATGTAACAGCAAAGGGGAGATATGAGAACCAAATTTACTAAGAATTTCAGTGACAACTCCCCACACCAAAACTTATATTCCATTGATTTTAAACTCATATTCATGATAATAGAGAAGCTGGAAAGGGCCGTGCATATTTTAGAGAAGTCACCAGAATTTGCACAGTTAATCCCCGAAGTCCGGAGTAACCTGGTAATGGCCAAAATGGATGCCCAAACCATAGATGATGTGGCCGGGATCCCCGGACGCATAACCAGTGTCCATGGCCTGCCCCGTGCGGTGGCAGGTCCGGATTTTGGTGCTTCATCCCATATGGCCCGACTTGTTTTGGGAGTCATGCACTATGATCCTGAAAGGCGCAGTGCCCTTAACATTAAATATCACCCTGATTTGGTGGAAATATGCCGTAAACTGGGTTTAAGGATTTCCAGTTATGATCGTAGCAATGAACCAGAAGAAGTGGCCAAAAAAGAAGGTAGCAGTATTTCCTGGGGCGTCAAGATAGCTGTAGAGAATCTAAATGGCTCTGTTCCAGATATCATCTACCACCAGGGTGCCTGGGGAAAAGAACCCATGATCGTAATGGTGGGAATGGAAGTTGAAGAACTGGCAGAAATGGCAGTGTGCCTGGCCAAATTATTCATTTCCCAGAAAAGTAAAAATTATAAACCATAACCTTCTGATGTATAAAAGCTATCCTAAATTTTATGAATAAAGGTAATCAATTTAAACTCAAACTCCTATTAAAATAAGCCCTTTTATACCTTAAAGAGACAATCACTTAATGGAGAAGTTTAGATACCATGAGAAAGTATTTATTAAAATAGATCAAATTTAGTAGTAATAAAAGTCAATTATTCCGTCACCATATTCTGGTGCCCTATTTACACTATTCAACTATGATTATTACATATTGAGGGACTAAAATGCATTATAAAATGTATGAAGAGATGATGGAGCAACCTCGCTCTTTGAAAGACACCATGAAGACAGAAAAATCTCACATGAAAGAAATGAGTGAGAAATTCGATGCATTTGATAAAATTTATCTGGTAGGCTGTGGAAGCTCCCTTTCAACATGTTTTTCAGCTAAAGATGCTATGAACATGGTTTCAAACAGGACCCTGGAAGTTTTTACCGGTTATGAGTTTTTCTATCATAAAAATCTCCAGGAAAAAAATGCAGGAGTAATTTTAACATCCCAATCTGGAGAAACAGCGGATACACTGGCCGCCCTTCGAAGAGCAAAAAAGGAAGGGATGCACACGGTGTCCATTATCAATGAAGAAAAAAGTACCATGGCCCAGGAATCAACTGATGTTATTTTAACCAGGGGCGGCCGGGAAACTGCCATACTGGGAACCAAGACCTACATGACCCAACTCATGTGCCTTTATCAGATCCTCCTGGGAATGGAAACCTCCTCTAAATCCCAGGAAGTACTGACGGACCTGGCAAAGATTCCCTCAATTACCCAGGACCTGTTAAAAAGAACTGAAGATGAAAACAAGGTTCTGGCCCAGAAATACGCTGATTACGATATATTCTACTGCATGGGCAGTGGTCCCAACTATGGACTGGCCTATAAACTGGCCATGACCATGTTTATGGAAGGGGCTATAAAGCATGCCTGTCCACTGTATTCTGGTGAATTCCGCCACGGACTTATTGAACGAGTGGAAAAGGATGTTCCAGTGGTATTTCTTGAAGCGAACTATCCTGGTGATGAATTCACCCGCAAATCAATAGAGTTCTCCCAGAAAATTGGGGCGAATAACCTAATATACCGAATGCAGGATTACACAGATATAAACCCATTACTGGCACCATTTGTATTAGTAGTGCCTCTGGAATGGTTTGTTTATTACCTGGCCCATTTCAACCAGGAAGATCCCGGAAGCACCCGGCACATTGGGAAGGTTAGGTATTAATTCTTTATTTCCCTCTAATTTTTCCTTAAATCAATACCCCACCCTTTTTTAGATAAATATTTTAGATAATTAATCAGATTTTTAGTTAACTATCAGGATTGTCCATAAAAAAATAGAGCTGATTTTTGTGAATTTAAAATTTAATGCCGTGAAAAGTTATGAGTCTGAAAATAATGATTAAACCTTAATTTAAGGAATTTCATAAAAAAAATAGATGAATCTGGGAGTATCCCAGACTTTAGTTGATTTCTAATTTTTGGGTTTCAGGAAGTATTTTGGGAAGTTTTATGGTCAGGGCTGATTCTTCAAAATTGGCACTGGCCTCTTTAATTTTGATCTCTTCCGGTAATTTCAGGGTACGGGTAACTTCTCCATGACCCCTTTCCCTTTTTATGTAGTTTATATCTTCCCCCTCCATGGCTGCAGGGAAGGTAGCAGTGATGGTCACTGATTCCTGGGTCACATCCACGGATAAATCTTCCTTACCCACTCCTGGAAGGTCAGCTATGAGAATAAATTCAGTGGGGGTGTCCACGAGATCCACATAGGGAGTGTTGGGTGCAGTGTAGTCATTGATGGTTTTGCCCAGATCTTCCTGTTTCTCACGAATGGTTTTCAGTACATCGTTAACCACTTTTTCGGCAGTGGTACGTAGTTCTTCAGTTTTAACCGTGGCATTTTCTTTGATTTCTTTACTTCTATCAGAAACCGTATCCTTAGCTTCAGTAGCTTTGATTTTAACTTCTTCCCCCTTATCAGAAACAGTATCTTTAACCTCAGCAGCTTTAGCTTTAACTTCTTCTCCTTTTTCTGAAACAGTGTCTTTAACCTCGGCAGCTTTGGCTTTAACTCCTTTTTCTTGGCCTTTGGATTCCAGTCTTGTTTTTTTCTCGTCCATAGAAATCCCTCACATAACTTCAATAATTATCCAAATCCAGGGAGATTATTCCACTATTAAGGATTTAACCCATTTAGAGAAAAAAAGTTCCAAAGAAGATTAGTCTCCCCTATTTCTCATTTCTTCCCGGTTAAATTCCTCTAATTTTGTGATTATCTCTGCTATTCCTTTGCCTTCAGATGCAGCGACCATCAAGGGTTTATCCTCGGTAGTAATGTGTTGTTCAATGTACTTAATCTTTTCTTCATCATCTGCCAGATCCATTTTATTGAAAAGCGGGAAAACCGGTGTGTTTCTGAATATCTTCCTTATCTCCCAGTAAAGGTTTACCTGGTTTTCCACAGGGAATCCCGAAGTTTGGGACGGGTCGAATACAAATAAGATAAGATCTGCCAGGTGTTCCAGGGCAACCATGGCGTTCAGTTCAATCTGGTTCATATCCTCCACCGGGCGGTCCAGAAGCCCAGGAGTGTCAATGATCTGATAGTTCTGCCAGCGCCTTTCAAAGTGTCCGATCTGGATTCCCTTGGTGGTGAATGGGTAGTCCGCCACTTCGGGTTCAGCATTGGTTATCCTGCGCATGAGGGTGGACTTACCCACATTGGGGAAACCAGCAATAACTGCGGTGGTGGCCTCGGTGTCCACGGTGGGTATGTTACGCAGTTTCTGCTTGGCGTAGTTTAAAAAGTCAAGTTCATCTCCGATACGGTTAACCACTGAGGCTATCCTACCGAAAGCTGCTTTTCTAACCTGTGCTGCACTTTCAGGGGGTGATCTTCTTACTTTATGAGTATACTGGTTTTGTAATTTTTCTAAAACTCCGTTGGCCCAGTTCAACGCTCCCAGACATCTTTTAAGATCATCAACTCCCACCGCCACATCTATGTAATCCTGGTAGAACATAGGGAGTTCCTCTATGTGGGGTGTTTTCTCCAGTATCTCTTCAAAGGTGTCTCTGATGACCTGGCAGGCAGTTTGAATTCTTACTTCCTCTATTCTCTTTGATTTATGCTGCCGGTGAATTTTGGAGGTGCGAACCTTGGCCGCGGCTTTCTTAGCCCGGCTGAATCCCTTGTCAAGCACTTCATCCGGGGTGGGTATGTTGGGTAAAAACATTAAAATCACATTTTTTTCAATTTATATTACAT
>NPID01008206.1_pt1 | contig 10298 bp, 10 predicted proteins | sample 8637491 | NCBI WGS metagenome assembly NPID01 (sample SAMN07420843, study PRJNA396082) | bioreactor metagenome | isolation source: sample BA6 brine-fed electro-methanogenic bioreactor BA | place: Japan: Kochi | collected 2016-06-14 | reverse complement strand
GGCGGGAAAGGGATTACACCCTCAAGACCATTTATTGGAACTATTCGACTCATGGTACAGACACATTAAGAGCCCTTGTCACAATTCCCGCCCGGGGAAGTTACCAGACCGATAACAAACAACATAAAATAAAACAAGTACAGGAAAAGATATGAGACCTAGGCGGGAAAGGGATAACTCCCCCAAGACCATTTATTGGAACTATTCGACTCACGATACAGACACATTAAGAGCCCATGTCACAATTCCCGCCCCGGGAAGTTACCAGACCGATAGCAAACAACATAAAATAAAACAAGTACAGGATATGTTATGAGACCACGGCGGGAAAGGGAAATCGGAGGTAAGCCAACATCAAGGATATTCGCACCTGTGGACTGTCCTTATGAGGATTTGAGCCCTGTGATGCTATCCCTCGACGAATATGAGGCAATTCGCCTTGCCGACCTTGAAGGTATGTATCATCAGCAGGCTGCAGAGGAGATGAATGTCTCCCGTCAGACCTTCGGCAGGATACTCAAGGAGGCGAGGAGGAAGATAGCCAGCCACATTGTAGAGTGTCGGAGACTGGTGATCAAGGGCGGCGATGTTATCCTCAAAAAGCAGACCAGGCGGTGCAAATCCTGTGGCAGGATTTGGGAATCTTCGGAAAATGATACATCCTGCCCGGATTGCGAATCAAAAGAAATTGAGACGCTCAAACCCATGAACAGAGGGCAGAGGGGAAAAGGACGGAGGATGCGAAGAAGGGGACAGTGAACTGTTTTCAATGCAAATGCTTGTCAAAGACAAATAGTTTCACTATATTTATTTTTTGGCGTATTATTGTAAACATTTCATGAGGAGATGACATGAAGTATGCTGTCAGCGCAATAGCAAATGAGGTTTCCCAGCACTTTGGACGGTGTACACACTTCGTTATAGTGGACATTGAGGACGGTGTCGAGAGGGGACGCGAGACAATGATGAGGCCGGACATCCCCCATCCTGAGGTTCCCCCACTTCTCGCGGAAAAGGGCGTAACCTGCATTGTTGCAGGCGGCATGGGAATCAAGGCACAGAACATCTTCCAGCAGCACGGCGTAGGTTCAATTCTCGGCGCAGCAGGCGATGTGGAGGGCGTTATTGAGGCGATCAAAGCAGGAGAGATAGAGACCAAAGCATCCCCCTGCAATCACGGAGACGACCATCATCACCACGGCGGCGGATGTTCTCACTGATTGGATATATTGAGAATAATGAAATAATAAAGAAAGGACGAATATGGAGATTGCAACAAAGGAAGAGTTTGAGAGCAAAGTACTCAATTCAAAGATCCCTGTTCTTGTAGATTTTTTCGCAGAATGGTGTGGTCCTTGCCGCGTCTATGCCCCTACACTCGAAAAGATTGAGAAGGAATATGAAGGCAAATTCGGAATCGTTAAGGTCAATGTAGACCAGCATCCCCAGCTTGCCAACGAATACAGCGTGCGCTCAATTCCCACATCGATTATCTTCAAGGATGGCACACCTGTTGATACATTCATCGGTGCACGTCCTGAGGAAGAGCTTAAGGGCAAGCTCGATTCCCATCTTTGATATCACAGCGAATATCGATTTAAGGCGACCATTATCGGGTCGCCTTTTTTTGTTGCAGAGCCATGTGCCTTTGACTATTCTTTCATATATACTTAAAAAAAGAGGCAATATGTTCAAGAAATTCTTCGGCAATCTGGCAAAGATGCCCGAGCTTGCCCTACGGTATCAAGTTAAGGTGCAGCCTGAGGGAGAGCTACTCACAAAACAGACTTTGATGATCGGGCAGGTTCGATACAGGAGCTGCGTGGATGTCTCTGTAAACCCCGGCGGTTTCTTCTTCACAGTAAAGGCTCCTTTCAGCAAATATGAGAGCATTCTGATACCATGGACTGATGTTACGGGTGTCGCCGATTCACGGCTATACAATATGCCTGCAAAGACATTGACCATTGGCAATATCACCACCATCACGGTCAAGCCTGACATTTGGGAGAGGATAAGGGGATATCTTAAGTGATTACAGCAATCCCTTATTGCCCTTAATCTATTTTTTGACGATATTCATCCTAACAGGCTTCAGGGAGAAGAGATCACAGAAGAAATAAAGATACTCAAGGATGTAGCTAAAAGGCTTGAGAGCGTGGGAATAGAATACATGGTCTCAGGTTCAATGGCAATGGCAATCTATTCTTTGCCACGTATGACAAGGGATATAGATATTGTAATTGAGATTTCATCAGCTCAGGACATTTTTGAGAATTTCAGGGATAAGTTCTATCTTGACTTGAACACGATTGAATCCGCTATTAAAAATCGGGGAATGTTCAATGTCATTTTCTTTGAGAAGGTTATGAAGATAGATTTCATTGTAAGAAAGAATTCTACATACAGAAGTCTGGAGTTTTCAAGAAGACAGAAGATGGACTTCTGCGGCTTTTCTGTTTTTGTGGTATCCCCCGAGGATCTTATCATTTCAAAGCTGATTTGGGCAAAGGATGCCCAGTCATCTCTACAGCTGCAGGATGCACGCAATCTCTACCATCATCTCAATGACCTGGACAGGATATATCTCGATAAATGGACAGCAAAGCTCGGGATAAGAAATGAATACGAAAGGGCAATATCTTGAGGGACACCACCCCTGAAATAGAAGAGAAGATGGCAGAACTCTACAACAAGCTCTCGCCGCAGAAGAGGCTGGAGATGGCATTCTCCATGATGGCTACGGGCAGGGCTCTTATGTGGGCGGCCATTGAGCGGGAGAACCCCGGCATATCCAAGGCAAAAAAGCGCGAACTCTTCTTCAGACGCATGTATGGTGACTGCTTCTCCAAGGAGGAGACAGAGAGGATACTGCACAGGCTCAATCCGCCGGAGTGATTGATATTCTCTTACCTATAACGACGATTTTTTTGCTGCAAATCTCTCAAGCCTGTTTAGCACACCAGAGAAAAAGCGATGAGCAGGGCTTGAAGCCATTTTCCTCAATATATGCGACAAGCTCATCCCTTTTCTTCTCGAAACATGTCCTTTTATCTCCCATCTTTGAGAACATGGGTTCCAGCCTGTTCCTAAGCATATCAAGATGCTTGGCCTTTTCCTGATCCGGTGGAATGTCCCAGACCACAAACTCCGTCTGTGTCTTCTGTGTTATCCCCTCCTCGAATATGGATATCAGCTCATTTTTTGTATATGTTTCCCTGTGATATCTGCCGATTTCCCTGTCCATCTCTGCGGAAAAGTGGTGAAAGTTGACGTGTGAAATCTGGGCAGCGTGCTGATCATCCCTTGTCATCTCCATCAAGAGACAGATACCTCCGGGGCGGAGTACGCGCCACATCTCAGATACGGCCTTTACAGGCTCTAAAATATGATGCAGGGAGTTGGCCATAGTCACAATGTCGAAGGAGGCATCATCAAAGGGCAGGGCCATTGCATCTCCCTTCTCAAAGGATATGTTCAGCCCCTGTGTCTGCTTCTCTGCAAAGGGAAACAGCCTGTCCTCGCTGTCCAACCCAGTGTAATGTGCATCGGCCTCTATGAACTCGGATAAAAAGATACAAAAACCCCCTGTGCCTGTCGCGATGTCCAGAACCTCCGGCGATTCGTAGCCCTTGAATATGTTCTTCAGAAATTCCATGAGTCCTCCTGTTTTAGATTGTTATCGTCCTCTCACGGAATAAATATAATTATATTATTTGCCATTTGCAACTAATATTTATTAGGGTAGTCTGTGGTGTCCGGAGGAAGTCCTGTATATGGGGAATCGGTAATGGCTATGCTTATTCGCTCTGAACCCCTTTGGGATTGTGCTTCGAGGGTTATAGAGCAGGGGCGGAAATCTTCCTCAACAGCTTCCGGCAGTGGAATGAGCCTGATCTCGGAGATACTGTCCGGCTGGATTGTTGATGGCATTATGGTCGGTATATCGTAGAATGCGCCGTATATATCTGCACAGCTGATTGTCACATCTTCGTCCCATATATTTTTCACCTGAAAGACAATCTCAGTCAGCACGCTGTCCCTCGGTACAATGAGGGTATCGGGGGTGGGATCGAGCATTGTTGGCACAAGCCCGCAGTCTATCTGGAAGGAGAGCTCAAGTATCTCTTCGCCGTAATATACACGCAGTCCCCTTGATGTTGAATGGGTAAAGCCGATGGAATTGAAGAAGGCTGTCACCGTTGCCGTCTCCCCTGGAAAGAGGCTGTCCTCAGATATGCCTGAAGAGGTGCAGCCACAGGTTGTGGCCACACGATCGACAACGATAAGGCTGTCGGATATATTCTCTATTTTATATATATGGGCATAGACCTGATTTTTTGAGACAGGTATGCCGAAATAGAAGACACTTTGGTCTGCATGAAGCCCCACTTCACTCTTTGATTCGCCGTCATCGCAGCCCTGCAAAAGCAGGAGGCTAAAAAACAGGACCGAGAGAAAACCAGATGTTTTCATCGCCAAGCTCCTCGCTCAGTTGTCTGTACAGCTTGCTCGTTCTTGCCACACGAAAACGTCTCGAGATTATCTTCTTCTGAAAGGCCCCGTCGCCATCTATGGCGTGGAGAATGAGGTCGCCGTCTCCGGGATATGCTGACAAGATGTTTATCAGGTCAGAGAAGCTCTGCCTGTCAGAATATCTTGACAGGTCAAGGCGCATATTCAACCCCTTTGTTTTCTCGGCGAGTGTCCTTTCCACCGATACCATGTCAAGGATCTGTATCTGCTTTTCGCCGCGCTCCTGTATCTTGCCACGAAGTATCACTGTATTGCCCGGGTTGAACTGCTCTGTAATCCTTGCAAAGTCCCGTGGAAAAGCAACAATCGCAATGCTGGATGTCTTGTCCTCGAGCCTGCCGGTTGCCATTGGCATTTTCTTCTTTGTTGTGACATTTCGCCAGCCTGCAAGAATGCCACAGACCATAACCTCTGTATCCTGGGGCAAAGACTGTACCTTTTCCAGTGTTTCGGTTTGGATGTCGCCAAGGAGAAAATCCCACTCCTCGAGGGGGTGGCCGGAAAGATAGAAACCCAGTGCCTCCTCCTCCTTCTCAAGCTGATATGTGATGGTCCAGTCCGGAACATCGGGCATCGGTGGATACTGCTCGCTCCTGTCCATCAGTCCTGTGTCGAAGAAGGTGAGCTGCTGTGCATTGCGCCCTGCCTTTTCCTGCCCGAACTTGATGCCTTGCTCCGCAGCCTCAAAGAGAACGCTCCGCGAAATTCCAAAATCGTCCAGCGCGCCGGCTGTGATGAGGAATTCCAACAGCCTCTGATTGAGGCCATATCTGACCATCCTCGCGCAAAAATCGTAGAAGTCTTTGAAGAGACCGTCCCTTTTTCTGTCCTCAATCAGCTTGCGAACAAACTCTGTGCCGACCATCTTGACAGCACCGAGTCCAAAACGAATGCCACCATCCTCAACAAGAAAGACCCAGTCGCTCTTCTGTACTGAAGGAAGCCTGACCTCGATCTCCATGCGCCTGCATTCATCCATGAGAATTCGGATTCTGTCTCCTGTGCCGATCTCCGATGTCAGGTTGGCGGCCATGAACTCAATCGGGAAATAGTGCTTCAGATACGCCGTCTGATAGGCGAGGATGGCATAGGCAGCCGAGTGTGACTTATTGAAACCATAGTTGGCAAATTTCTCGATGAGGTCGAACATCTTCTCACCGAAGTCCCGGGAGTATCCCTGCTCCTCCGACCGCTTGATGAAAATCTCCCTCTGCTGCTGCATGACATCAAGCTTCTTCTTTCCTATCGCCCTTCGGAGTATGTCTGCATCGCCGAGGCTGTATCCTGCCATTTTCTGCGCCAGGAGCATAATCTGCTCCTGATAAACCATGATGCCGTGTGTTGTCTCGAGTATGGGCTTGAAATCCTCGTGATAGTAGTCGCTCTCCTCCTCGCCGTGCTTGCGCCGAATATAGGTGGGGATATTCTCCATAGGACCGGGACGATAGAGGGCGTTCATGGCTATCAGATCCTCCACAGAGTCGGGATGCAGCTGCATCAGATAGCGTTTCATGCCTGCGGATTCGAACTGAAAGACACCGACTGTCTCGCCCCTGTCGAATATCTTGAATACATCCTGATCTGTGTAGTCTATCCTGTCCATGCGCAGCTTCTGGTCGTGATTGGCATCGACGAGCTTGAGTGACTCGGTTATGACAGTCAGGGTGCGCAGACCGAGGAAGTCCATCTTAAGAAGGCCGAGGTCCTCGACATAGTTCTTGTCGAACTGTGTTGTGATGTCGTCCTTATTTGTCTTGAACAGAGGGACAAAGTTTGTGGTCGCGCCGGGTGTTATGACAATACCTGCGGCGTGCATAGAGGTGTGCCTCGGCAGTCCTTCGAGCATCTGGGCTGCCTTCATGACCTCCTGCATATTGTTATCTGCAACATATTTACGCAGCTCCTCGGATTCCTCGAGTGCCTTTTCTATCTTCATATTGTCGGGCATGAGCTTGGAGAGAGTATTCATGTCGTCAAAGCTCTTGCCCAGCGCCCTGCCAACGTCCTTGACTGCGGCCTTGGCTTTCATAGTTCCAAATGAGATGACATGGGCAACGGATTCATTGCCGTATTTCTTCTTTACATATTCGATGACCTCTTCGCGCTTGTCGTCGGCAAAGTCAATGTCGAAGTCGGGCATCGACTTTCTCTCGGGGTTAAGGAAACGCTCGAATAGCAGATTATACTGCATCGGATCGAAATCCGTGATGCCCATTGCATAGGCAACTATAGAGCCGCCGCCCGAGCCTCTGCCCGGCCCGACTCGCACTCCGAGATTGCGAGCCTCCCGTGTGAAGTCCGCACAGATGGCAAAGTAGCCGGGGAACCCCATCTCATTGATGATATTCAGCTCGTGTTCCAGCCGGTCCCAGTGGGATTTGGGTATATCGTCGCCATATCGTTCAGCCATACCCTTCTCCGATTCGACCCTGAGATATTCCTCTATCCTCTGATCGCCTGTGTCGTATTCCGGAAAATGAAGCGTGCCAATATCCATCTTGAAATCGATCATGTCTGCGATCTTCAGTGTATTGTCGCAGGCTTCCGGCACATCGGCGAACAGCCGCCTCATCTCCTGTGGCGACTTGAAGTATATCTCCTGATTGGGAAGAAAGCGCATTGTCCTGTCCTTGTCATCTCTTAGCTTCTTGGTGCCGACAGCAAGGAGTATGTCGTGATATTCAGCGTCCTCTCTGTTGAGATAGTGTGCGTCATTGGTGGCGACAAGACCGATGCCAAGATCTCTGGCAAGCTGGATCAGCTTTGGCAGTACCTCTATCTCCCCATCAAAACCGTGATTCATCAGCTCAATATAGAATTTCTCCTGCCCAAATAGATCGCGCATCTTTATGGCGACCTCCTTTGCCCCTTTGTCATCGCCCTTTAGAAGAAGCTGGGGAATCTCCCCCTGAAGGCAGCCGGACAGAGCGATTATACCCTCTGCATGGCCTTCGAGAAAGTCCATGTCGATCTTGGGCTTGTAGTAGAAGCCACGAGTATAGCTGTCCGAGGACAGTCGCATGATATTCTTCCAGCCTGTCTCGTTCTGGGCTAGCAATGTCAGGTGATAACCGGACTGGGGTGTGCCGGGCTTTATGTGTCGTGAATCCATGCCATCAGGATTGACATAGAACTCCTCGCCAATAATGGGTTTTATACCCTCCTTATGCGCTGTCTTGAAGAAATTAACAGCGGCAAACATATTGCCGTGATCGGTAATGGCAACCGCAGGCATCTTATACTCTATGGCCTTATCGACGAGGTCACCGACGCGGATGGCACCGTCGAGAAGGGAAAACTCTGAGTGTGTATGCAGATGAACAAATGACATTTTTCTCCTCCCAATATTTGACTAATCTAATGCCGAAAACCCTTTTTTAAAAGCTCGAATTATCGACAACTTATCCACGGTCTAATCCATTTCAACTGACGAAAACCCATCTTATCCTCTGTGTATATATACAGCGCGAGTAAAATAAAACCGCGCACCATTAAATGTGAAATCCAGATTTCTGAAAAAATCATTGGGCAGAAGGTGTTCAATCCCATTATATTAACTAAAAGCAAAAGATAAAGGGGGACATATGACCATTTTTATTGTACCAGGGATTATACTGCTGTTTTTGATCCTTTCTGCGGTACGGATACTGCAGGAATATGAGAGGGGTGTTGTGTTCAGACTTGGCCGCGTTGTCGGCGCAAAGGGACCAGGGCTGATCATACTCGTACCGCTTATCGACAAGATGCGCAAGGTCAGCCTGCGTACCGTTGTTCTTGACGTTCCTCCACAGGACGTTATCACAAAGGACAATGTCTCAGTGAAGGTCAATGCTGTTGTCTATTTCCGCGTGATGAATCCCATTCCGGCGGTTATAGAGGTGGAGAACTATCTCTACGCGACCCAGCAACTGGCACAGACAACACTGCGCTCGGTTCTCGGTGAGTTCGATCTGGACGATCTTCTCTCCTCCCGTGAAGACATCAACGACAAGTTGCAGTCGATTATCGATACATCCTCCGATGCATGGGGTATTAAGGTCTCCATGGTCGAGGTCAAACACGTTGACCTGCCCGAGGAGATGAGAAGGGCAATGGCGGCACAGGCTGAGGCAGAGAGGGAGAGAAGGGCAAAGATCATCAATGCAGACGGCGAATATGAGGCAGCCCAGCGTCTTTCCGATGCCGCCGGCATCCTCGCCCAGAACGAAGGCGCACTTGTCCTGCGTTTCTTAGACACCTTGAACAATGTCGCAGCGGAGAACAACTCCACAACAATATTCCCGGTGCCCATCGACCTCATTTCCGCATTCATGGGCAGACAGCGCAACGACAAATAGGGATTATTTTTCAAAAGGGGCATACTCAAGAAGTGCCCTGCAAAATATCGATATCAATTCTTATGGGCATCCGGCAGGATGCCCTTTTTCTTATCATTGGGCGGCACACCGCCGGATGATCCGGTGCAGTCTGCCCCAAACTTTTTAGTCCGGGATTCGCAGGATTAGAAGACATTCAGGATTAAGAGGAAAATTAGGGAACAACTTCTTGATTTCCCTATCTTCCTTACAATCCTGAAATCTTGAAAGTCCTGATTCAGAATTTCTTGTTTGTCACACTAAGGATTCAAAAAGCAGGTTAGGACCAAGCCCTACCCCTAAACCTGTTTTTCGGGTTCATGAACATGTGAGGAAAAAAAATGGGCGTACACACAGGATCTGACTCGGACTTCCCAGTCCATAGCCCCTGTATAAGACATTATATCGCAATGAATTGTAGGGGCGAGCCTCTTGTGACCTGTAACACATCCGCTCCCTTCGACTCCGCTCAGGGCGCGGGCTACTCTCAAATGTTGGCTGAGCGCGTTGCACTGAGCCTGTCGGTAAGTCGAAGCCATTTTTCCCTTGCCTCTCCCCACCCAAAAAAGCTATATTACCCATGAAATAGAATAATATTCTTGAGGGGTGATATATGAGAAAATCTGTGTTTATTTTGATATTGCTTTTCTCTCTGGCAGGTGGCCTTTTCGCACAGCGTGATTCTTTGTGCATGAGGTTGGTGGATGAATACACAACATCTCGCGGTATAGGTTTATCTATCGCAAGCATGGACAGCTTCATCTATTGTGGAGGAACAGATACAGTTTATGTCTTCGAGATGGAAGATGATGGAGAACTTAGTTATCACAGTCAATTTGGTGATAGCTCTCTTGTTTTAGCATTAAAGGACACAATACTTTATCAAATCAATAGGGGGGCTAAACTTATAAGCAGAAATCTTGGTGATGGAACCGACACCACAATTTTTGGTTATTGCTATGGATTGCCCTCAAGTGACATGTTTTTTGTTGATACTTTGATCAATACATTTGGGTCTTGCTCATATCAACTTGTAAATATATCAAGCACAACCCCAATGTTTGCTGGATCTTACTCATTTGAACCATGTTTGCATGGCATTAGTTCACTTTCTGTATCTGGAGATAAATTGTTCATCGCAGGCTCCAAGGACGACACAAGCCCCTACGGCATAGATTATACGAGGGCTGCTGTATCCGCCTATGACTTCACATATCCGGATTCTGCGGTTTATATCTCATCCTTTTTCCACTCAGATGTTGATACTCAGTGGGGAGCAGATTCAAGATATACCAGTTGTCTGGTTGAAGACTCAATTTTATATCTTGGCGGTACAAATTCAGGTTTGGAGGTGTTGAAATTCAGTCCATCAACAGAAACTTTTTCTCTCATTGGTGAGTACAATGA
>NPID01003400.1_pt1 | contig 10300 bp, 7 predicted proteins | sample 8637491 | NCBI WGS metagenome assembly NPID01 (sample SAMN07420843, study PRJNA396082) | bioreactor metagenome | isolation source: sample BA6 brine-fed electro-methanogenic bioreactor BA | place: Japan: Kochi | collected 2016-06-14 | reverse complement strand
GATCTAAGTCTTTTCCCTTTTTTTTTTTTTTTTTTCTCCTGTGCTCTTGCCGTAGATGACGTTCAGTCGGGGAAGTTGCACTACTATAGCATCTGCGAGCCATCGGTCGATAGCTGTCCATGCCTGCTCGAAATTCATGCCTCGCAAATCCATAGCCAGGGGGACTGTAGGCTTTTCGTAGCGGAGCTGTCTGGCCCTGGGTTTGGGCTGGTCGTCGTCCTTGGGTTCCATCGCGGCACTGGAGTGCATGCGCACCTTTAGACCGTCGATTTCCACGGTGATATAGCCCTGCTTGTCCGTTTCGCGCACGATTACGCCGTGTTTCTGCATTCGGTATAACCAGACGCGGTCTCCTTTTTGGAGTTGTTTCGCGGGGCCTCGCTTTTTGCGTTTCTCCTGCTTAACCTCGGAAAGACGCTCTTTGACAGTTTCGCGGGCTTTTTTTGCGGCTTCTTCAGCTTTGCGGTAGGCGCGAAGTTGTTCTTCTATTTTGCGCTTTTCGATAGCGAGTTCGCGCTCGAGCATTTCGAGTTTGTCGTCGTCGTAGCGTTTGCGGAGTTCTTCGAGTTTGTGTTCGCGCTCGCGGTTGCTTTTGATTAAGGCCTCGAGAGTTTCGCGGTCCTTTTCGACTGCGCGGAGTTGCATCTTGCTTTGCACTGCGAGGTTTTCGGCATCGCGAGTTTTTTTCTGCAAATCGGCTATAAGCCTGTCGATATGGGAGCCTTCCGCGCCTATAAGCTGGCGTCCCCGTTCGAGGACTGCATTCGAAAGCCCGAGTCGTTTGGCTATCTCGAAGGCCCAAGAACGCCCGGGGGCACCGGTTTTGAGGGTGTATGTCGGCTGAAGAAGCTCCTGGTCGAAAACCATCGCGCCGTTTTCGACCCCTTCTGTTGCAACTGCGAGGGCTTTCAGGCCGCCGAGATGGGTGGTTACGAGAACATAGGAGTCCCGTTCAATGAGTTCCTCCAGCAGGGCGCGGGAAAGGGGCGTGCCCTCCTCGGGGTCGGTGGCGCTTCCAAGCTCGTCGATTAGAATCAACGACCTGCTGTCCGCACTTTCGACTGCTTCCTGCCATCTTCGGACATGGGAGGCGAAGCTGGAGAGGGAATCGTCGATGGACTGCTCGTCGCCAATATCCGCGAATATTGCCGAAAGATGGGGTATTTTCGATTTCGAATCGGCGGGAATCGGCAGGCCGCTGTTTGCCATGACGCATAATAGGCCGCAGGTCTTAAGCGAGACGGTTTTTCCGCCCATATTCGGCCCGGTAATTACCAGTGAACGGTGGCCTGCGGGCAAATCGAGATCGAGGGGGATGACTTTGAATTCGGCGTTTTCCTCCTCCTCGATGAGAAGCAGGGGGTGTTTCGCCTGAATGAGGGAAAAATCCTCGGATTCGTCGTAGATGGGCGCTGTCGAGTCGAACCGTCGGGACATCCGCGCGCAGGCCACCAGAAAATCGACCTGTGATAGAATCAGGACATTATTATTGAGATATGTTGCGTTGGCATCGACCAGCTCGGTGAGCAGACGGAGGATACGTTCTCTCTCGGCTTTTTCCGCCAGTTCCAATTCGCGAAGCTCGTTGTTCATCTCGACTACTGGCAACGGTTCGATGAACAGGGTCGCGCCGCTGGAGGATCTGTCGTGGATAACCCCCTGAACGTCCCCCTTATGCTCGATTTTCACAGGCAGGACGAATCTTCCGTTGCGAAGGGTGATTAGCTCTTCCTGCAGGTATTTCTCGTAAGTGGGGTTGTGCAGGTAGCTCTCCAGCTTTTCCTGAAGCTTATTGTGAATAGCGGTTCTGCGCTTGCGAAGCTCTTTGAGGAGGGGAGTTGCGTCCTCCATAAGCTCCCCCGGGGCGATGATTACTTCGGCGATTCGATTGCCCAGCCCGGGTATCTCGTCGATAGATTCGAGGAGGGATTTAAGCCGGGGACGGTTTTCGCATCCGCGCCGGGCGAATTTCGCAAGGCGGTTGGATATGTCCGCGAGAAGGCCTATTTTCCAGAGGTCTTCCGGTTCGAGGACGCCCTCTTTGGTCGCGAGCTTTATCTGCCTTCGGACATCGTAAAGCCCGCCCAAATCGGGTTGTCCGGATTCGCGAAGGGCGCCCATTATCTCCTCGATAAGCTCCAGACGCGCCCGAATTAAATCCGGGTCGTCGAGGGGGTTCAAGTCCTCCGCGGCCTCTTTGCCGAGGTTGGAAACGCATAGCTCCCCTAATATCTGCCGAATTCGGTCGAACTCGAGGACGCTCAGCGCGTGTTCCGTGGCCTGTCTTTTAGTATCGTCTGCATAATTCATTTCAAACACTCCTGTTTGTCAACGACTATATAATATAGTAGAAGCCTATCTTTTCAAGGTTTTTTGTCGATTTCATGAAATGCGCTTTTTCTCTTGCGCGAAAGTCTTTCGTTGTGCAAATTGTGGGAAAGTTACCGAATGGAGCATTATGAAAAACAAAGCTTTCGTTATCACAATTGTAATTTGCCTTGCGATAATAGTCGGGGTCATCGCATATTCGAACCTTCAAAAGCGCGATATTAAGAGCTTCGCGATAATTATGACATCCGACTTGCAGAGCCAGATTGCTCCCTTCGAGATGAACATCGACGGCGAGAAGGTTATGGTCGGCGGAATGGCGAGAATAACCTCCGCCGCCCGTAAAGCCCGCGAGGGAGCGGACTACTACACCTTCCTCTCCTCCGGGGACGACCTGATGGCGCCCCTGTTCAATGTCTTCGCCGGTGTGCCTGAGATGGTTACCATGACCCGCGCCGGCTACATGGGCGCGACTCCCGGCAACCACGAGTTCGACAAGGGCGCGGACGCCTACGCCGAGGCAATCAAATCCGCCGGTTTCCAGATTATCTCCGCGAACATGGATTTCGATAACGAATATCTCGACAAACGAATTCGGGACAGCTATGTATGGGCGCCGGGCGAGTTCAATATCCACGTCTTCGGCCTGATGACCCCCGATTTCGAACGCCTCACAAAAGGTGCCGGCGTCAGCATCGACCGGGATTTCGTAAAGGTCGCGAAGGAACAGGTCGCCATCGCCAAAAAAGAGAAACGGGACATGATAATCGCCATCACCCATCTCGGCTACGACCTCGACGTGAAACTCGCCGAAGCCGTGCCGGAAATCGACCTCATCGTCGGTGGGCACAGCCATGAATTTGCATACGATTCCGTGGGCAAGACCATCATCATTCAGGCTGGAGCCGGTGGAAGCCATCTGGGCGTCCTCCGTTTCGATTTCGACGGCAAGGCCATCTCTAACCATCGATGGGAAACCGTCCTCCTCGATTCCACCGTCGGCGCCGACGCCAAAATCGACTCCATCGTCAATTTCTACGCTTCCGCTATGCAGGAAAGTCTCGGGCAGGTCATCGGCAAATCGGCAGTGGAACTCGACGCACGAAAAAGCACTGTCCGCGGCGGCGAGGCGGCTATAGGCAACTTCATCGCCGATTCATGGCTCGATTGGATAGACGGCGCGGACATCGCTCTGGTCAACGGTGGCTCGATACGCGGGGATAGAGTCTATCCCGCCGGGGATTTGACATATTACGACGCCATCTCGATAATCCCCTTCCGCAACGAGATTTTCGAGGCGAAAATGACCGGCGCGCAAATCGCCCACGCCCTCGAAATGTCGGCATCGGCCATTCGGTTCAACGACGATTACTGCGCGGACACTTGCCGTGTGGCATACGGCGGATTCCTGCAGGTAGCCGGCATCACTTTTGAAATCGACATCTCCCAGAGACCCTTCGAGGCGATTTACGACGGCAGAAGCGTTTCCGCAATAGTCGATTCGGGAAGCCGCGTATCGAATGTCCGAACGAAAACCGACGGCGAATGGGGCGCCATCGAACCGACAGCCGAATATACCGTGCTAATCAGCAGTTGGCTGGCCTCCGGCGGCGACGGCTACTACATCTTCGCCGACGAGGTCGAGAACAAAAAATCTACCACGGTTTACGACACGGACATTTTGGTGGAATACATCAAAAAGAATTCCCCGATAACCCCGAGAACCGATACGCGAATACGCATAATGAAATAGAGATTTCATGCAGAAGCCGATTTGGGCAGTGAGGCTTCAGGCTAAGTATAATTAGGAGCGGCGAAAACGGCCATGTGGATGAAAAACCACCCCGAAGAAAATCGAGGGATAATAGAAGCGGGGAGTTTCAGACTGGGCTATTCGTTTTTGTTGCGGTCTTTTTTGTCCTTTGACGCACCGATAGCCGCGCCAATCGCCATTCCTATCCCGATACCGAGACCTATTCCCAGTCCGGGATTGTCGAGGGCTGAGCCAATCGCAACACCAACACCAGCACCGAGGGCTATGCCGCTGGAAATCCCCAACGCGAGATTATTGTTTTTATCCTCATCCATTTTAACTCCTTTGCAAAACATTATGCAACACATTTGTCGAATAGTCTAACTCATTAGTGCTGTGTTGTCAAGAGGAGAAATCTTATCGGTAAAAAATTTTGCTCATGTAAAAAATCCCCGCAGGACGCGGGGATTTTAACGGTTACTTCTTTTTGCCGGATTTCTTCGGCGGGGCCTTCGGGGCCGTTTTCTCGGCCTTTTTCGGCGCGGCTTTCTTTGCCACTTCGGTCTCCTTGTAAAAGAGTTAAGGGGTTTTGCAGGCCCCCCTGAGTTCGTGCTCATCGACATTCGTATCAAGGGGGCAATACTCCCTCGCAAACGCCGTCGGTAAGGTAACTTGAAAGAGCATCACACTCAAAGGAATTATAATCCGGCAGTTTTCTATGTCAAGAAAAAAAGTGAAGGGCGATAATTTCGTTACATCAAGTAAAACAATAACTTAGAGCGATAAGCCGCAAAAAAGGGGAGCAGTGTCATCATATTTTGGCAAGAAAACGTGATCAAAACACCCGGGAATGACCGGGCGAGGGGGTTTCCAATCGGAGTGGATAATGAATTGACAAAGGGGGTCGATAACCTTAGATTTGAAATGCCCGATGGTCGGGCGACGAAACGAGGTGCATATGCGCGATGGAAGTCGCGACAAGACAAGAAGTGGCGAGGCCGCGAGAGTAACCCTTGTGGGACTGCTTGTGAACCTGCTTTTGGTGGCCTTGAAAGTTTCCGCTGGGATTCTGGGGCGAAGCTCCGCGGTGGTCGCGGACGGCGTGCACTCGCTGTCTGACTCGGCTACGGATATCGCTCTGCTCGTAGGCCTACGTCTTGCCGACAAACCGCCCGACGGCAACCACAAATACGGCCACGGGAAAATCGAAACACTGACCGCGCTGGGGATAGTTCTGGTCCTCGTGATTGTCGGCGTGAAAATGCTCTGGGATGGCGGACATAGTGTATATGAGATTATTCAAGGCGCAGAAATCGCAACGCCCGGCTGGATTGCTGTCGGCGCGGCTTTCCTGTCGATTATTGTAAAGGAATGGATGTTCCGATACACGCGCAAAGTCGGCGAAAAACACAATAGCCGCGCACTGATTGCCAATGCCTGGCATCACCGCACCGATGCCTTGTCCTCGATTGGGGTAACCGTCGGAGTTTCGGCGGGGATTATTCTCGGGGGCAAGTGGCTGATTCTGGATCCAATCGCGGCTATCGTGGTGAGCGTCCTTATCCTCTCAGCGGCGGTTTCCATATCGAAAGGCTGTTTCGAGGAGCTGATGGAAACCTCACTGGGCAAAGAGGTCGAAGCTGAAATCCGGAAAATCGCCCTGAAAATAGAGGGCGTCATTAACCCCCACGAAATACGCACGCGGCGGATAGGCAAGGATATCGCCATCGACATGCATATCGACGTCGCTCGCGGGTTGTCTATCACCTCCGCCCACGACATCTGCACAGAGGTCGAGGATTCGCTCAGGAAGCGGTTCGGCGAATCGACATTCGTTACGGTGCACTGCGAACCCACCGACGAAGAAATTTGAATACCAATCAATAAATTCTGGACAATCTCTCGAAATTCTTTATCTTATAAATGAACAAATTGTTCTTTAAAGGAGGAGTTATGAGAGCAAGAGTTATTTTTGTTGTAACAATCTTCTTTGCGATGTTAGCGGTTACGGCGGTGGGGAACCCTATTCTACCGGTAGTTCCGGGGCCTTTTGTGCCAGGGCCGGGTGGGGAAATTTCGTTCGTCGCGGAACCCTGTTGCTCGTTATCGACTTTGATTATCGGTGCGGAGACGCTCGCCGTGGATACGATAATCGAGAGGGATTCTACGGATTTATTCGGCATGGAATTCGTTTATAGATTCAACCCGGATACGCTATTTCCCGAAGAAGGATCGGAATTCACGATTTGGTTTTCCTATTCTTCTGACATGTGGTTCTATGAATGGCCTGAATCGCTCTGTGTAGGCTTGAGTCCGGATTTCTTCGATCATCAATTCTATTTCGGCCCATGGCTTTCCTATCGAATTCCCATAGCGCCTGAAGGTTATTATTGGCGAATGGTCTATCTAAACTATTATTCCGATGGAACCTGGTGGCAATATCAGTTAAATTCCCTGCCCATCGATTATAATCTCCCGGTGTTCCCTGGCGAAACTTTTCACTTCAGCGAATATATCCGAATCAACGAGGTTAAGGCCTATGGCGCGGACAGGTTCATTGAAATAGCGAAATTCAGCGATGATACTATTAGTCTGGATGGCTGGCATCTTTTGAGCGACGAAGGAATGCACGATTTCACCGCGGCGGATACGCTTGTCGATTATTTCGCGATTTATGAATCCGATTGGGACTCCGGTTTCGATTTACCGGACACTTGCGAACTCATGCTCATTTCGCCGGAAGGTAATGTCTGGTCGATGTTGGCCTGGCATCCCTGGTCAACGCGTTCTTATTCAGCGAACGTTTACGTTTCCCCCGATTCGTTTTGGGTGGATACTGTTTATGTCGCAATCCCAACTCCCGGAGCCGTGAATTATCTTTCGATAGAGGAAAAGCCCAACTCCCCCCTCCCTTCCGCAGTCTCCATCCTCTCCGCGCAACCGAACCCGTTCAACTCCTCCGCGACTATCGGCTATGAACTGGCGAAGGGGGTTTCGTCCGCGACTATGGACATATTCGACATCAACGGCAGGTTGATTCGCTCCCGCGACCTCTCCGACACCCGCTCCGGCTACCACGAGACGAAAATCTCCGCCCTCCCGGCATCAGGCACATACCTGGTGCGCATCGAGACAAATCGGGGAAGCGATGAAATGAAAATCACTTACTTGAAATAAAGGAGAATTATGGGACTGAAAATCGCTATTCTATTATCTTGTGTTATCGTAACGTTCGGACAGCCAATTACCGTTAATGGCTACGCCTACCTGGAAGGCGAAACCGACCACGAAAGTATCGAGATCGTTTTCGAGAGAACTGTTCCATCAACAGTTTTCGACACGGCTTTAACGAATAGCTCCGGTTATTTCTCAATCAATTTAGAAACGGGGATATACGATGTTTCATACCGCCAGGAAGGATTCTTGCCCGTTTACCTGACGGATATAGTCTTATACTCATCGACCACCTTACCGGATACAGTTCTTGGAAGCATGGGCTTGTTTGGCGCTTTATCGGGAACTTTGGCCGCCGGAACATATACAGTGGGAGGCGATATCGAGGTGTTAGGCGAAGATTCTCTTACAATCGAACCCGGTGCAAAACTCTGTTTCAGAGAAGGTGTCGGATTCGATGTTCGAGGTTATCTAATCGCTGAAGGAACCGAATACGATAGTATAATCTTTACGAGCTTGGACACTGCTAGTTATTGGCGAGGCATCGATTTTTATTACGATTCTCTCTATCCTCCCGTCGATAGTAGTAAGTTGTCCCATTGCGTAGTTGAATATGCCGATGGAGGGCTTTACATACGTGGTTTAAGTCCAGTTATTCAAAATTGTCTTATCAGAAACAATTTGGCAGAAATAGGTGGCGGACATGGTGGAGGAATTCTACTTATCGGGTCCAATTCATTAATCGAGAACACTACAATTAGTAATAATCATGCTAATTCCGAAGGGGGAGGCATTAGAATTGAAGAGGGGAATCCAATTGTCAGGAGTTGTATTATTGAATCAAATTCTTCCGGTCTTTATGGCGCCGCGATTAATTGCAAAGATTCGGGTTTATTGCTTGAGAATTCACTCTTACTTTATAATTCTCCACCGGGGTTACTCACTTCTACGACAGTTTTAATAGACGATTGTCCCGATCTGATAGCTAAGAATGTTACGATTTGTCATTCAAATTGTATAGCCTGGGTAGTGGATCTTAACTCAGGGAACTTCATTAATTGTATTATTGCGAATAACGAGGGATATGGTATCAGAGGAAGTGGATTTCATATTCAGAATTGCGATTTCTGGAATAACTCTGATGGCAATTTCCATTCCTCATGCCCTGAATGGTTAGGTGTTAATGTTACGATCAATGCTAATGGCGACTCGATAGATCCTTATGGGAATATCCAGCTTAACCCGATGTTTGTAGATACTGCATCCGACGATTTTCGCCTTCTTCCCGAAAGCCCTTGCCTCGATGCAGGTGCTGAGTTTATGGTAATATCCGACGACACAATCTGGGCCCCTTTAGAAGACTTCGACGGCGCGACTCGCCCATATGGCCCGCGATGGGACATCGGCGCGTTCGAAGGCCCTTTCACCGGCATCGAGGAGAAGCCCTCCGCGAAACCGGAGGCATTCGCCATTTCCGCCTACCCGAACCCGTTCAACTCAGCGGTTACGATCACCGCCCCTGCGGGCGCGGAGGTGGAGGTGTTCGATGTGAACGGGCGCTATATTAAAACCCTCCGGCCTTCGGCCACCTCCCTTGAAAAGGGAGGCACAGATTCCGCCCCCCTTCACAAGGGGGGTCAGGGGGGTTCTTATATCTGGCAACCGGGCGATAATATCGGTTCAGGCGTCTATCTCGTCAGAGCCACGGTCGGTGGCGAGGGGGCATCGAGGAAAATTATTTATCTCAAATAAAGGAGAATTATGGGACATGGAAGGGGAGTTAAAAAGAAAAAGCGGCCTGTATCTTCGTTTACGATTATGACCGCAAGAGAAATCGGTCATGCTATTAGCGACTGTGGTTTGACGCGCGCCAGGTTGCACGAGATAAGCGGTGTCGATTTGGGCGCGATTTCGAGGGTAACCGGAAGTCGTAGTTACAACGCCAAACTCAGCACCCTTGTCGATTTGCTCGCGGCGGCGGGTTACGTAATAAAACTGGAGCGAATCGACCCTTACAAAGACCCGTATTATGCGGAAAGACGCTATCCGCCTCCGCCATTGCCCCCGAAGGAGGAGAAGGAGGGGTGATTTTCCGCGATAGGGATAATTCTCGGCGAGAAATAGGTTGTGTTTTTCGTTTCAAAAGATGTATTTCGTCTGGTAAAAGATATGTTCGCCATGAAATAAGTGTTTTAAATCTTACAATAGTATGTTATAGCCATAATACAAATGTTTATGGTCATAAAATAAGTGTTTATAGTCCTAACATGGTTTTCTATAACCTTAAAATAGTTTGTCAGAAACATAAAATAGTTGGTTGTAACCATCTATTTTCAGGGAGAAATCATGAATAGTCGAGGAATAATTATCGCGCACAGCCCTATTATCGTTGCATTTACCGGAATTTGCGAGGCGGATCTCGTTTTCCACGCGATGTCGAAAGAAAAGCAGGGGGTGAAGTAAGATATGAGGACTATTATTGCGCTGTTTTTGCTTCCTATCGCCCTTTTCGCCATACATTTCTCTGCGGAGGATGTCGAGATTATCCTGCTGGGGGACGGCTACCTGCGCGTGGAGGCCGATTACACATACATCCTGCAGGGCGACTGCTCGCGGGCGATTCCGGTGCTGTATCCGGTGCCGGTGGACAGCATGATGGGCGTCCCGGACTCGATTGCGGTGGTTTTCGAGGGGGACACGATTGTCCCGCCGCCCTTTATAGCCGATTCGTCGCGCGCCTGGGCGACCACCATATTCGCGCTACCGCAGCGCCCGCTGAGGGAAGCCGACGACTGCGAGGCGACCTGGCATATCGGCTACCGGCAACCGCTGGTCTCCCACCACGCGCGATATATCGTGACGACACTGCAACTCTGGAGCCGCGCCATCGACGTCGCGGATTTTTCGATAGGCTACCCGGCGGATTTCGAGGGCATCTACATATCCTACGCCCCTGACTCCCGCGAAACCCTGGACGGCGAAGTCCTCGCGCGTTTCCATTTCGAAAACTGGATGCCGACGCGGGATTTTGTGATTGAATGGAGG
>NPID01006881.1_pt4 | contig 10302 bp, 9 predicted proteins | sample 8637491 | NCBI WGS metagenome assembly NPID01 (sample SAMN07420843, study PRJNA396082) | bioreactor metagenome | isolation source: sample BA6 brine-fed electro-methanogenic bioreactor BA | place: Japan: Kochi | collected 2016-06-14 | reverse complement strand
TCACCAACCCCAACACCCTGGGCATCTTCGAGGGAAGCATCAGGGAGATCACCTCCATTGTGCACGACGCCGGCGGATTGAACTACATGGACGGCGCCAACATGAACGCCATGATGGGCATAGCCAGGCCGGGGGACATGGGGTTCGATGTGTGCCACCTCAACCTGCACAAGACCTTCAGCACCCCACACGGCGGGGGCGGCCCGGGGGCCGGACCGGTCTGCTGCAGGGATTTCCTGGCGCCCTTCCTCCCGGCTTCCGGTGTGAGGAAGACTTCCCAGGGTTACGAACTGCTGGATAAATCAGGGAAGTCCATGGGCAGGCTGCTGGCCTTCCACGGAAACGTGGGCGTTCTCTACAGGGCCTATGCCTACATAAGGCTCCTGGGCCGCGAGGGCATCGAGGAGGTTTCCCAGGTAGCCCTGATAAACGCAAACTACCTGAAGGCAAGGCTCAAGCCGTACTACGAAGTTCCCAACGACGACGGCCCCTGCATGCACGAGTTCGTGGCCAGCGGGGCAGCCATGGCAAAGAAGGGCGTCAAGACGCTTGATATCGCCAAGCGGCTCCTTGACTACGGGTTCCACGCGCCAACCATCTACTTCCCGCTCATAGTGAAGGAAGCCCTGATGATCGAGCCTACGGAAACCGAGAGCCTGGAGAGCCTCGACGAGTTCGTCGACGCCATGATAGCAATTGCCGAAGAGTCCGAGGAGAAGCCGCACCTGGTCACCGACGCGCCGGTGAACACCCCTGTTCTTCGCCTTGACGAGGTGAAGGCGGTAAAGGACCTCGCCCTTGTGGAGGAACTTGAAGGCTGAGAACCCGGCGACCGACAGCGTTTCGGGAGGGGAGACCCTTGAGTGGGTCTCCTTTCCCATGAAGGAGAGACCGCTTGCAACGGTGGCCCTGGTGGCCATAATGATCACCGCTTCAACCGCGGCGGTTTATGTAATGGGCAACATATGGTGGGGGGTTCTCGGGCTGGGCCTGCTTTTCCTCTCCATGTGGAGCTACTTCCTTCCGGTAAGGTTCACCATGGACGGAACCGGAGTAAGGAAGAAATCGCTTTTCGGGGAGGAAACGAAGAGATGGAAGGATGTGAGAAGCATAGTGCCCGACGTTCACGGAGTGCTTCTCAGCCCTTTCAGGGAGCCCACCAGGCTTGCTAAGTTCAGGGGGCTCAGCGTTCAGTTCTCCGGAAACGGAAAGGAAGTTCTTGAGTTTATTCGGTCCCGGACTGGATCCTGAAGACTACACGAAGGACACACCGGAAGACTATGACAGGCTCTGTAAGAAGATAGCCAAAAAGGTTGTGGAGAGGGATCTGGCGGTTCCAGCGATAATGTTCCTGGAATCGGTGAAGCCGGTTACCTTCCTGGGGAGCCAGATGCTGGTCTTCGCGAATCCGGTGGTTTCCCTCATAGTACAGACAGGCGAGTACTACAGATTCGTGAGGATGATAGAGGACAGGGAAAACATAGAGAAGCTTACAGTGGCAATAGAGGAAGAAAACGCTGAGGCCTCGAAGCGGAGGCGGGAGGAGAGAAAAAGAAGGAAGCTCAGAAGAAGGGCCTTCTTCCGGAAGCTCTTCCACCGCAGCGAAGAGGAACCGAAGCATGAAATCGAAGGGAGAAGCAGTGGCCGCGAATAGGGTGAATACGATACTAGCGACCGACTGCGGCAGCACCACAACCAAGTCGATACTCATTGAGTACTCCGACAAGGATGGTCGCTACCGTCTCGCAAGAAGGGGTGAAGCGCCCACAACGGTGGAGGCCCCCGCCGAGGACGTCACCAAGGGCGTGCTCAACGCAGTTGGGGAGATAGAGGACCTCGAGGGCCGCCGTTTCCTCAAGAAGGACACCGACGGAGTGGACGTGAGGGAAGGCGACGGCGACGGAGTCGACCTTTATGTATCAACCTCATCGGCGGGAGGCGGTCTGCAGATGACCGTTGCCGGCGTGGTGAAAACGATGACAGGGGAGAGCGCCCAGAGGGCCGCTCTGGGAGCTGGAGCCATAGTCATGGACGTTGTGGCCTCCAACGACGGCAGGCTTCCCCACGAGAAGGTAGCCGACATCAGGAGGCTCCGCCCGGATATGATCCTCCTCTCCGGCGGTATAGACGGCGGCACCATAGATCATGTGGTGGAACTTGCGGAGGTTGTAAGGGCCGCCGACCCCAAACCCAGGTTCGGGGTAGGGTTCAAGCTTCCGGTGATCTTCGCCGGTAACAAGGATGCCAGGGAGGCGGTGTCGGAGGAACTGGGCACCACCGTGGAGCTGAAGGTGGTGGACAACCTCAGGCCCGTTCTCGAGAAGGAGAACCTGGGCCCTGCCAGGGACATCATCCACGAGCTCTTCATGGAGCACGTGATGGCCCAGGCCCCGGGATACGCAAAACTCATGGAGTGGACAGGTCATTACGAAGACGGCAAGTGGAAGAATGTTCCCATAATGCCCACCCCGGGCGCCGTGGGCAAGCTCATCGAGAGGGTCGCTAACCAGGAGAGCATCCATGTGATGGGTGTGGACATCGGAGGGGCCACCACCGATGTGTTCAGCGTCTTCGACGACAAGGAGATGCCGGTGTTCAACCGCACGGTGAGCGCCAACCTGGGAATGAGCTACTCCGTGAGCAATGTGCTCGCAAGCGCGGGCATGGAGAACGTGATGCGCTGGGTGCCCTTCCATATGGACGAGGCAGATCTCCGCAACCGTATCAGGAACAAGATGATCCGCCCCACAACCATACCCCAGGAGCTGGAAGAGCTTATCATCGAGCAGGCCATCGCCAGAGAAGCCCTGAGGCTAGCCCTCGTTCAGCACAAGGACCTTGCCACGGGACTTAAGGGTGTTGCCCAGGAAAGGACCATAGGCGACGCCTTCGAGCAGACCCAGACCGGCGCAACCCTGGTGGACATGATGGAACTCGACCTGCTGATTGGTTCCGGCGGGGTCCTCAGCCATGCCCCCAGAAGGAGCCAGACGGCGCACATGCTGGTGGACAGCTTCCTCCCTGAGGGAGTTACCATGCTCGCCGTGGACTCCATCTTCATGATGCCCCATCTGGGCGTTCTCAGTGAGGTTCATCCGGAAGCCGCGGTGGAAGTGTTCAACAACGACTGCCTGATCAGGCTGGGTCACTGCGTGGCCCCGGCGGGAGCTTTCAAGAAGGTTTCCCACCTTGCGGAAGTAACCATGAAGATGCCCGACGGCAAGACTCTTAACGAGAAGATTCTTCCAGGCGAGATGAAGCTCATTCCCCTGGGTGAGGGCGAAAAGGCCGAAACGGTCATCATCCCCTCCAAGGGACTCGATGTGGGGGCAGGCCCCGGCGAGAAGTGGGAAGGCAACCTTGAAGGCGGCATTGTCGGTGTTATCCTCGACGGCCGTGGAAGGCAGCCCTTCAATCTTCCTGAGGATCACGGAAAAAGGGTCAAGGACCTCCAGACCTGGTCACAGACCCTTAACACATATCCGGAACGCTTCCTCAGCATGGGAGGTGTTAAATAATGGCATTCGCATACACACGAGGTTTGAGAGTCGCCGATGTGGCCGATGTCACCAAGACCAGAAGGCTTCCCCTGAAGGGTGAGGTCCTGGTGAAGCAGGGCGATGTGGTCAATGCCGACACCATCGTGGCCCTGACGGAACTGCCGGGCAATGTGAAAATGTTCAACATCGCCAACCTTCTCGGTGTTCCCGCATCAGACATCTTCGAACTTCTTCTGAAGAAGGAGGGCGACACCATCGCCGCCGACGAGCCCCTGGCCCAGAGCAAGGGCCTCTTCGGCAAGTGGTTCAGGAACACTGTTAAGAGCCCCATCGACGGCGTTTTCGAGAGCTTCAACGAGATAACCGGCCAGGCGGTACTCAGGGAGCCCCCCATCCCAGTGGAGATCGACGCCTACGTGAACGGCGAGGTCACCGAGGTTCTTCCCGGGGAGGGAGTAGTGGTGAACACCCACTGCACCTTCGTGCAGGGCATCTTCGGCATAGGCGGAGAGGTCAGAGGTGAGATCAAGGTGGTCTGCAGCTCTCCCGACCAGGAGATAACCGCCGAGATGATCACCCCGGAATGCAAGGGCAAGGTGCTCGTTGGCGGCAGTTACATCAGCCATGCCGTTCTGAAGAAGGCAGTGTCCCAGGGAGTCAGGGCGATTGTCGTTGGAGGGTTCGATGACAAGGACCTCAAGGACCTTCTGGGCTATGATCTGGGCGTTGCCATCACCGGTCACGAGAAGAAGGGCCTTACCCTTATCCTCACCGAGGGCTTCGGCAGGATGACCATGGCCCAGGGCACCTTCGATCTTCTGAAGAAGCGTCAGGGAATGGCCGCAAGCGTCAACGGCGCCACCCAGATAAGGGCCGGCGTAATGAGGCCTGAGATTGTCGTGCCTCTCTCCTCTGAGACGAAGAGCGCTATTCCAGGCGGCAAGCAGGCCGGGGCCATGGACATCGGAAGCCCCATCCGCTGCATCAGGGCTCCCTACTTCGGGAAGATTGGCAAGGTCGCCGCGCTTCCCCCTGAGCTTCAGGTTGTCGATTCTGAAGCCAAGGTAAGGGTACTGGAAGTAGACTTCGGCGACGGAGAGAAATACACGGTCCCCAGGGCGAACGTGGAGCTCATAGAGGACTGACGGAAGAAACAGGGGGACCGGGCCCTGCTTGCAGCACGGGTCCGGTCCCTTCCAAAAAGGGAGGACGGGATCTCATGCTGCATTACCTTTCACGGAAGGACAGGCTTTTCGTCATTGCAGTGGCGGTATGCCTGGCAGCCGTGGCTGCAGCCGCCTGGTTCCTGTTCCCGTCACTGCTTCCCGCTGTTCTTGCCGGCTTCTCAACCGTTTTCCTGGTTTTCTATCTCCTTCAGCTGTACCGCCGTCTTCTCATTCAGCTGGAGCAGCAGAGGGATACCGTGATCATCTCACAGACGAACCACTACGCCCAGATGGAAGCCGCCCTGTCCCTCTCCCTCCCCCTGCAGCCGGAAGTCCCACTCCCCACCTTCCGGGGCTGGGCCGCCTCACCGGATTTCCTTCTGGAAACGGTGAGGGAGGTGAACCGGCTTCGTCCCGATACTGTTCTGGAAACAGGCAGCGGAGCGTCCACCATCATCATAGGGCTCTATCTGAAGAAAGCCGGCAGGGGAAAGCTGATTTCTCTGGAACACAGTGCCGGGTATTTCGAGAAAACCAGGGCCATGCTGGAGCTTCACGGTCTGGAAGGCACCGTGGAACTGGTGCTCGCCCCTCTCTCCGAGGTGACCATCGAGGGGGAGAAGTGGAAATGGTACGACCTGAACACGGCAGCACTCCCCGAACGCATCGATCTGATCGTCGTGGACGGCCCGCCGGAACACATACAGAAGGAAGCCAGATTCCCGGCGATTCCCCTGCTCAGGGAACGCATCAAAGACGGAACCGTGATACTGGTTGACGACGGAAGACGGGATGGGGAAAAAGCAGCAGTGGAAAGATGGCTGGGTTTACTTCCAGGGTTCTCGATGGACTACCTTCCCCTGGAGAAGGGGGCCTTCAGAGTGCATGGACATGCAGCTAATGAGACCGGGGATGCAGACTCAGTCTGACTTGCCGTCGAAGTACCTGTAAACGGGCACATTCGCCCTTCCCTGCTCCTCCCAGTATTCGTAGCCGAACTCAACCGCTGCTTCAAGCACTTTGCGGTGGGTGTCGTGGATCATCATCTCGGAGTAGTCCATCGCCCTGGATATGGCCAGCGATACCGCCCCCAGAACGAAATCCCGGGGATCATCCAGGGCGGAGGCCAGGGGAGAAATCTCGAAACCCCGCCTTGAGGCAAGGAATCTGGTTCCACCGGGCGTCTGCCAGAAAGTCGCGTTGCGTCGAAGCCATTCCACGGTGTCGCTCTCTGAACTCCTGGGATATTTCCATCCACATGGCGCGTGAAGCGGGTATATCCGAATGTCGTCGCTCTTGAGCCGTGTTTCGAACACCTCGGGGAGGACCGTCCCCCCGGGAGAGGGCTCCTCAAGACCTACCACATGGAACTCTTCCACTATGCGGAAACCCTGCTTCTCCGCCATGGCCCGGCTTTCCAGGTTGTTGATGTATGTCGAGAACTCTATGTGCCTGAACCTGCCCAGCTCCACCTGTCTCATGGCTTCTTCCAGTATCCTGGAGGAGATCACCGCCCCCAGACCCCTTCCCCTGAAGTCCCTGTGTACCCTGAGCCCCTCCAGCCAGGCCACCTTACCGGGGAAAGGGGTTATCTTGCCGCATCCTATCACCCTGCCCTCCAGCTCGGCCACCATGAAACCCGAATCCTCCAGCCATTCGCCGGTGACCTGCTCCAGATAGTCGTGCCCCTCCCAGGTGGTCCTGGATATCTCAGCCAGGTCTTCCCTGTCCCCGGGAAGGGCTGGTCTGACGATCAGATCTTCGTTCATTGTCCTCCTTCAGGGTGGTTGTGGAATATATCCCTGGCGCCACAGCTCATACCAGGATCCTCAGCTCTCCGGAACCGATGCTCCAGCTGCTGTCCGTAAGGGCATCAAGGAAAGCCCTGTCATGGCTCACCAGGAGAACTGCTCCTGGATATTCGGCAAGGGCCTTTTCAAGGCACTCTACCGATGGAAGGTCCATATGGTTGGTCGGCTCGTCCATGACGATCAGCCACGGATCCCCCAGCAGACCCCTTGCGAGCAGCAGTTTCCGGGTTTCCCCGGGGCTGGGTACCGAGGAGTCAAGCAGCTTCTCAGGGTCGCTGCCCAGCCTTCGGACCACCGTCATGATGAAGCCGAGTTCATCCCGGGAAAGACCCCTCAGTTCAGTAAGAAGGCGGGAGGCTTCTTCGGCGGCTATCTCCTGCGGTATCCATACCAGTTTCTCCTCCGGGCACCTGAGGCGGGCTTTCATCCACCTGAGAAGGGTTGATTTCCCTGAACCATTGGGGCCGGTGAGGGCTATCCTGTCCCCCGGCAGAAGCTCCAGGGCGGGGATCACCAGGCTTCCCCGCCCCACGGTAATGCTTCCAGGGGCCTCATCCAGGAGCAGGTTCATTTCCGCTGGTTCACCGGTGAGATCGATACCGGTTCGGTGGACCTTCCTGTAGGTAATCGATTCCATCCGCTCCCTGGCCCTTTCGGCCTTCGCCGCCGCCTCCCTGCTCCTCTGGCCCGCCTTCTGCACTATGCCGTCAATCCGGGACGGACCGTCCAGACCCAGACGACAGATATCCCTGAAGGAAACCCCAGCACCTCCGGCTTGGGCCTGTATCGTCCTTGCCTTGAGCATTTTCCTTCTGGCGTCCCTTTTCTTTTTAAGGTAATCCCTCTTTGCCGCTTCCCTTGCCGCCGCCAGCCTGGTCCGTTCCCTTTCCTCTTCATCCACCGCCCGGGAGTAACCCGCGTTGTAAAGGGAGATCCTTCCTGGATGGAACAGCATGGTCCTGGTACAGAGGGTTTCCATGGCAGCCCTGTCGTGGCTGACAAGAAGGCCGCAGCCAGTGAATGCGGAGAGCGCCATCACCACGGCGTCCCTGCCCATGGAATCCAGGTGGTTGAAGGGTTCGTCCACCGCAAGGAGCGATGGTCTGCTCCACAGCGCAACAGCCAGCTGCAGCCGTTTTCGCTCGCCATGGGACAGAGTGCTCCATCTCTCCGCCCAACTGTCCCCTATGCCAAGGGAGTCCCTGAGCTGGATAGTCTCACCGCACCAGTCGTTCTGGAACTCGTTCAGCAGAGCGGGGGGATGATCGGTTCTNNGCAGAGCACCGCGGTCCCCGACGAGTCTACCGAACCACTGTCCGGCTTGAGCATCCCGCAGGCGAGTTTCAGTACGGTGGTCTTTCCGCAGCCGTTGGCCCCGGCCAGGGAGGTCCATCCATTACCGAGGCTGTACGAAAGCTCCGTGATCACGGGTTCCGTGGATCCGGGATATGTGAATCGAACTCGATGAAATCTTGAATAACAGCTGTGCATGAAAATCCTTTCCGAAAAAGTGAAGCCGTCTTTTTCAGAAAGAAATGATCATTTTTCACCCCGCCGTTATGGTTGATATGCGGCAGTAACATACTCCGCTCTTCCCGGAAGGCCAAGTGGAACGCCCTGCCAGGTTGTTGTCAAACCCACCGGGAGCCTTATATTCAAATATCTAACCAAAAGGGGGTCTGTTCATATGATGAAAACGCTTGTTGTGCTTTCCCTCCTTCTCACCGCCGGCGGAGCCCTGGCCCAGGGGGGTGAAGGTCTCATAGAATGCTTCACCGCCCAGGACGCGCCCAACGACGCAGGCGGAGGGATCGATCTGGTGTGGACCTTATCCCTCGACGCTGTTCCTCCGGATTCCATTGTCCTGGAGAGGAAGGACGGCGATGGGGGTTGGCATTCCATTGCAGCCCTTGCTCCCCTGAGCGGCAGGAAGACCGACAATGAGCTGGAGAACGGAGTGGAGTATTCATACAGGCTGGTGCCCTACTACGGCGGTATCGCCCAGGAACCCAGCGCAGAAGTCTCAGCCGTTCCGGGAAAACAGTGGATTCACTCGGGCAGAGTTGGCATGCTGGTCATCCTCACCCTTATATGCATCATCATCATGTACTTCATCGAGCAGGGGAAGAGGGGCAAGGAGCTTTTCATCAGAAGGATTGCCGGGCTCACCGCGGTGGAGGACGCCGTGGGAAGGGCCACCGAGATGGGACGCCCCGTTCTTTACATCCCCGGCATCATGGACATGGATGACATCCAGACCATCGCCAGCATGGTCATCCTGGGCAGGGTAGCCGCCCGAACCGCTGAATACGGATCACCACTCGTGGTCCCCACCTGCCGTTCGGTTGTTATGAGCGTTGCCCAGGAGGTGGTGAAGGCATCCTACATCCAGGCCGGAAGACCCGACGCCTTCATAAAGGAGAACATCAGCTACCTCACCGACGATCAGTTCGGGTACGCAGCTGGTGTGGACGGCATAATGGTAAGGGAGCGGCCGGCGGCCATCTTCATGCTGGGAACGTTCTACGCCGAGAGCCTCATCCTTGCCGAGACCGGCAGGGGCGTGGGGGCCATACAGATCGCCGGCACGGCCATGCCCAGCCAGATACCGTTCTTCGTCGCTGCGTGCGACTACACCCTGATAGGCGAGGAGCTCTTCGCAGCCAGCGCCTATCTCTCCAAGGAGCCCAAGCTCCTGGGCAGCCTCAGGGGGCAGGACGTGGCGAAGCTCTTCTTCATGGTAGTGATAACACTTGGCGTGATAGCCGCAACTGTTGGTGAGGCCTGGGAACCCGCCGCCCGTGTGGCGGAATTCCTCAGGACCATCACGAACGTGGAATAGGAGGCTGTGAAGTGAGACTGGCAATACCTTTGACCATCACCTTCGTGGCCGGCATGATAATGATCCTTCAGTTCTTCGTTCCCGCCACCCAGTCCCTGGGGGAGAGCCTTCAGGAATGGTACATGATCGTGGCCAGCTTCGCCATCTTCCTGGGAGCGATGAACCTGATTACTGTCCACGTTCACAAGATACGATTCAGGGCCAAGAACTGGAAGTACAGCCCGGTGACCATAGCCGGTTTCGCCGCCATGGTGCTTACCGGGCTTTTCATGGGAATCGAGACAGGCAGGCCCTTCGACTTCATGTTCACCACCATGATGGTCCCGATGGGAGCCACCATGTTCAGCCTGCTGGCATTCTTCGTGGCCAGCGCCGCATTCAGGGCCTTCAGGGCCAGCAACTGGAGGGCCACCCTCCTCCTGGCAAGCGCTTTCATAGTGATGCTGGGAAGGGTTCCCATAGGCTCCATGATATGGAACAGGATACCCCTGGTCAGCGAATGGATAATGCAGGTTCCCAACCTCGCCGGGCAGAGGGCGGTGATGATAGGCGCCGCCATGGGAATGGTTGCCACCTCCCTGAGGATGATCTTCGGAATTGAGCGCAGCTATCTGGGAGGTACCGACTGATGGCGAAATTCATTGAAAAACTGGGCACGGTGGACCGCAGGGTGATATTTCTGCTCATGGCCCTGGCGGTGATACTTCCGCTTGCCTTCAGGATGAACCTTCCAATACCCATCGAAGAAGGTCCCAGCAAGGACCTTTACGATGCAATAGAAGCCCTTCCTCCCGGTTCCAGGGTTCTTCTCAGCTTCGACTACGACCCCAGCACCATGCCCGAGCTGCAGCCAATGGCGGTGGCCCTGGCCCAGCACCTCATGACGAAGGACATTAAGATAGTGTCCATGGCCCTGTGGCCCATGGGGGTCAGCCTTGGCAACGAGGCCCTCACCATGGTTGGCGACAGCCTGGGCAGGGAGG
>NPID01001235.1_pt1 | contig 10307 bp, 7 predicted proteins | sample 8637491 | NCBI WGS metagenome assembly NPID01 (sample SAMN07420843, study PRJNA396082) | bioreactor metagenome | isolation source: sample BA6 brine-fed electro-methanogenic bioreactor BA | place: Japan: Kochi | collected 2016-06-14 | reverse complement strand
ATAGTTTTTCAACAACCTGTTAGACCAGGCTTTATTCCTTTACCAAGCTCATCCAAATTCAGTGATTTAAGGATTAGATAACAATAGGCAAAGTCCATATCCTCCGGCGGGACTACAAAATATGTAACATCGGTAGGCCAGCAAGGGATTTTGCTAACATTCAAGGCCCCTGAAGAACCTTTCCTGCCAACAATAATTGAAGCCTTATCCAATAGAGCCTCATTATGCATCCCAACTACACCGTTTGAGCCATAGACGGGTATACCCCCCGATTGATTTCTTTTCGGCGCCGGAAGATTTTTGCCATACTCCAATGTCACCAAGTCAACGAGCCGTATCCATACCCAGCCAGGAGGCGCAACAAATGGAATCTCATCATCCGAGACAACTGGAAAAGACTTTGGTTTTGAGATTATCTTTCCTTGAATAAGCTTCTTTCGCTCGGCTTTTATCCTCTCCAACAAAACCGAAGCAGGCTCATCTTTTGGGTCCTGCGGCACCAGCTTACCCTGAACCGCAAGCTGAAGAATCAGTTCCCGCAGCTTCTGCACTCCGTTGGGCGCATCGGCCAGATGTCCGAAATTGGCAAAGAACGTCTCGGCAGTCATCAGGCGTTGCTCCGGTTGATGAGGTTGACGATCACCTTGACGATGGTGTCCTTCTCTTCCGGCCGGCTCTCGGCGATCAGCAGCGTGAGTGCTACCAGGGCGTTGTCGGCCAGCCGCTTGGAGCCGTCCTCGCGATAAAGGATGCCGTTGCGGGCCAGAAAGAAGATGAACACGGCGGCGGCGATGCGTTTGTTGCCGTCGGTGAAGGCGTGGTTCTTGACGATGAAGTAGAGCAGGTTAGCTGCTTTTTCTTCGACGCTTGGGTAAACATCCTTACCGTCGAAGGTTTGGTAGATGGCGCCGAGTGCGCTTTTGAAGCCCTGATCCTTCTCCTGGCCGAAGAATCCGTCGAAATCGGTCTTCATCGACTTGACGATGGAAATGGCCTTGTCGTACTCCAGTAGGAACGCGGCCGGGCCGCTGGTGGCCTCCACAGTCAAGGTGCCGTGGTCGTAGCGGTCGAGAGTGGCCAGAGCGTAGGCGTAGTCGGTGATGACCTGCAGCACCTCCTGCCCGGTGTCGCTGACCAGTTGCTGCTGCTCGAGGGTGCGTGAGAGCAACGCGACGGCCTGCTGCATCTCCTGCAGTTTGGCGCGTTCTTCCTGCAGGCGCTGCTCGTTGAGGGTGTAACCTTTGACCAGGTGTTCGCGCAGCACACGTGTCGCCCATTGGCGAAACTGGGTACCGCGCTGCGATTTGACCCGGTAGCCAACGGAGATGATGACGTCGAGACTGTAGAACGCGACCGGCTTGTCTGAATTTGCAATATGCATTTTCTGCATATTGCTTTTTTCGTCCAGCTCTCCTTCCTTGAACACGTTGCGAATGTGGCGGGACAAAACGGACTGGTCCCGTTGAAACAGATCTACCAACTGGGCCTGGTTCAGCCATACGGTGTCATGTTCAAGCTGCACTTCAAGACGGGTTTTCCCATCCTCTGCCTGAAAAATGGCAACCTCGCTCATGCCGAATCCCGCTCCTGGACGGGGGCTCGCTCAAGGGCCTCCATCAGTTCCCGCTTTAGCTCCTCACGCGTATCAGCCACACTGGCAAGCATCGTCTTATACTCTGCCAGCAATTCCTCGGGATCGCCGTGGTCATCTTCAACAGTATTGGGGTTTTTGATGTCTAGGTTATAGCCGCCCGCTTTGATCTGCTCGACTGAAACCTTCCATGCTCGTTCGTTTTCCTCGCGCCCTTCTCGTTTTTCGCCTCCCCACCAGGACTTCTCGGGCGCGAACTCTTCGATGCGCATCGGCTTGGTCTTGGAGTAGCTCTTGTACCCTTCGGGATAGGGGTGCTCGTAATACCAAACTTCCTTAGTCGGCTCCCCCTTGGTGAAGAACAGCAGGTTGGTCTTGATGCCGGTATAGGGGTTAAAGACGCCGTTGGGCAGGCGCACTACCGTGTGCAGGTTGCACTCCTCGAGCAGCTTCTCCTTGATGCGGGTCTTGACGCCTTCGCCGAACAGCGTGCCGTCGGGCAGAACAATGGCAGCACGGCCGCCCGGCTTGAGCAGATGCATGATCAGCACCAGGAACAGGTCGGCTGTCTCGCGGGTGCGAAAAGCGGCGGGGAAGTTGGCTTCGATGCCGTCCTCTTCGGTACCCCCGAAGGGCGGGTTGGTGACCACCACGTCGACCCGATCCTTGGGACCGTAATCGCGCAGTGGTCGCGCCAGGGTGTTGTCGTGACGGATGTTGGATGGCACCTCGATGCCGTGCAGCAGCATGTTGGTGGTACAGAGCAGGTGCGGCAGCGCCTTTTTCTCGACGCCGGAGATCGACTTCTGTAGAAGCTGCTCGTCCTCGGTAGCCTTCACGTAGTTGCCGCGCACATGCTCGATGGCACAGGAAAGGAACCCCCCTGTGCCGCATGCCGGATCGAGGATCTTCTCACCAAGCTGCGGGTCGACCATGTCGACCATGAACTGGGTAACGGCACGCGGGGTATAGAACTCCCCGGCGTTGCCCGCGCTCTGCAGGTTTTTGAGAATCTGCTCGTAGATGTCGCCGAAGGTATGGCGGTCAGAGGAGCGGTTGAAGTCGATCTCGTTGATCTTGTTGACCACCTGCCGGATGAGGGTGCCGCTCTTCATGTAGTTGTAGGCGTCCTCGAAAACCGAGCGCACCACCAGGCCGCGCCCGTTGGTGCCGGCGCTGAGCTCCAACTCCTTGAGAGTCTTGAACAGGTCGTTGTTGATGAAGTCGAGCAGTTCGTCGCCGGTGATTCCTTCGGCATCGGCGGCCCAGTTGCGCCAGCGCAGCCGCTCAGGGATCGGCGAGGTGTAATCATCCGTGAGCAGTTCGATCTCCCGCTCCTGATCATCGAAAATCTTCAGAAAGAACATCCAGACAAGCTGCCCGATACGTTGCGCGTCGCCGTCAACCCCGGCATCCTTGCGCATAATGTCCTGGATGGTTTTGATTGTTGTGGATACGGACATGGATGAACTGCACTCCTTGCGAATAAATGGATTTGCGTAACCGGATATCAGGCCAACAGGGAAAGCTTGATGGTTCCAGGCTGCGCGCCTCCGCCGATGCGAAATTTAGAACTGGTATATCCGCGGTGGCCCTCTGCGGAATAAAACCTCAGGTTGACTGCCCGCGGGCCAACTCGCTTAAAGACCACAACATCGCCCTGGCGGATTTCATCGAGGACGGAAGGCACACCCTTCTCTTTCAGCGGCAGGGATACATCGTCCTCGTCTTCGGACATAAACTCATGACTCAAGAGACCGAATCATAAAGGTGCCGCTCAAGGTCGCGGATGGCCTGATCGAACTCCCGGCGCCCACCGAAAGACTTGACGATTTCGATGGGGGTCCCGAATTTGTCGAAGGGCTGAATTCGGAGGATCTTGACGTCCTCGATGTTCTCGATGCCTTCGTCGGCATATTTATCCAATAGAGCGTTTAAAACCTCTCGCGCCTGGTCGCCGTATCTGGTGAAGTAGTTTTTCTTGCGGACCTTCTCCGCTCGCTCGCGGCGGGTTAACGGGGGCTGGTCGAAAGCCACATGGCAGATCAGGTCGAAGGGACCGAAGTCCTTGCCGACTTCATCTGCCAAAGCTTCGAGCAGTACGCCCTGCTCTTCGAGTTCGGCTATGACCGCCTGTTTTTTCTCGGCGCTGTTCCACTTGCGCAGAAAATCGTCCAGCGAGGCGAATTCTTTGCGGACGGTTTTCTTGGTGAAGTCCTTCAGGGACTCGGTGATCAGCCTGCCGTCCTTGCCGTAATACTGCACGCGCTCAGCGGCCACGAAGACCTCGACGTCGTCGACGACATACTTGCGCCGTGGCTCACCAGGGGGCTCCCCTTCCCCAGGTGGTTCGGGCGAGGGAGGTTCAGGTTCGGATTTTTCATCCTCATCCGCATTATCGGGATCTTCCGGCGGCACAGGTGATTCGTCTGGACCGGGTTCGTAGATCTGCACCGGCTCGCCATCAAAGGCGGGATCTGCAAAAAGCTCGGTGGCCTTTTTGAAATCCATGATGGTGAAATAGAATTTGCCGTAATCCTCATTGATGCGGGTGCCGCGGCCAATAATCTGCTTGAAGATGGTCATCGACTGAATCGTCTGGTCGAGCACGATGAGCTTGCAGGTCTGGGCATCGACGCCGGTGTTCATCAACCGTGAGGTCGTTGCAATGACCGGGTAACGGCTTTCAGGGTCGATGAAGTTGTCCAGTTCCATCTTGCCGGTATTGTCATCCCCGGTGATTTTCATGACGTAGCGGCTGTTTTCGGCGGTCAAATCGGCGTTGTGGTTGACCAGGGCCTGGCGCATGCGTTCGGCATGGTCGATGTCTTCGCAGAAAACGATGGTCTTGGCGTAGCGGTCAGTCCCCTTGAGAAACTCGGATACCTTGCGGGCGATAAGGTCGGTGCGTTTCTCCAGGACGAGATTGCGGTCGAAGTCCTTCTGGTTGTAGATGCGGTCTTCGATGAGCGCACCGTTCTTGTCGATCTTGCCCTGCTCGGGGCGCCAACCGGTGAGGTCTTTGTCGAGGTCGATACGCACGACTTTGTAAGGGGCGAGAAAGCCGTCTTCGATACCCTGCTTGAGGGAATAGGTATAGATCGGCTCGCCGAAATAGTGGATGTTGGAAACGTCTCTGGTTTCTTTTGGCGTGGCGGTCAGTCCGATGTGGGTGGCGCTGGAGAAATAGTCGAGAATCTCGCGCCAGGCCGAGTTTTCCGCAGCGCTGCCGCGATGACATTCGTCGATGACCACCAGGTCGAAAAAATCGCGGGAGAACTGCTTGTAGATATTCTTATCTTCCTCGTTGCCGGTGACCGCCTGATAGAGCGAAAGATAAATTTCGTAGGCCTTGTTGACCTGGCGCTTTTCGATCTTGGTCATGGCCTGGCCGAAGGGCTTGAAGTCGTTGGTCTTGGTCTGGTCGACGAGGATATTGCGGTCGGCAAGAAAGAGGATGCGTTTTTTCAAGCGCGATTTCCACAGCCTCCAGATGATCTGAAAGGCGGTGTAGGTCTTGCCGGTGCCGGTGGCCATGACCAGCAGGACGCGATCCTGCCCCCGGGCGATGGCCTCGACCGCCCGGTTTATCGCCACCCGCTGGTAATAGCGCGGCTCCTTGCCGCTGCCATCGCTGAAATAGGGCTGATCGACGATCTTTTCGGTTTCGCCACCTATCCCCTTCCAGGCCTTATAACGCAGCCAGAGATCTCCCGGTGATGGGAAGGCCCCGAGATCGACCTCTTTTTCTACGGGGTTGGTCATTCCGGTGCGGTCATGAAACAGGAAGCTGTCGCCGTTTGAGGAAAAGGCAAAGGGAACATCGAGGATTTCGGCGTAATCGAGAGCCTGCTGCATGCCATCGCCGACAGCATGACTGTTGTCCTTGGCTTCGATAACAGCGACAGGAATATTGGGTTTGTGATAAAGGATGTAATCGGCCCGCTTGGCCTTGCCGCGCGTGTGCAGCTTGCCCTTGACGATGATGCGACCTTTCGTGAAGGTCACCTCTTCGCGCACCTGGGCATGGATATCCCAGCCGGCGGCCTGAATGGCCGGAGTGATATATTTGGTGCAGATGTCGCGTTCGGAAAAGTCTTTCTTTGACATCCTGCCCTGCCCTCTAAAAAACGCAAAAAAGCCGCTAGCCCTGGGTTCCCAGTGCCGGGCGGCTTTTCCCGATATACAAAAAGCTATCTTCCTTGATGAATCTGCCCACTTTCCCCCTCCAATGCCTAACAAGGCAGAAAAATTACACCTTACAAACTTAATTTTAATTCAGCTATTAGTCAATCGAAGATTTTATTCCGTTGTATCCCGGAACGATTTATTGCTTTGAAACAGAGAGCTTTGCTGACCCTCTACGACCCGCCGAAATCCAGGCTCATGTCCAAAGCCAATTCCTCTTGGCGGTACGAAAGTCTCGAGCGTATGCCCTACCCATTTCCATGTATTAATTCATAGCACTCTGCATATCTTCCTTTAAATAAGGCAGCAAAACGCCCTTATTTGAGGGTTTTTTTTCGAAATTTTCAAATATATTGGTTTCATCAAAGCCGGAACATCTATGCATGATCTGGCGCCCTTGTCCTGTGAGGGGCTCCAACGGCATTGCGCCTCGGAGCGCACAGGGAGGTAGCTGGCCTCTTTAAACAACCAGCATAAATACACTGTATAATCGGTATGTTACAACACTGGGCCCTTTGCGGTCCATTCGAGGCGGATAAGGGCATTTATGCCCAAATTCGCACCGATGAAAAGAGCATCGCTACCGCCTTATCGGGCTGCTACGCGGCCACGAACCGATCACTACCGGCAATGTACGATGTAGGGTGGTGATCGATCTTTACTCTTCGGCGGCATTTCTGCTGCCGAGACCAACCGGGGATTCAGATTCCCGGATAAAATATATGGGTCTTCGGGGACTTGATCCTCGGAAATCCGCCATCGAGTATCACTCGATAATCCTACCTGCTTGCACTGGCCACCCACATTTTGGTGGCCCAGTGCATTCCGGCCAGGGTCTGCTGAGCAGATCCTCCTATCCCTATCCATGCGTCTCTGTCCTTAACCCGGGGACAGAGACGCATGGATCCTCAACTTCCACAATCCCTGTAATCATGGGGATTGCGGCCTGGCGCACAAAGGAAAATGTCGCGTCAAAATTCGCCTAATGCTCTGCGGCCACTGCATGGCCAGCAGCGGACCGCGTCCACCTCCGGGCGTCCAGCGCTGCCAAGTAGAGTTTTGCACGGCGATCTATCCCTAGAAGTACATCCAACTATGCCCGCCGGAGCTGTTAATTCGGTCGATCATTAACCACACATGGTCACGAGGGGACAAATTTCCATAAAAACCACTATCATTTAAAAAAAGGAGAATACATGCCTAAGGTAGGAAGCCGCAAAAACTTTGGCTGGGGTGCAAAATTAAAATATGCAGGCAAAAATGCGATACATGACTATTTCGGCGACGCCAAGTATGCAACGAAAGTTGCGCATATAAACCGGTGGGTCGTTTGTTGCGATTATTTAGCATCGTTGGGAATAACTGACGCATCTGACATCAACAATGAAACATTGGCGGATTTTGCAGCTGACTTAAAGGATCAGGTCGAGCGCGGCTCAAAGAAAATCTCTTACGCAGTCAACCTACTTTCAACCAGTAATGTAACGCTCAGGGCCATGCGCGGTGACGGAGCAGTGAAGATTAGCCCGTCAGCACATGTTGGCCTACGACCCAGAGTCAGGACCAAGGCACCACCGGGAATCAAAGGCTCGGCTGTAAAACATGCAGCAGCAGATCTTCTCTCCCTAGGAATGGCGCGTGAGTCCTGCGTCATTGAGCTCTGCCGAGGACTTGGGGCGCGTAAAAAGGAGGCATGCCTTATCGACGCTCGTCAGGCCCTCAGCCAAGCTCTCGAAAGCGGTCAAGTTAATATAACCCGCGGAACCAAAGGCGGTAGAGGGCGCGATAAGGATAGATGGATAGATGTCCCCGAGGACATTTTTGCGGTATTAGTACGGGCGGCTGCCCTCCAAGGATCTGCTCAGAGTTTGGTCCCAACTGACATGACCCTCAAACAATTTATCAAAAAGATCAACAAAGCATGGGACTCAGTGCGAGGTATCCATGGCCTGACTACCATCCACGACCTCAGGGCCGCTTATGCCTGCCAGCTGTACGAGGAAATCACAGGCTACCCTGCTCCCGTAATCCATGGACGAAGATTAGCCCCCTCAGACATCGACTTAATTGCCAGAAAAATCATATCTTACGCGATGGGGCATGACCGCTTAGATAGCGCTACGGCATATATTGGCACCAGGAGAGCACCATGAGACCCCGGAACCATCTTCACGCGCGTGCTCAGATAAGAGTGCTACTCGAAAAAAGAGTTACCAGGGTTTCGCCAGCCAGGAAAAAAGAATTACTACGAGCATACGAAACAATCGCCGAAGTCATCTGGCGGCGCTGGCAAGTAGGGATACATCAGATCCGTTTGAAACATTTAAGGTGGTATTTGGAGCACCACTTAGCTGGCCTTGCTCCGGGAACCCGGTATCGGCATTGGCTGCGGGTTGCTGAGATTATTCATTTCTTAGACAAAGATGAGGATTGGCGGCCTCTCCTTCGAGGGCCTTGGCTTACCCCCGGAGGAATAAAAGGCGATCACACGAATAAGGGGAGAAAACCAAAATTCAGGCCTAAGTAGGACATAGAAAAATAAGTGAAACCTGACCGCGGCAGCAATCATATCGGTCAGATCGGTCCAATTTTCCATCCTAATTCTCATGTCAGTTCATGAGGCCTTGAGATAAGTCTGTTGGTTTGGATTAGGTTTCAAAAGCATAGGGCCCAAATGGGCCCTCTAGAGGGGCCATTTGGGCCCTCATACTTAAAGCCTTCATGGTTGACTCACTTGGTAGGAACCATTTGGGCCCTGGTCATTTTAGCCGCTTTCATTTCGACAAGACGAGGGAACCAAGAGGCAACCACTTTAATTGGTATGCCCCCCATTTCAGGCCGATTTCTGCAACTTTCGCGAATCAGTCCCCGCTCGAATTTTCTGATAGCTCCCATCGTGTGAAAAACCAGCCGCCCAAGGGGAGATGTCGTGTCGATTGCCTGAACTGAACCAGCACGACCAGATCCACCTTCTTCTCCGAAAGGGTATGGGGGACATTGGAGATATTCCCCACCGAACGTGCCAGGCGGTCAACTAGCAGAACGACAACTATCTAAAATATGAAAATATGCGTTTTTCAAAATATTCAATATATGAAGATTCTTTTTTATCTGAATCAACATAAGTTTGATAGGTTAACATCTTGCATAATTTGATTATTTCTAGCTTGGTTTCTACGTTTAGATGAGACTCTACTATCAGTCTAGATATTTCTTTGCTTATATTTTTTGCTTCATCAGTCGAAATATCAAAATTTTTACATGCTCTATAATCATAGTCTCTCACACTAAGTTCATATCCAGACATCAATAGAAAACTATTATTTGCAATTGAAAACATTAAATCATGGTCAGACCCATCTGAAAACAAATGAGCGGTTTCATGAATATAGGTCTTTTTAAGATCGTCTAAATTTTCAGCTTTGGTAGGATCAAGAAAAATTAATGGCCAACTAACATCACCTTCTAAATTTACACAACCTTTCATATTTTCTAGCTTGCAAAGAATAACTTTATATTCAGGTATCCCATAATCATAAATTAAATCTTTTAATTCATAAATATTAGATCCATCCACCTGGTGTTTAGATAATAATTGTTCATCATATCCTGGTTGATCATAATCGAAAGAATAAAAATAATAAATATCCTCAATATTGTCCAAGGCCAAGGCACTAAATGTCTCTTCAGAAACATGGTCTAAGCTTTTACTCATAAGTTACGTTTACCTCCTTTTAAAAAATAATATTTTTGGTTAGGTCTTTGAGTGTGTTTTTGCAAATAAAAAGGCACCCACTCCATGCCGAGGGGGCGCCTTTCTTATCCACCACTTGGCAACCCGGCTATCCCAGTAGGATCCGTGGCTTTGCGTCCCCAGGTTGCCCTAGGTTTGCCTTTTTCAATGTTTATTTTCTGTGGATATTTATAACAAACCAGAAAAGAAGAGTCAAGAAAAAAAATCCGTAAGTAGCTGATTTTACTAATGTCCTACTCGGACAATGAGGAAATCAGTCAAAGCGGACACGGGAAACCAACGTCGTAGAATGACATTGAACAGAAGCATGTCGTAATGCGACACGGAGTCAATTGCGACCATCATTTCCTTCTATACGGAGCCTTGATCGAAAGGATCCTACCTCCTTCACCAGGCCGATCATAGCCATCCCCTGAACAAGGTCTGCGGCTGGGATCTGCCGGGCGACCTCTTCGCACTCATCGAAAAGGGTGAGAATGTCCTCATGTCATGGCTACCCTGGGGATCACCGCTGCCCCTGCCAAGACAAGCCTCCAGTTTCGCTGCAACGAAAAAAGTCTGTGGCAGCAGTCTGATCGTCAGATCCTGCGCCAGATTATGGGGCTAGTCTGCGGCGAGTCCCACAGCGTACCAGCGACTTTAGACACTGCCTTTGTTACGTCTCTTATTACCTCCAGCAAAAAATTCAAAAAAAAACGGTCTAACAGGCCGTTGAAAAACTTACCGGGAGTGGGCCTTTCCGCTTTCGATAGCGATTTTTTCGATCTTTGACAA
>NPID01005454.1_pt1 | contig 10314 bp, 14 predicted proteins | sample 8637491 | NCBI WGS metagenome assembly NPID01 (sample SAMN07420843, study PRJNA396082) | bioreactor metagenome | isolation source: sample BA6 brine-fed electro-methanogenic bioreactor BA | place: Japan: Kochi | collected 2016-06-14 | reverse complement strand
ATTACAGCAAGGGAGGGGTTGCTAGGTCCTGGGTATATGGATACACCTTCATATTGAGCCAATTTAGCAAAGATGTGAATGAGCAAGTAGCAGGATCTAGAGATATATTTGGAATAGGTCATGATGACGAGATAGAGTTATTAGTTGCTACCTTAGGGAAATTATCTAATAAAAATGCCCTCTTCATAGGAGAACCTGGGGTAGGGAAGTCCAGTCTAATTTTAGGACTTGCTCAAAGGATTAACTCCGGTAACGTTCCAGAGCAACTAAAGGACAAAAGAATTATCCAATTAGACGTTAATAACTTAATAGCAAGGGCACACAAAGAGAAAAATCTAGAAGAGCTTGTCATAAAAGCTTTTCAGGAATTAGAAAAGGCAGGAAACACAATTCTTTACATTGACGAGATGCAAGAGTTAATCCCTAGAAAAGCCCAAGAGTCTACCTCTTCAATTGCTGGAATGATAATGCCCTACATCATAGATAGTAAATTCCCCATCGTTGGAACTACTAATTACGCAGATTACAAAAGATATTTCTATAGCAATGAATCCTTAAGACAAAGCTTTACAAATATAGAAGTTAAGGAAGTAGCTCCGAAGGATACCCTAACAATCCTTGAGAGTAAAATCCCTTCCCTTGAGAGAAACTTCCAGTGCTATATAACTTTCCCTTCACTTTTTGCTGCTGTAGAATTTTCCCAGAGATATATAACAGACAGGAAATTGCCTAGTAGTGCAGTGCAGACAATAGAATCTGCTTGTGCATGGGCACAGGCTAACAATGTTCAGAAACTTACAGCCGAACATGTTTCAAAGACTGTCTCCATTAAGACGAATATCTCTGTAGGAGAGATAGACCAGGAGGAGAGTAATAAGTTAATAAAACTTGAAGAAAATATTAGAAAGAGAGTAATAGGGCAAGATGAAGCAGTAACAGCACTAACAGAATCACTCAGAAGGGCAAGAGCGGACGTTAGAGACGCCAAAAAGCCTATTGGAGTATTCTTATTCGTTGGGCCTACAGGTGTTGGTAAAACGCACCTAGCGAAGGTTGTAGGGGAGGAATATTTCGGTAAAGAGGAGACGATTGTAAGACTAGACATGTCAGAGTTCCAAGACACACAAAGTATAGAGAAATTCTTAGGGTCTTCTTCTGGGAGCGGCTTTGGACAATCTTCCATTAGCCTTGTGGATAGGGTAAAAAACAACCCTTACACCGTTGTTCTCTTTGACGAAATAGAAAAAGCAAACCCAAGTATCTTGGATCTCTTCTTACAGATATTTGACGAGGGGAGACTAACAAGTACGCAAGGGGAAACTATAGACTTCACACATACAATAATCGTATGTACAAGTAATATTGGGAGTAAGATGCTTCTGGACGCCTTAGAAAAGGATCACTCACTATGGAGCGAAGCAAAAGAGAGAGTTCTTCTTGAAGTAAGACAATCTTTAAGGATTGAATTAATTAACAGATTCGACCAGGTAATTGTTTTCCACCCACACAACCTCAATAATCTCTCCCAGATAGCCACCCTCCTCTTAAATGAATTAGCAGGACGCTTAGGAAAGAAGAATATTAATGTAAAATGGTCTGAACAGATTCCTATGCTCATTGCAAACAAAGCAAACGAACCAGGATTAGGTGCAAGACCTATGAAAAGGTATATACAAGACAAGATAGAGGGACAGATCGCAAAAGGGATAATTGAACAAGAAATAAAGGCCGGAGAAGAGGTAGAGGTTAAGGAGAGCTGGATAGTATAGAAATATTCTTAATAAATATAGCATCTTAAAACAAATATGATATAATGGCCAAGCTATAACATATTAGTAAAGAGTAATTATGGGAGCAGTACCAAAAAGAAAAATATCAAAAGGTAGAAAAGGTAGGAGAAGAGCACATAATGCTATTAAAGTGAAACCTGTTACCAAATGCCCTAAATGTGGCACTGTGAAGAGAAGTCACTTTGAGTGTCAGTATTGTGGCTACTACAATAAATCTAAGTAAAAGTAACAGGAAAATATGAAAAGGTCTACAGATCAAGACACCAAGCTAGGATATTAGTACTACAAGAGCTTTTCTCAAGGTATTTCAAAAAGGGAGATATTAAAACAAGGCACATCTCAATAAAAGAGCTGTTGGAGCTAAATGAGATGACTGAATATGACAAAGATCTCTATAAAAAGATTTTAGATGGAGTAATAGAAAAACAAGAGGAGATAGATACCCTTATACAAAAATATGCTCCTCAATGGTCTATAGACCAAATGAAACTTGTAGACTTACAAATCCTTAGAATGGCTATTTATGAGGGGTTTGTAGGAACAATAACACCTCCCAAAGTTGCAATCGACGAAGCAATAGAGGTTGCAAAAGATTTCGGAGGAGAAATAAATAGTAAGTTTGTAAATGGTGTTTTAGGAGCTATTTATGAACAACAGAAAGATAATAATAATAAAGACAAAAAGGAAAATGAAGGATAGAAAAGAAATAGAAGAAAAATTAGGTGTAACATTCAAGAATCCCAGATTACTGAAAACGGCCCTTACACACAGATCATACCTTAATGAACACAGAGGGATGAATCTCAAAAACAATGAAAGATTCGAATTCCTTGGAGATGCTGTTTTGGAATTAATAATTTCATCTGAAATTTGCAAGAAATACCCTAAAAAACCAGAGGGAGAACTAACCGCAATAAGATCCGCAGTAGTTAGAACAGAGAGTTTAGCACAAGAATCAAGGCTTTTAGGGATAGGGGAGCACATTCTCATGTCCAGAGGAGAAGAAGAGTCAGGAGGGAAAGATAAAGACTTTATCCTTGCAAATACTTATGAAGCACTTCTAGGGGCAATTTACCTAGATCAGGGCCTGGATGTCTGTAGAGAGTTTGTTAGGAGGACAGCCCTTAAAAAGGTTAATAGAGTAGTAGATCAAGAACTATTCATAGACCCTAAAACAAGAGTACAAGAGTTAATCCAAGCAAAGTACAAAGTGACTCCAACTTATACCCTTATAAAGGAGCAAGGACCCGATCATGACAAAACTTTTACTGTGGGATTAAAAGTTGGCAGGAAGGTAATGTCAAAAGGAACTGGAGTAAGCAAGCAAAAAGCAGAAGAAGATGCTGCTCGAAAATGCATAGAAAAACTAGAAGGAAAGTAATTTTCCTTGAATTAAATTATTTGATTTGATAGAATCCATCACTATGTTAAAGATAAGACTAAAAAGAACAGGAAAAAAAGGACAGCCACATTACAGAATAGTTGTTTCTGAGGCTAGCAAGCCTAGAGACGGAAGAACTGTAGAAGAAATTGGGTATTACAACCCTCGAAATAAGCCATCTACTTTTGATGTCGACAAAGAAAGAGCAGAATATTGGTTATCTAAAGGTGCACAACCTACCGATACTGTTGCTCAATACTTTGTAAAAGAAGGTATTCTCAAAGGTTTAAAGAGAGGTTCCACTAAGCCCTCCACGAAAAAGAAGACAAACGAGGCAGAAGCGTAGTATAATGTTCCAATAAAATATTAAACATATATATACTAAATATGAAAGAACTCTTAGAACATATTGTTAAGGCAATAGTAAATAATCCGGAGGCGGTGAGTGTTGAAGAGAAGCAGAGTGTGGACTTTCCAGGTCTTACCATCCTTACTATAGACGTAGCAGAGGAAGACAAAGGCGTTGTTATTGGTAGAAGAGGGAGAACTATAAACTCAATTAGGGATTTAATCACTATAAACGCAATAAGAAACGACAAAAGAGTTAAAGTTCTAATAAAAGATGACAGCCGTGGGCATCATGAAGAGAGTTCTAATGAGAACATCGAAGATAACGACGGGATGCTAGTAGACGAAGAGCTTTAAGATATAACACCACTGTTAATAGCCCACCAAATACATTATACCCACTACTGGAGTTGAGTTGCTTTTTGGGAGAAGATATCAACAATATCTTGGTATTCTAGATAGCTTTCAAAGTTTTTGTTTATATTTGTTTTCATTGTCGATTCTGGCACATAATACCCCATCACATTAAGATCAACTGCCCATTTGTCTCCTGCGCCCTTCCTTAGCTCTACCCCTGAGATAGATATAACATATGGCGAAGCCTCGTAAAGATTATCTAAAAAAGTCAAAACATTACTTAATTCCCCTTCATAATTAAGAGGGCTACTAACTCCAAAATAAACCCTTTGTTCACCTTCTTCTCCCTGACTTCTTCGTACAACCGAAGTTTGGCTGTCTCCCGCGGTAAGAGTATCAGAAGAGAGATTCTTCTCTCTAGCTAGATCATCTATATACGACATAAAACTTGCAACTCTAAGAGTTTGAGGGATAACTACCTTAGCATTTATCAAATCGGTCTGTAGAGTTGCCTCATCTATCTCCCGAAGCTTTCGCTCAACTTCCTCAAGTTCTTCTGTTCTCTCCTTCGCCGTGTTGTATTCACCTCTAAAAGATATCGCAGCCTTTACCATAGGAATGAAAAGGAAAATAATAAGAAGAATAAGAATTAAGAAAACAGACAAGGGGATAACAAGATCTTTAATCGTTAATCTAGTATCCTTAATGTTCTCACTTAAGCCCTCTATCTCTCTTTTTGTTTTACTTGGTTTTATATTCTTTGTATCAGCCATTTGTATGTCTTTTAAATTCTAATATTACTCTTGAGCAAACTCCTCAAGATTAAGTCTGCCGGTAAAACTATAGCTAGCCTTGTCCCCAGTTCCAGAAAAGGATCTTAATTGAACATCCTCAAACTTTTCATGGTTATCCATTAAATACCAAAACTTTGCAACATCTTCTAAACTTGCTGAATCACCACTTATTTCAAAAGCCTCACCACCAGGGAAAGCAAATGTGTTTATCACATTATTACCACTTGTATTTGCAACACTTCGAAGTTCTTCAATAAGAATCCTTGTTGAAATTCTTCCTTCCTGAATATCCTTAAAAAGAAATATCCTTTCGAGTATCTCTGTGTTCCCCGATGAAATATATGAATATTCCATAACCCTCTTTTCTACTTCTTTAAGTCTTCTCTTCTGTGAATCTAGTTGCATCCTAGAGATTATGTTAAAACCTGTTGCTAAGATAGTAACAGAAAAAAGTAAAGAGAGACTTACCAAGGATCCAAGATTAACTCTCTTCTTTTTATCCTCAGTCTTTATTTCAACTTCACTCATTGTTGGAATAAGATTTATCCCTGTTTCCTCAACAATCGTTGAAGGAGCAAAGCTTTTCTTCTCCTCTTCCTGCTTCTCAGGTTTCTTCTCTATTCCAGCAGCTGTCTCAAGTGTTGTTTTAATCTTTGACATAAAACCTCCCTGAGTGGAAGGTTCTGTTTTGTTTTTCTCTTCGATTTCTTTATTCATCCTTCAATGCTAATCCTATTGCAATAGAGTAGGAGGGCCCACTCTTTTCTACAATATCTTTAAATTTATTACCTACAGAGATATTTCTCCAAGGATTTGCTACAGAAGCTTGGACCCCTAAGCTCTTAGAAACATACTCCGCAAGGCCTGGAAGGAGTGCTCCATCCCCACTCAGAAGATAATCTGAAGGGGAGACTGAAAGGGTTCTGTTCTTATAGAACTCAACACCTCTCCTTACTTCCACCAGAACTGATTCTATGATTGGAGCAAGGACACTATATATCTTTCCTTCAAGGACTCCTTCTGCAACACCATAATTTCTCTTAAATTCCTCAGCCCTTTGGTACTGGAAACCAAATTTATTCATTATTGACTGAGTTAAAGCGTCTGAACCAATAGCAATACTTTGGGAGAAAACAAGATATCCTTCAGAAAGGATACTCATATCTGTACTGTTTGCCCCAAAGTCTAGCATTACAATGTTCTTCTTCCCTGTAGATTTATACATTGTTCTACCAACGGCGACAGATTCTGTTTCTATGGCTATCAAATCTAAACCAGCATCCATAGCAACATTTATATAGATATCTATAACTTTACGAGGAGCAGCAACTACTAAAACTCTAGGAGCGTTTTTCTCAGCATTAAATCCAATAGGGACATAACTAAGTTGGACTTCATTTAGAGGCATAGGTATATACTGTTTAGCCTCAAAATATACAGCATCCTTTAGCTCTTCTCTCTTAACACCGGGGAATTCCAAAAATCTAGTAAAAACAGAAAACTCTGGGAGTGCCATTACTACATTCTTATTTCTAATTCTGGATGATTCGTATAGTTTCTTGAGGACATCTGCTAGCTTTTTCTGATCTTTTTTCTCCTCACTATTTATAACTCCCTTAGGAGTAATTTGTGATCCGAGGTTGACTAGGGAAGGCCTATCTGAAGTTATCCTTGATAACTCAACGGCTTTTACAGAGTGTGTTCCAAAGTCAATTCCGACATGGTCAGGCAGGTTTGCCATTTTGTGAGCAGTTTAAATTAATACACTTAATATATAATATAGCAGAAAAGAGAAGAGTTTCAAACAATTCGTAGTTTAAATTTACTATGTATACTTGGCTAATTCTTCTGTAAGGCCACCTTTCTCTATCTGGCTTTTCAACAAGTAAGAAGAAGCACCATATTCAAAAGCCTCCTTTATTATCCCCTCACTTGCAACAGTTGTAAGAATAACAACAGGAAGTTCTCCATATTTTGAAGGATTTTCTTTTATTGCTCTGAGGACATCTAAACCATCCAATCCATTCATAAAGAGATCTAGAACTACAATATCTATAACACCTTTGTTTTTTGAAAGATATTCTAAACCTTTTTGGCCACTAGCAAACTTAATACAGTAGTAGCCACCAGATCCAATAATCTTTGAATGTTTTTCTAATAGGTCCTTTTCATCTTCTATTATTAAAACTGCATTTGAATCCTTGGACATCTTGTAGTGGGGAGTTTATCTTAATTTACCAAACAATACCTTCGGTTGAAACTACTCCTTTTCTGTAAACTTCTCTGTTTATTATAGCTCTTGGTCCTAGATACCAGTTCATAGGTTCGGAGAGAATATCAAAGGTGATTATGTAGTTACCATCTGCAGATTCCATATAAGAGATACCGAAGTCTTTGATATTGATGTAGTCAGAGTTAAGAAGCATTAAGTAACTAGAGGGATTATCTGGGGCAAAGCAGGTCTCATGATTGTCTCTTAGATCGTAACCAGAGGTCCATAGGATATAACCTTTCTCTGGGTCAGTGAAATCTCTGAAAAAACCTAAACAAAGCCAATTAGAGAAACCATAAGGTCGGAACTGAATCTCATTTCCAACCTCTCCTTCAGGCAGACCATTAGCATAAACAGCTTCATCTACAGCTCCCTTAACGACATCATTTTCAAGATCATATGTTCTTGCTTCTCCAGAACCTTCAGCAACATGAGATCTAAATACATAGACATCTGAAGGATCCGAATTTCTTATAGTTCTTCTAAGAAGTTCTAAAACAAACTCTGATTCATTTCTAGCTCTAATCTTATTACTAGCAACGGTAGATACTCTTATTAGGGTAGAGAGGACTGTGGAAGAGATAATCATTACAGTACCCATTATTGCAATGGTTATGAGCATCTCAACCAAACTAAACCCTTCGTATTTTTCTTTTCTTATTTTTATCATAATTTTACTATTGTTCTATATACATAATCCTTCGCAAGGTTACCCTTGGTTATCTCTCCATCTCCATATCTTTGTCCGACTATAACTTCAGTAGTAACATAAGCAGGTTCCCCAGCAACTCCTCCCATAGGAGTGTTAAAACAGATAAGCCTAAAAAGCTCGTCTTCCCCATTTAATATCGCTTCATCTTTATAAATATCTCTTTCATCAGACGTGTATTTTATCCAGTTATCATCATCATTTTTTGCAAGGACTAAATCTTCACCTTCTAATTCGAATCTAAAGCAATTCTTACCGTAAGGATCTGACTCATACTCTGCAACAAGAGGGAAGAGTCCTCCACCAAACTCATTATTCCTATTTGCAATATCTTGGATAATTTCGGCTCCCTCAATAGCATATTGTGTTAGGTCATCTATAGCCTCATTCTGCAGGATATCCTGCATAACATTTACAGCAATCTGCATTAAAACGACAGATGACATACCAAGGACCATTATGGCTATCATTGATTCTACAAATCCTAGTGCTTTATATTTTTTGTTTTTTTTATCTATCTTCATATTTATTTTATTCTCCTACAATAGCCTCTATCCTCCCCGAAAGATGGTGTACCCTCATAGTCCTAGGAGCAGCTGCGCCAAGAGATGTTATTGTAAAATCTAATTCCTCTATTGAATTGGGATCATTCTCTATAACAACTTGATTTTCAACTATGGAATAATTTAAGAGATTGCCTCCAGTATCATAAAAGAAAGCGCGTCCAGTAACAGATTCAAAAACAACATATCGTACATCAGAATTATACTGAACTGTGGATTTTGGCATTGTTAACTCCGTAGTATATCCTAATAGAGTCTTTAGTGTATCTCCGGCTTCAGTACACAAACCACTCTCAATACTTCCTACTGGCAACTTCGCTCCATTAAGGTTCCCCTCACCGCTTTTGTAACCTGGAACTTTAGACCTAGTCGTTTCGTCACCATAGTCTGGAAAAGGATTACACCATTTAAATGTCATATATTTACCATCTGGATCTAGTTGGGAGAAATCGATACCTAGACCATACAACCAATTCTCTTCTGTATTTCTTTCTAAAAGCATAGAGGCCCGCTGAACAGCTCTAATGTCTTGCTCCATGTTAAGCATGTATTCATTCATCTTTACGGTATCTTGCAGACCTGAGAACGATGTAAACGTCATACCCATTAAAATCATCATAATGGACATAACAATAAGCATCTCTACAAGGGTAAAGGCAGTATATTTATTTCCCATTCTTTAATTTACCATATTTCCACAAAGTTAAGAAGGTAATAATAGATCTGTTCGCCATACAGAACTGTAATAACAAAGGATATTGAAAAAAACGGAATCATTGGAACTTTAGCTCCTTTTAGACTTATCTTCTTACTAGCAAGAAGTACTAAGGAGTAGAGTAGGGCTATGATTATCCCGAGCCAAAACATTACCAGATATTGTTGCCAAGAAATTAGTATTCCCAAACCAAAAAGTATTAAGAGGTCTCCAGTACCAAAAGACTTTTTGATAAGGTTGAGGATTATTATCAAGACAGCAAAGATAGCAGGAAGTATTATGTTGGAGATATCAAAAGCAAAGAGGAAGTAAAAGATTAGGGTTGCTGCAAGAAAGGCATGGATTAGGTCTTTATATACTGCCTGTTCTTTAATATCAAAGTACGAGAGGATGAAAAGAAACATAACTACTAGCCATAGATACCAGGGCATGGCGTAAACAAAAAATAGAACAAATATAGTACCAAGAAATAATTCAGAGAGAGGGTAATACAAATTTACTTTCTCCCCACACTTAGGACATTTTCCTCGGATGAGAAGATAACCAATGATTGGTATAAGCTCCCACCATTTAAGAATCTTTTTACAATTTTCACAATGTGAACCTTGTTTTATTATTTCTGGATATTTATATCCTTTTTCTAAGCGATAAAGGGTAGCATTTAAAAAGCTTGCCACCGCCGCGCCGAAAAAGAACATCCAAATATTTATTAGAATCATAGATATATAATAGCAGAAAATAAAAACCCCTCTCTAGGGTGAGAGGGGTTCGTTTACTATCTAATCCTTATTCCCTGCTAATTAAAGTTATTTCCATGCCTGACCGTCCCAATCCGAGCTGGTCAAAAAACGATCACCCGCGAAAAAGGCCCATTCGGTTGCCTGATCTGGATTCGTCATCTCGATCAATGGTGAGGTNNAACATTATTTCTTGTTAATCAAGATTACTGCCATGCACCATTATCCCAGTTTGACGTTGACTGATAAGGATTAGTCGTTGCAGCAAAGTAAGTCATCCAAGGAGAACCCGGCTCCGCTGATTTCTCTATCAATGGGGAGTCTAGAGTTAGCGTAACTCCACCTGCATCCTTCACTCCAGCGTTAAAACCATTCCCAGCACAATAGACAGCACTATCGTCCCTTGCGACATTGGTTTCCCAAATACCGCGCATAGTTACACATACCAAGACCGCCTGGTCATCATTTGCTCCTCCAACAAAGTACATATATGTCGCCCCAGAACCTCCATTGAAAGCTCCCAAATCCATATACTCACCTAGCATATCAGGATCTTGCATCAATGTGGCTGGAGTACAAGTAACAGCTGCTCCACCTGCATCTTTACAATCAGTTGGCAGAGGGTATTTCATATTATCAACATAGTAT